>Ga0208644_1000635_pt1 | contig 30998 bp, 30 predicted proteins | sample VirMetDEL_Nov_18_FD_184517 | JGI IMG/M metagenome (GOLD analysis project Ga0208644, IMG submission 184517) | Aqueous microbial communities from the Delaware River and Bay under freshwater to marine salinity gradient to study organic matter... | ecosystem: Environmental > Aquatic > Marine >...
GACAGGTTCCGTGGATGCGCAGATCATATCGATCTGGATTTATCGCCGATTGAAGATATCGTGCGGGTTCTACGCGATGACAAAGCAATCGCAGCAGAATAATATACCAGAAGAACTAGCCCTGTTTCTAAACGAGATGGGGCTAGTTGAAGAACGTGAAGAACACATTGCCACACGAGAAGAATATGTCGTGTGGTTGCCAACATATGAAGGAGAGGAGCCACCGTTTTGAGTGAGCCGATGGAAAAACTGAGGCAGTTAGTACGAGCAGGCGTACCATTTGAAAACGCATATGCTCAGTGTTGGAACGAGCAGCTAGATATAGATAAACAAAATAATAAAAAGCTGAACGCAGCCACACCAAATTATAAACAGGCGCAAGAGAATGCGCGTAAAGGTGGTCGGCCTAGAAAGCTATCGGAGAAAGCACAAGTAATTAATCGTATGCTTCTCAAGGGTATGACTCTGCGTGACATTGGAGATATACTTGATGTTTCGCATCAGTCTGTGATGCAGGTTAAACAAAGGTATGATCTGCCGAGAAGGGGAGAGTCGTGAGGGGCGGTGCAGGTCGGACTATAGCACAATACTCTGGGCGAATATGTAACGCCCCCCAAAACTTTTTATCAAATTAAGAGAGGTATGCAATGGAGTTTTTTACAGTTTTTTATTTAGAATATGCAATCAAAGGTAGGGAGATACAAACCTACATAACACTGCCTAGTCACGAAGCGTGTCAGATATTTATACGCGACAACGAGGACATGGATAAGTACATGTTTGCAGATGGTGATGTTAATATGTGGTGCCTAGATACAGGTGTCATGTCCGAATCAATCAGACCTAAACTTAGACCAGAGGGAGAACAATGGGAGACGAGCAGCTAAATCCGCAGCAGAGAGCGTACTTGCGCTTTCTAAGAAATGAGGTGGACAAGTACGAGCGTGAAGCAAACCGTACCGACTACCACCCAAACGTGCAGCAAGATTTATTTAGGGCGAGAAAAGAACTAAAAGAATATCGCCTAAAACTACAACGCAATGGAGTAAAGATATGAGTAAGAAAGAGGAAAAGGTTTGGCAGTTTTTACTTGCTAACCGCAAAGCCGATTATGCCGAGGTAGCAGAAGCCTGTGGTGTAGACATAGACTTTGTAAAGCGTCTGGTAGATCGTATCAGTTCTGACAACTGGCGCGAAGAGATCGAAAACCCACACGTGATGGGCAGAGCAGCAGTGCTAGACACAGCTAAAGATTACGTCACAAGAGATCGTGCAGCAGACCACGGCGACATGGAAGATAACTTTCGTACTATCGCCTCGTACTGGAACACGCACCTTGGGATCGACTTCATTGAACCACAAGATGTTGCTGTAATGATGACCATGCTGAAGATTGCGCGGATCAGACAGAACGAGAAGCATCTTGATAACTGGATAGATGCCTGTGGGTACATGGCTTGCGGCGGCGAGATCGTGAGTAAGTGATGGACGTATATACGCTAGACTTTGAAACCTACTACGCCCAAGATTATTCGTTGTCCAAGATGACAACCGAGGAGTATGTGCGCGACAAACGGTTCGAGGTTATCGGGCTTGCGATCAAGAAAAACGATAAGGCTACGAAGTATGTAAGCGATGCAGAGTTAATCAAACGTCTACTCACACACATAGACTTCTCTGACTGTGCTATACTCTGCCACAATACGATGTTCGACGGTGCCATACTTAACTGGCACTACGGCATCAATCCGAAGGTGTGGTTCGATACGATGTGTATGTCACGCGCCCTGCACGGTGTGGAGACAAGTGCATCACTGAAAGCTGTGGCTGAGAGGTACGGTGTAGGTGTCAAAGGCAACGAAGTACACAACGCCAAGGGTAAACGCCGAGCCGACTTCACCGACGAGGAGACCGTACGGTACGGCGAGTATGCCAAGAACGATGTAGATTTAACCTACAAGCTGTTTCGGATCATGGGGTCTAAGTTCCCACGGAGCGAGTTGAAGTTAATCGACTTAACACTGCGGATGTTTATTGAGCCGACACTAGAGTTAGACCTTGGACTACTAGAGCAGCACCTTGAAGATACCAAGGAGCGCAAGGACAAGTTGTTGCGTGATGCCAATGTCACCGACAAGAAAGACCTGATGTCTAATCAGAAGTTCGCTGACATGCTAAGAGCCTTGGGTGTCGAGCCGCCGATGAAGATAAGCATGACAACAGGCAAAGAGACTTACGCATTTGCGAAGTCCGACGAAGATTTCAAAGCACTACAAGAACATGACGACGACAGAGTTCAGTCGTTGATCGCTGCACGTTTGGGTAACAAAAGTACCCTTGAGGAGACACGTACAGAGAGGTTCATAGATATTGCTAAACGCGGTACACTTCCTGTACCTGTTAGATACTACGCCGCGCACACTGGTCGATGGGGTGGGGCTGACAAGATTAACTTGCAGAACCTGCCAAGCCGAGGGCCGAACGGCAAAAAGCTAAAACGTGCGATCATTGCACCCGAAGGACATACGATTGTCGAGGCTGACAGTTCACAGATCGAAGCGCGTGTACTTGCATGGTTTGCGGGACAAGATGATCTGACCGCTGCGTTTGCCAACGGCGAGGATGTGTACGTCAAGATGGCTGCACGTATATACGGCTGCGATGAAGAGGACGTAACAAAAGACCAACGCTTTGTTGGTAAGACTACGATCCTTGGCGCAGGGTACGGCATGGGTGCCGAGAAGTTTGGTATACAGTTAAAGACATTTGGGTTTGAAGTACCGCCTCACGAAGCGCGGCGTATCATACAGATTTATCGGGATGCCAACTGGAAGATCAGTAAAGTATGGCGTGATGCGAACTTTATGGTGCAGCAGCTATCGAACAACAGAGCGGCAGCATTTGGTCGTAAAGATATCATCACAGTAGATGCGCAGAACCAAGGGCTGATACTGCCGAATGGACTGAGCATCTTGTACGAGAACTTGTACGCGGAGCAGAACGAACAGGGTCTGGAGTACAGCTACAAAACACGCAGAGGTCGCACCAGAATATATGGCGGCAAGGTAATAGAAAACGTGTGCCAAGCGATAGCCCGTTGCATCATAGGCGAACAGATGCTAAGAATTAGTAAGAAATACAAAGTGGTGTTAACGGTACACGACTCAATAGTTTGCTGTGTGAAAGACAACGAAGTCGAAGAAGCTCAAGCGTTTGTTGAACAGTGTATGAGGTGGACACCCGATTGGGCAACAGGTCTGCCAGTAGACTGCGAAAGCGGCACGGCAAAATCATATGGAGACTGTGAGTGAGTATCGCACCTTGGTCGTTTAGCAAAGCTAAAGCGTTTGAAACGTGTCCGAAGCAGTTCTATCACGAGAAAATCTTGAAGGAATATCCTGTCGAGGAGACAGAAGCCATGCGTTATGGCACCGAGTTCCACAAGGCTTGCGAAGATTACATCGGATCAGAAGTGCCGATCCCACCGAAGTTCGAGTTTATCAAGGCTACACTAGATGCGCTGAACAATAAGCGCGGTGTAAAGATATGTGAAAAGAAGTTGGGGCTTACTGCTGACCTAGAACCGTGTGACTTCTTTAGTAAGAAGGTTTGGTTCAGAGGCATAGCTGACCTAATAATCGTAGACGTGTTGGCACAAGTTGCATGGGTCATCGACTACAAGACAGGGAAGTCATCGAAGTATGCTGACAAGGGTCAGTTAGAACTTATGGCACTGACCGTCTTTGCACACTACCCCGAAATCAAAACGGTAAAGGCAGGGCTTCTATTTGTTGTAGCAGGTAGCTTGGTCAAAGCCGAATATGAAGTTGAACAGAGCGCAAGTCTTTGGGAGAAATGGCTTGGAATCTATGGTAAAATGGAGAAGGCGTTTGAAACAGATGTGTGGAACCCCCGCCCATCTGGTTTGTGCAAGCGTCACTGTCCAGTAACTGAATGCCCTCACAATGGGAGAAACTGATGCCATATACAAAGAAGAAACGCCCATACAAGAAAGAGTATGAGCAGCAAAAGAAACGCGGTGAACATGCAGACCGCATGGAACGCCAACGCGCTCGTCGCAAGATGGACAAGACTGGTAAAGATGCCAACAAAAACGGCAAAGCCGATAAACGAGAAGGCAAGGACATTGCCCACAAAAAACCGCTAAGTAAAGGCGGGACAAACAAAGACGGTTACAAAGTACAAAGCCGCAAAAAGAACCGCGCAGCGGGTGGGGCTATGAGCAGCCCGAAGAAAAAGAAGTAGTGATTCACTACCACGGAGAACAACATGCAGGTCATCAATGACAAGGCGTTATTGCTGAAGGTAAGGAACCCTAAGCAAATCACGGCGGTCATACCAAAAAGTAAGGAGTTGTCGATGAATGAAGTCGTCGTAAACTGGGGGCTTGATGAAGCCCATACTCTCAGGAGTTTAAATATAAACGTACCGTCACCTATTACTAAACGGTACAACTGGCCGGGACAGTACAAGCCATTCTCACACCAAAAAGATACAGCGTCTTTCTTGACCATGAACAAGAAGTCGTTCTGCTTCAACGAGCAGGGTACAGGTAAAACTGCATCGGCTATCTGGGCTGCTGACTATCTAATGACGCAGGGTAAAGTAAACCGTGTGTTGGTAGTCTGCCCGCTATCTATCATGGATAGTGCATGGCGTAACGACTTGTTTTCCTTTGCTATGCATCGAACCGTAGACGTGGCTCATGGTAGTAAAGAGAAACGCAAGAAGATCATCAACAGTGGTGCCGAGTTCGTAATTATAAACTACGATGGTGTCGAGATTGTTGCTGACGAGATAGCCAAGGGTGGCTTCGATCTATTCATTGTAGACGAGGCGACACACTACAAGAACGCGCAGACCAAACGGTGGAAGACACTGAACAAGCTAGTCGGTGAAAACGATTGGCTCTGGATGATGACAGGTACACCCGCTGCACAAAGTCCAGTCGATGCGTATGGTTTGGCAAAGCTAATTAACCCTCTGGCAGTGCCGAGGTTCTTCGGGTCATGGCGTGACATGGTCATGTGGAAGGTGACGCAGTTCAAATGGAAGCCAAAGGAAACAGCCAAAGATACTGTGTTCCGTGCGTTGCAACCTGCGATTCGTTTTACAAAGGACGAGTGTCTTGATCTGCCTGACATGGTCTACACCAAACGCTTCGTCGAAATGACTGGGCAGCAGAAGAAATACTACGACACCTTACGCAAACGTCTTGTCATGGAAGTGGCAGGTGAGGATGTAACAGCAGCCAATGCCGCTATCGCTCTGAACAAACTATTGCAGATCAGCGCAGGGGCTATCTACACCGATGATGGTGACACGGTGCAATTCGATATCAAGAACCGCTACCAAGTCCTCAAAGAAGTTATCGACGAGAGCAGCAAGAAAGTTCTGGTGTTTGTGCCGTTCAAACACACGATTGATATGCTAGTCGATAAGCTGACCAGCGACGGCGTAACGTCGGAGATCATACGAGGAGATGTTCCTGCAAGTAAACGCACGGATATCTTTGACCGTTTCCAAAACAACCCCGATCCAAAAGTCTTGGTGATCCAACCGCAAGCTGCGGCTCACGGCGTTACGCTGACCGCTGCAAACACTGTGGTATGGTGGGGGCCGACATCTTCACTCGAAACATATGCGCAGGCGAATGCTCGCGTACACCGTTCGGGGCAGACACATAAGTGTACCGTTATACAGTTAGCAGGGTCACCTGCGGAAAAACGTATTTACCGTATGTTAGATGATCGTATCAACATACATACAGAAATGATAAATCTGTACAAAGAAATACTTGACTAGATAGTATAAGTTACTATATGTCAGTTATACAAAGATATAATGGAGAATACACATGACGGTACCCGTCGAGAAATTAACTAAGGCGTACATCAAGATACGCGATAAACGTTCAGAGTTGTCTGCCAAATTCAAAGAAGAAGATGGTGCGCTTGCAGATCAGCAAGATAAGATTAAACGCGCTTTGCTCGACTACTGTAAAGAGCATGGCGTAGACAGTGTGCGTACCCCTGCAGGGTTGTTCTACCGCACTGTCAAACAACGCTACTGGACGAATGATTGGGAATCCATGCATAAATTTATCATGGAACATAACATACCTGAGTTCTTCGAGAAGCGTCTCAACCAAACAAACGTAAAGCAGTTCATAGAAGAGAACCCAGACTTAGTCCCTGCAGGGCTGAACGTGGACTCCGAATACGTTGTGTCAGTGAGGAAGAAATGACTGAAGAAACAACACCGTATGTAAACATCAATAAGGTTGCAGACTATTTCCAAGTCTCAATCTCAACCATTCGTAAGTGGGTCAACAATGGGTATATCCCAGACAGCACTTACATCAAAATCGGCGAAGTCTATAGATTTAGACTGGACGATGTAGAAGCGGCATTGACAGCCGCAACACAACAAGGGCAGAATGAAGCCCTTACACAATTATAATGGAGAACGGCATGGCAGAATTGTCATTATTTGAAGGGGGCAACTCCCTAGTAAGCAGCGACTTATTCAAACAGTTGCAGGAAACAGACGACAACTTGACAGGTGGTTCAGGTGGCGGGTCAGGCCCACGCCGAATTAGTCTGCGTGGTGGTCGGTTCCGTGAAATCGTAGGCGGCGAACAAGTCAATGTGAAGAGCGATGGCTTCTTGAACATGGTTATTGTTAACGCCGCGAAGTTGTCTCGTACTTACTATGCAGGTCAGTACGATCCAGAGAATCCATCTGCCCCAACTTGTTGGTCGCCAGATACGCAAGCCCCATCACCTGATGTTCCAAAGGATCAAATGCAAGCCGCTCGTTGCATGGACTGTCCACAGAATATTAAGGGTTCGGGGCAAGGTGAGAGCCGCGCCTGTAGGTTCTCCCAACGTCTAGCGGTCATGTTAGAAGGGGATATGGATACCGTCTATCAGCTACAGCTACCTGCAACCTCAATCTTTGGGGAAGCTAAGGACGGTAAAATGGGCATGCAAGCATACGCTAAGTATCTTAAAGCCCACAAAACGCCATCGATTGCTGTGGTGACACAAGCGTACTTTGATGAAAACAGCGACACACCGAAGCTGTACTTCAAAGCGGTACGCCCTCTAACCGAGGAAGAACTACAGCAAGCAGTGGCAGCTAAGGATAGCGAAGACGCTACCAAGGCAATAACTTTGACTGTGTCTCAAACAGATGGGGTACAGGCAAAGCGGGATGGTGCAGTTGCTGACGATGAGGTGGACATCGGGGAGACAGCACCTGCACCAAAGAAGGTCGCCAAGAAGAAAGAGGTAGCTGCTCCCTCTGCATCAGAGGCTGACCTAGCATCTATTGTTGACGATTGGGACGACTAATTTAATACAGTAGATCGTCGCGGTGGGCATTGTTTTCCTCTTGGCTCACCGCGACATTTAACTTGGAGCAGCAGCAATGGAAACAACTACCTTTTTACAGGGGGTACTCAGCGACAATGGTCACTACTGCGTTTTCGCAGCGCGTAGTAAAGACGATATAAGAATACAAAAGTTCTATAGCACCATTGAAGAAGTCGAACGCGCAGCCAATAAATACGATAACGATGGCCTAGACGTTTACTTTGCACTCGCAACTTTCGAGGAACCTACCAACCGAAGAGCCGACAACGCACTAGAACTCAAGGCACTGTTCCTTGATTTAGATTGTGGGCCGTCAAAAGAATATCCTACTCAAGCCAGCGCCGTCGATGCGTTGCGGAGTTTCTGTAAACAACTCTCTCTGCCTAAGCCTTTGATGGTCAACAGCGGGAGAGGTGTGCATGTATACTGGCCCCTTACCGAAGCAGTTTCGGCGGAGCAATGGTTAGACGCAGCGGAGCGATTGAAGCGAGCCTGTGCAGACAACGGCCTACTGGCTGACCCTGCGGTAACAGCAGACATTGCGCGTATCTTACGTGTACCGAATACGCATAACTACAAAGATGATCCATTACCTGTGGAGTTCTTTGGAGTTGAGATGCCTGCGCCTGTAGTGCTGGCTGAGTTTGTAGAAAAACTTGGCGTAGTGATGCCAGTTACCAAGATAGACTTGGGAACTGACGCACTATACGAAGCCTACGTCGAAAATTCTGAGAACGTTTTCAAAACAATAATGAAGAAAACGATTGAGGGCCGAGGGTGTAAACAGCTTGAATACATCGCCACGCAACAACAAGAAGTAAGCGAGCCTCTGTGGAGAGCAGGGCTGTCGATTGCAAAGTTCTGCACGGACGGTGACAAGGCCGCAGAAAAGATATCAAATAATCACCCCAACTACAGCGAAGCAGAGATGCGCAAAAAGTTGGACGAGATCAAAGGCCCATACACCTGTGTACGTTTTGACGAGTTGAACGAAGGTGTGTGCCGGGACTGTCCTCTTTGGGGCGAGATCAAATCGCCGATTGTACTGGGCAAGCGTATTCGGGAGACCGAAGGCGAGATCACTATATCTGCACCCGCACAAGGCAAGAAGCAAGCGCAAGAGTTCGACGTGCCTGTGTTCCCAAAGCCATACTTCCGTGGGGCTGCAGGGGGTGTGTTCGTGCGCGGTACAAATGCTGACGGAGATATTGACGAAGAACTAATCTATCAGCACGATCTATATATCACTCGTCGTCTGCATGACGAGGAACTTGGCGAAACACTCGTCTTTCGCTTACACTTACCACGTGACGGTGTACGTCAGTTCACTGTGCCTCTTACCCATGTCACTTCCAGAGAAGAGTTTCGTAAGAGCATGGCGAAGCAGGGCGTTACCTCATGGGGCAAACAACTGGATAAGCTAATGGCATACACAACGAAATGGGTAGACGAACTGCAACACAGTTCAACTGCATCAGAAGCCCACCGTCAGTTTGGTTGGGTCGATGAAGATATGGAAGGCTTTGTATTAGGGGAGAAGCTAGTCGAGGCCAATGACATAACCTACAACCCACCATCATCTAAGACCGCAGGGTTTATGGATGCGTTTGAACCGAAGGGTACAAAAGAGCGGAGCCTAGAACTACTAAACTTCTACAACCGCGATGGCTTTGAACTGCATCAATACGTGGTTGGCGTTGGTTTCGGCTCACCGCTAATGGCTCTGACAGGTCTAAACAGTATGGCTGTGCATCTATTTGGTGGGACAGGTGTTGGTAAGACCACTGCACAATATGCAGCCATGTCGATCTGGGGTAGTCCCGAACTACTTACGCTACAAAAGTCTGACACCCACAACTCTCGTATGAACCGTGGCGAGGTCATGCATAGCTTACCTCTCATATCTGATGAGATGACTAACGTCACAAGTGGAGAGATGTCTGAGTATGTTTACCAAGTGTCTGGCGGAAGACAGAAAAACAGATTGTCGGCTAACGGTAACGAAGAACGAGTACGCGGGAAGCCGTGGAAGCTACTTGCTTTGAGTTCAGGTAATACTAGCGCGTGGGAAATTTTAAGTCGAGACAAAGCTACGCCGAAAGCGGAGATGCAGCGACTATTTGAGATCAAGGTTCCCAAGATGATCTTTGATCCTGCAGATGTAAAGCTGACCGCTGACCTGCATGAGGACATCAAAACAAACTACGGTCACGTTGGCCCTGAGTATATACAGTGGGTCATCAACAACCAAGAACAAGCGAGAGCCATCGTGCAGCGAGCGAAAGCTAGGCTAGACGAGGCAGCAAACCTTGGCCCAGAGAACCGCTTCTGGTCAAACGGCAATGCTGTGATCCTTGCGGGTCTGATTATCGCTAAGAACCTTGGCTTGGTGAATTACGATACGAGTAAAATCTACAAGTGGATCGTCAAAGAACTGATACGCCGCAACAGCTTTGTGAACGATATCGGTGCATCGGTTGACGAGACAGTGGGTAACTACATCGCTGAGAACTTCAACAACATTCTCAAGATCGACAGCACGGAAGACTTGCGTGGGAAAAACGACAATGGGTTGGATCAGTTGGTGCTACCGACAGAGAAGCCACGCGGTCAACTTATTGCACGTTATGAACCTGATACGAAGCTACTGTTCCTTCGGATCAAACCTTTTAAAGATTGGTGTACAGATCAGCAGATTAACTACGCATCTCTTGTGGACGATCTTAAAGAGAAGAAAGGCGCGAAGCGTATTAAGAAGCGTCTGACAAAAGGCACTGACTTTAACATGCCTGCACAGGACGTTTTGCAGATGAGATTTGAAGGGTTTGACGAGGTGGTCGATGGATCAGAAGGTGATGAAACTTGATGATCTGAACCCTGATGGGCTTCGGGTCACGATAAACTGGGAAGAAATGGGCGTTGGTTCGTCCTTCTTTCTACCATGCATCAACACCGAAAAAGGCATGAAACAGCTAAATAGTGTTGCAAAAATGAAAGCATGGGAGTTTGACATGCAAATATGCATAGAAAATAAAAAACTAGGTTTACGAGTGTGGAGAACTGTGTGATATACTAAATTTGACAACTCGGTACTCGATGTTGTTCTCCATTGTTATCTAGCCCCCACATTTAGTGGGGGTCTTTTTTTAGAATAACTGGAAACCTTGGTCGTACTGTTGCAGACTTTTCTCCATGAACGGCGTGTACGTCATACCACCACGCATCTTGTCTGTGGTTCTACGGAATGATTTCAACGAACGGTTCAATGTTTCTGCTGTGATTCGAGACTTCTCTGAGCCACGTGGTAGACCCGCGTTATACTCTTGTATCTCTTTCATCACTTTGCGTAACTCGTCGCTGTCTCCTTCACGCACTGCCATGTTACGGCGGCGTAGCAGTTTGCCACGGCGACTATCAATCGCTTCTTGTCTACGGCGATTGTTCTTGTTGAACTCAAGCTGCTGTATATACCCTTGCGGTGCGAACCCAAGACTTTGCATCACTAAATTGTATGGATTGATATCCTCTGTAATCGGGTCACCACGACGAGTTGTGGCACCTTCACGTGCAAAGCGTTCTGCTTTTGATAGGTTGCGGAAGGTAGCGGGTAGCATAGACTCAAGACCTCTGCGTGTTTCTCCTGCAGCGATATCTTTTACACCTCTTTCCCATTGCAACCCTACACCAAGCACTGGCCCACCAAGCTGTTCTGCGAGTGTCCAAAGTGCTGACTGATCTTTGTCGATGATTGGCGCACGGTATAGTAAGCTGTTCATTGAAATACGGTTAGCAACGTCGATACCTAGAAGCTCGTTTGCAAGCCCACCGTAAATACCTTCTCCTACAGCTTTACGAAGTTCTGCTTCGAAGTCATCTTCATCATCGTCTCTAAACAAGTTGTAGATTGCACCGATTCCACCCATCAACGGCATACCGCCAAGCCCTGAAAGCAAGCCAGTCATAATCAAGAAGTTGCGTCCACCTGCAAGTGCCGCCTTGTCTCCTTTAGCTGCATCTCGTAGTAGCCGCTCCATCATGTAGTACTTACTGATCGCAAAGCGTTTGAAGAGGAACAATACGTTGCCGATACCAGACTGTGCTACAATCGGACGACCTGCGGCAGCGGTAGCACCTAGTGTAAACTCAGTATCATTGATGGCATTCTGTGCAGCTTGTTCGTAGTCTGCATCGGTAAGCTCTCTACCTTGTTTACGCATATTTTGAACTTCTAACAAATATGCAGCGGTGAGAGTTGTTTCACGGTTGAAGCGTTCTGAGTGGTGGAACATGAAGCTAGACATACGGTTCATAGTTTCTAGCGGAGCATCTCTACCGATCTCTAAGTTTTCTTGCGTAATAGATTGGTTGAACTGTGCCTGATCCAAGCCCTTCTCTACAAGAATATCCATACGCACATCACCGAACCGCTCGCGGAGTTGTTCTGGTGTGTAGTTGGCGATTGTTTTACCCGCCATGCCCATGTTGATTTCTTGTGCTACAGGCTCACCATCGGGGCCAGTAACCATAACTGTGCGTGTAGTAGGCGCACCCATGAATGCACGAGTAGCATCACCATATGCAGATGTTGTGTTCCCTATACCATGCTTACCCGCCAAAATCGGCATAGCACTCATAGCCACATCGAAGAATGTGATAGCTGCTGACGAAAAGTTGAGACCCATAGTCCAACCAAAGCCAAGGCTCGTAGCGATTTGTGACCAGCGTGGTACGTTAGGGCTTTGTGCAAACTTAGCGATCTGATCTAACTTGTCTGCGACCATAGAGGTCTCTGGGTTAGTCATAAACCCTGCTTCTGGGTCGGCTAACTTCTTACGGAAACCTTCAATCTCTGCAGCCGAAAGCATTTGCACTAGCTGACGGTTAAGATCACGGCCTTTTTCTTTGAGCATTGTATGCGCATCGAACACCTGACCACCAATGCCAGTCGGTGTAGTATCACCGATAAACCCGCGAATACCTTTACGGCGGCGGAAGTTCTGCATGAATGAACGCTCTGGCATTGCATCAAGTGCGAGGTCAACCATTGCCTGCATCGCCTGCCTGTAGTCTTCATCGGTTTTAAAGTTGCTACGCTGTAGCTGCACTGTCTCCAAAACATTACGGACAAAACTTGTAGAAGGCGCACGATCAAAGTTCATGGTCTTCGCGGTTTCGGTTATGTCTATATCTTGCACACCATCCATACCAGAAAGCATGTCTCTAGCCTGCTGGGCTTTACGTAGTGTTGGGTAATATTCCACAAACAACTCTGGCTGTCCTGTATCTGGATCAGGTGCAGCGTAAGCTAGACGATAATCACCCTTACGTTGTAGTGGGAAGTACGGTGTAATTATCCCAGTATCTTTCTGCAGCAGCTCACGTAGTCTAGCGAACGCGGTCTTACGTGCTTGTTCGTCTGGGATTGTAGCTTCAAGACGCGCATCCAATGCAGCAAGAATGTCGTTGTATGTATCTTGGAAGTAGTTACGCAGTTGGCGGTAGAACTCTTGCCCCTGCTTATCCATACTTAAATACTGCTGACGCAGTTCTTTGTACTCTTGTTGCTTCTCTCTGCTCTCGTTGATTGTTTCCATGTACTTGCTATCGGTACGTGATGGGTCAATCTGCAGGTAAGTACTGCGCGGGATCAGGTTGTTTAGTGTCTTAGAATGCTTGGCGTTCTTGCGCTGCCATTTCTGCAGTGCGCCTGTCATAGAGCCTAGAATCTCTGTCTTTTCTCTAAGCCGACCACTCATACGGTTGATGATTGTATTTAGCTCACGAGCAAACGGTATCTTGTCCTTCGCTTTTTCTGTAAGGATATTTACAGGTAGTGTGTTTAAGTACCAACTCTTAGCCTTCTTAGCTACACCTTCGTTGAACATTACATCTGCTGCATCAAGAACTTTGTCTTTAGCATCAAAGTTTGCCATGCTCTGTAGTAGACGACCACTACCTTCTTTGGTCTGCGCTTCAAGCAGCATATTCGGTGCCGCACGTGTGGCGGGTGACGGAGATAGCATACCGTCGATAAGTATGTCTACTTCCTCTGCTGCAGTTGGAGTAGGTGACAAACCTAGTATCTTCCGGACGATACGTTTTACTGCGGTTGTAAACATCTCCCAGCCTGACATAGGAGTGCCATCTATGTTCAGTCCAGTTAGCATCGCTTGGAACTCTGGGTTACCAAACGCTTCGGCTACAAACTCATCCAAGTTTGCTGTGCCATAAAACTCCCCTAACTGCTCTTGTGCATTAGTCAGAATACGTTGTAACTGCTTTACTTCAGGCAGAGAGGGGTTTGCCAAAGATGCCGAGGTAGCTGCGTGGGTCATCTCATGCATGATTGTATGCACGTTCATCCCGTTGTTAGCATCGATGTAAATTGTATTTTCTTCAGGCGAAAACAGGCCAGCAGCTCTGCGCCCTACCATTTGTGATAGATCGTCAACCACTTGTACTTGTGTGTCGCCGACAACTAGACTTAGCTTACCTGCAACTTGGCGCACACGCTCAAATGGGTTTGTAGCTGCAATGCCTTGCAATGCGCCTTTTAGATCGTTGTTGCGTAGCGCGGCTCGCATGCTAGGTAATGCGGCCTGATCCAAGCCGATTATCTGTGCAGCCCCATCAATCGCGTTTACTTCAGTTGCGGGTAACAAGAACCCTAACTCACGTGACGCTGCCCAACCATCGTAGAAGTCCATAATTTCTTCGTCGGTTAGCTTGCGGTTATTGTCTTCAGGGTCAAAGAAGTAGTAGTCGTCTTGTTTAGGCAGCTTACGTTTCTTGAAGCCCATGCTTAGTAGGTAAGCATCAAACGCTGTCTCGCCTTTAATCGGTGTGGTTACACGAAACAATTCTTGTTCTGCGCCTTGAATACCCGCACGACCTGCCATCTCTTCACTAAGCTGCATCTTTTTAGCTGCTGCCGCTGCACGAGAGGCTTCGGTAAACTCATTTGCTTCGCGTGTTAACTGCTTGTTGTAGGCTTCACGTTCATTGTCGATGACTTGTTTAGCAAACTTACGCGCCACGATGTATGCATCAGATGGATTAAACTCTGATGTATCGCGCTTTGCTTGTACGCGGGCAGTACGCATGACTTCGTTGGCTTGTGGAGACATGTTGTCAAATACCCACTTACGTGCCTCTAGCGCCGACCCTTGTGTCATGCCTTTGTAGAACGGTAGCTGTTCTTCAGTGTAATCTTTCTTGAAAGTCTTCTTCGGCCCTACAACAGTAAGCGCACCGATTTCGGCGAGAGCATCGGAAGGTCTACGGAACCGCTCAAAGTATAACCGTGCCGATGCCGCTTCTGCGGTCATGCCTTTCTTTTTAGCAGACAGTAGCTCTACCACAGCTTCTTTGTCTAAGGCTGTTGTTACGTCAGGCGCATCTCGCAAGTCTGCTACCTGTGCATCGTGGAACTCTTGTACCGCTTGTGGCTGTTTTTGATACAGCTCGTTCAATGCCGATTGCGCTGCAACATTTCGTTGGTTTTCTACGGCTTGTAGCTGTTCTTGTGGAACAGGAGCAGCTTGTACTTGCTCTACTCGTGGAGCAGGTGCGACAGGCGCAGGGATTTGTTGTGTTGCGGCACCTGTTTCGGCACCGCCGATTGCCGCTTGCTGCATGGCAGGTGTAGCGGGGGCTTGTACAGCGGGTTGAGGTGCAGGCTGTGGTGCGACTTGTACTGGTGTAGCTGTTGCTTGTTCGGCAAGTTGTTGTACGGCTTCAACGCCGCGTTCGTCAGGAGTTACTTCTGGTTCTAGTGTATCTCGCTGTACTCCTGCTGTATCGTCAACTCCGTCAGTATCCAGCAAATCTGTTCCCACTGGTCTTGCGTCAGGTGCTGCAAGTGGGGCGGTATCTCCAACTCTACTATCTCGCCCTCTGCCTCCAACCACGCTTGGTTGACCACTTGGAATGCCTGTTCCAACTCCTTCGGACTCAAGTCTAGTTCCTGCATCTTCGACCTCCAATGTGTCTAAGAAGCCTTGCACCCCTTCTTTGGCTTCCGGTATGGAACTTATCCTTGCATAATTTCTAAGTTCGTCAAGAACTCCTTCGTCCGACACCTTCTTACCGATGAGGCTTTTTTTGGTGCCTTCACGACGAATCAGTGCCTGTTTCGGCACATTTAGATTGGCTAGGAAGTCATCGTCGATTGTTTGTTCTAGAGGCGCAACCTCTACCGCTTCTTCAATCTCTACAGGTTCTGGTGCCTTTACCTCAATCTGCTCACCAGTCTGCTCGCTTTCGATTGCAGCAGTGCCGCTTTCCTGTGGTTCAGGATCAGGCATGTACTCTTGAGTTTTAAGAGCGGCTTTTTCTTTGAGCTTTTCGTTTATTCTGCTTTTTGCATTTACAGCATTTGCTTCTTCTGTAGCGAGTGCCACAGATGGTGTAGCTGTTTCTGCTATGGTAGCCGCAGCGGCGGTGTCTCGTTGTTCTTGAGTTTGTTCTGCTTTGCCTGCAGGCGGTGTTGGGTCTGCAGCGTTTTCTGCTTCACGTTGTTGTGCAGCGTTTACCTGCTCTTCTACCGCTTCCTCTACCGCTGCTTCTATATCAGCTTCGGTGTCTGCTTCTGGTGCGACTTCTACTTCTTGTGTTGGCGTGGGTGTTACTTCTGTGGGTGTTGGAGCCTCTACATCGCCTTGGAATGCACCAAGCGTAGCACGTGTACCACCACCGATTAGACCACCTGCAATGGCTGCTTCGCGGTATTCTGCAATGGCATCGTCGCTATCGATAGGCAGGCCAGCTTGCGCTCGCTCCATCATCTGTTGACCGACTTCAGTCAAACCTTCGGTTGTGGCACCACCAGTTGCACGTGAAGCTGTGCGGGTAAAGATCGATTTACCTATGGTACGGAATGCTCCACCCAACAATATCTTGTCAGATATACCTTCAAGTGTTGCTTGACCGAATGTAGCTAGTAGCGCATCCCCAACGTCAACTGACGCTTTCTTGCCTTGTGCTACCTCGTCTTCTTGACGCTGAATGTTGTTACCAAACAATACAGGAGCAGTAGCAATACCTGCCGCTGCTACACCACCAAGGAAACCTGTCGCCCCAACAAGCGGAGCGGCTACGGCTGCGCCAAGACCAAGGCCAAGTTGTGGTAGTTGCTCACCGACAAGCTGACCTGCATACTGTAAACCAGTGCTAAAATCCTGCACGTCTCCAGATTCTAGACGCTGACGCTGTTCTAGCGATAGCTCACCTAAACGCTGACGAGCTTTTTCTTCTGTGTCTTGACCGTATTGTGCAAGGAACCCAAGCCCTGATTCTTCGCCGATTGTACCAACTGTCTCGCCGACAGCTTGTTTTATGTTTTGGTATCCACGGCGTAGGCTTTCACGAAGTACGCTTTCGCGGTCTGGCTCTTCTTGTTCACGTCCATAGAACTCTTCGTATTGTTGACCAAAGGCACCACGTTCTTGTTCAAGAAACTGCGCTATCGAAGCAAAATCGGAGTTGCTAGGGGCATCCCCTGCAATTTCAAACTCGTAGCTTTTTCCTGTTTGAGGATCGCTGTACTGATAAACGCCCATTAGTCATCCTCTTTAGGAAATTTTAACTTTTTGGCTACCTGTTCCCCCTGCAGAAACACCCAAGTAAGGGGCAATCTGGCGGTCAATAGATTCAATACGCATGTCTATGCCTAGTCTACGAGGATCATTTTCAGGTAACAATAGTAAAGATTGTTCTAAGTCACCGCGCAATTCCATTAAGGCATCAATACGTTGGTTTGCTGTTAACCCACCACTCTTACTTGCACGAGCCATAGACGCTTTGACTTTTGCCATAGCAATCTCATAATCTTGTGCTTGTTTCTTGGATTTAGATAACGATTCAAGACCAACGCCTAAACCTTCGCCAATTGCGCCGCCAAGTGTGGGTGATTTAGATGCCATGATCGCTGCACCTGTACGTGCTAGTGCCATCCACTTATCTGATTCGGCTGCTTTTTGTCTTGCAGATAGAGCTTTCATAACCGCCGCTTCACCTGCTGTACCGCCGCTACCAGACTTAGATAGTTCTGCAATTTGATTGCGTAAATTTTCAATCTCTTGTTGTGCAGCCGTTGCTTCTGGGCCTTTTTGTGGAGTAATCTCTGCGCCTTCGCCAAGAACTACTTCGCTAGACTTATCAGCTTCTCTAACTAAATTTTGCTCATCAAGATAGTCTTGAGCCTCTCCTACTTTACCAGCTATAAAGGAAGCTAATTGTTCTCCTACACTTACAGGTTCTTCTGGTTGGTCAGATGCAATCTTATCACCGATACGTTCTGCTGCACGACCTTCAGCTTGAAGCTGCGCGTCTAAATCTATCGCACGTTGCTCTGCCGCTGCATCTGCTGCCTGACGTTCTAAGAACTCACGTTGTGCTGTTTCTGCAAACAACTTGTCACGCTCTGCAGGGTCTTCAGTTTCGTACTTAATACGTCCTTTTGGCCCTAGATCATAAATCTCTTCTGGCGGCGTGTACATATCACTCTGTAGATACTCTTGAGTGCGTCTGTTTAGCATGTCTGCGATAGGGGCTTCTGAAGCTAGAGGAACGCCGTCATAGGTGAATCCGTGGCTACTAGGGAAATATAAGCGGTCTTTAGCACCAATAGTATCTGATTTAATTTGGTCTGCAAAATTTGATTTTACGCCACGCTGATTAATCTCATCAAGATCGTCGATTAAGCTCGGCTTGTTTGCTTCATCCCCTTCACCCCGCAAATACTTACGAATTGCATCGGTTTCGGCGGGACTGCCCGGTTCGAGAGAGAAGTCTGTCTCTGGTGCGGTAAACTCTGCATCCATTGTGGGAGCTTGTGGAACCTCACCAAAACCAGATAGTGAACGGATGCCCATATCTTGAGGTGGTAATTCTATATCGCTAGGAGGTAAGTAGTCGTCTAGCTCAGGAGAAACCAACGCATCTAATGCGTCTTCTACAGGTACTTTGCGTGGGAACCCACCCTCTGGAGTACCTCTTAGGTATTCAGTAACAGAACCTTCGGCAAATAACCCTGCATCATCTGCTCTGTCTCGTAGAATTTGCTGTGTAGCAATCTGTGCTTTAATCTCACGTTCGGGATCAAGTTTTTTCTGTTGATCTTTAATTTCCCCTAACGTGGGGTCAGTAAACAAGCTCTGGAGAAGGTCGTAATCTCTTGGAGCCTCAAGTTCTTCTAAACCTGTTAGCTCTGGGGTTCTTGCAGACTCTGCTAGTTGTGCCGCTGCATAGGCCAACGCATTTGGATCGTCTTTGTATTGTTCGTACACATCTGGGTAATTTTCACGCAACATAGCAATAGCTGTCGCAGTGCCACCCAGAGTACCCCCCGGAGCGTAGCGTAGAACACCACCATCAGCCATCATCTGTGGGGCGCGTGTGGCGGGGACTGGTGCTGCCATGTCCATACCCGTATTCTGGGCTACGTTTGTATTCGGTGCCATAGCACGTGCTGCACCCATAATGCCTTCTTGCGGCACACCTGCGGCTGTGACAACTTCTTCTGCTACGGTTGGCATGTCCATATTTTGCTGACGTTGGAAGTCATCACGCATACGTTTGCGGCGTTTAAGTTCACTCAGGACAAGAAACTGTGGTGCAGACCCTGTGGGAGCCTGCATTTCCTTCATCAGTGCGCTGTCTGGTAAGTCTTTTAAGCTGTCCTGTAACTCAATTATGTTCATGCTGATAGACCTTTATACAGACCAAGTGCCGATATACCTGCACCCAAGGCTTGTTGCACTGGGTTATAGCTAACCATACGCTGCTGCTCTACATTCGGCGTTACTGGCACACCGCGTAGGATACCTGCCATGCGTTCGTACTGTTGGATTGGGTAGTCACGCTGACGCTGGAAGTCTTCGTATGACAGATCAAGACGTGCCTGATCCTCTGCACGGATATCACGACCAACAGATTCAAGTAGCTGTGCGTTCTGGATTTCTGCTGCACGTTGACGCTCTCCAAGACCCGCAAGACTTTGACCAAGAGAGCCTACGTTCATGCCAAGTCCACCAAGACCCTGTGCCATTGTGTTTAACTGACCTGCGCCCTGCATCGCTGCTTGCTCTGCTGCAAGAGCCTGACCTGCGCCGAACTGACGAGATTGCTCTAATGCCTGTTGTACACGGCCTAACTCACTAGCCTCTGCTCCCTGAACACGACCAAGTTCACCTGCGCGACCTGCTTGAACACGAGCAAGTTCAGCACCGCGTAGTCTTTCCATTTCCATCTGGGCTGCGCGATCTTCGCCAAACATTCTAGCTGCTTGTTCAAACGCCTGTTGCTGCCCTGCTGCTTGAATGTCGCCCATCTGACGAGCCAAGCCTTCTTGAGCTAGGTAATCACCGACTGCCTGACGTGATCCGCCAAACGCGCCTGCTTGTACTGCTGCTGCATCACGACCTGCCTGCATTCTGTCGAAGTCTAGCTGGGCTTGCTGCTTCTGAACGTCCACAACATTCTGCATATATGGAGACATATACTGTCCCACTGACTCACCAGTGAACATATCAGGCTGTTGGAACTGATACTCATTATAGTTTGCTTCGCGAAACTTAGAGTATGGATCAAATTTACCAGTATCATACTCACCAATTCCACGCAGACGACCAATGCCCTCTTCAGCAAACCCAATACCTCTGCGGGTTACGTCCATACCTTCACGTTGGACACCCATACCCTCACGCTGCGCACCCATAGCCTCTTCCATGCCGGGAATGCCCTTCTGAGCAATGCCGCGAATCATGGCACGAGATGCTTGGATATCTCCGTACATTTCAGATGGCGCAATGCGCTCACCTTGATAGGGCTGATAGGTAGACTTCTGTTGGAAACCTGTGATGTTTCCTGTGTCATCGTAGATCGGCTGACTTAGGTCATCCGTAAAGGGCATAAGAGATTCTTCGGCACCCTGCAATAACCGACGAAAGTACGGATCAGCGTACTCAGGCAAGTTTGTTTGGCGCATTGTGCTGTCGGCTGGTGCCTGTGAACTACCTTTGCCCATTTTATAACTCCATTCGGTAGGCTATGTACTCAGGATAGAATCCATATTTTTTCAAAGCTCTACCCCAACCTTTTCTTCCATAGCCTTCTAGATGACTACAGTCTAACTCATTTGCGTATCGGCGCATAGTCTCGATCAACTGATCTTCCCATTCTTTCATGCGCGTCCCGCCTACCCAGTCTAAGGCCAAGGCTTTCCGTTGAGGATATACTATAAGTCGTGTAGTGAATGCAGCAATTACATCATCTTGCTCATCTATCACAACCCAAAGAACGTAAGTGCCATCGTAAATGCCGTCTAATATGTCTATCATTTCGGCTTTGTTATCTACTGTGGCTACCGCCTTCTTTAGTACTCTATCAACATCCTTCCATACATGGCCTACTGCCTCTGTCGGCACCAAGCTAACTCTCACTATCCCACCATTTGTTGGAGTTTCTCTGGAGCATCCTCTTCGGCACGGTTAACAATATCAAGGAATCCGCCGCCATATGCCTTCTCTAAAGCATCGGTGGTCTTCTTCCTCAAAACGAACTCCCCATCAGACAAGAGAACATCTTGCTCCCCCTCAAGTGTTGCAGGAACCATGTCGTCTACACCAGAACCATCGCCCGGCCCACGAACCATTCCCTTCTCACCTTCCTCAAAACGAGCGACAGTGTCATCTAGTTCTCCCGACTGCACTCGTCCGACAAGATCGCGTAGTGCGTCCTCACCGTACTTCTGAACAAACATAGCCAATGCTATCTCTGGCTGCTCAGACATTCCTTTAATTGCTTCGATGGCCTCAACAATGACATCTTTCTCGTTCATGCCGTTGTCTTCCATCATCTCATCTACTTCAGCTTCGCCACCTTCTTGCATGCGGCGTAGACCCATCAGACCACCATCTGCATAGTAGTATGGGTATTGTGGCACATAACCTGCAGGTGCAGGTGGACGTGTGTATTGGAAGTAAAGCCCTTCGCCGCCACCCGATGCAAACGGATCGGCACTCTGAGTTACCTGCATAGGACGCGGCATAGGTGGACGTGTGTCCTCATCTTCTGCTGCACGGTTCTTGTAGGCTTCTTCCATCATCTGTGCATCAGTCATAGTTTGACCAAGAAACGCAGCAGGTAATACGCCCGGAGCCAATGCGCCAGCAGCAGCTTGCTGCATGCCTTGTGAGGCAAGAAGCCCACCTTGTTCAGTTAAACTTGGAAACGCTTCAAGAAACTTAGGCTTTGCAAGCTCACCAATTCCAGTATTGATCCCTTGACCTGCTTCGATAGCTTTTGCACTAGCACTTCCAGTTAAACCACCAAGAATCTTACCACCAAGGAAAGATGTAAGTCCTGTCTTAATCCCATCCCCAAGATCACCAGTTTGCAGAAAAGAGCCAAGACCTGCGCCTATCCCCGCTAAACCAGCGGTGCCAACTGATGCACCAAGCGTTGCAAGAAAAGGCACAGAGCCAGAAGCCGCTAACGCAGGTAGACCAACACTCATTAACAGGGGCAGAACCATAACAATCTCCAGAAGTTCAATTGAACTTTAGCACTTATCCTTTACACGATCAATTCAAAGTGCGGTGCATCAATGAAAGGACGTTTTCCTTGCGAGCGGCGAAGGTCTGTGTAAGACATCATAGCGTCTTCCATAGAGCCATTCCACTCAGCTATATTATACGGGTAGCTGCTTCCCTTTACAGCCCAAGATGCTCCCCAACATACTTTAACACCACACGCTTCTGCGCCACTCTTCATGGCATCAGCGATCTCATCGTACAAATTTAGTTCCCATCTGTTCCCCGAACAGTAAGCCATAAGGTCTACTGCCAATCCATCAATATGCTTAGACTTCATAGTCTTTGACGCGCCCTTGGCTACCAATTCGCGTTGCTCTTCGATGGTTCTGAGTCCACAAATCACAGAGAAGTCCTGCTTGGTTACCCCGATGGCATGCTTAACAACTGCAACCATGCGCTCATCTACGCCCTCTAGCTTTGCCAAGCTACCTTTTCCTAGTTTGTATGCCATTATTTTTTACCCCCAAAGAATTTAGTTGCTGATCGCACACCAAAAGATGCAGCCACGATAACACCTAATGTATACTGATACCAATCAGGCATAGACTCTAGTGCCGCAAACCCATTCGTGACAGCACGTTCTGCCCATTCAAATGGTAGGAAGCATAAGATCAATGGTACGCTGAATAGTATTGTTAACCACTCGTCTTTCCACGAGTTCTGCGAACCCTGTGCCATCAGACGCTCCCAATCGGCTTCTGACGTAGCGGCACTTTTCATTATGGTCGCTTTCGCTTCCGCCTCTACAAGTTTGAGATTGGCTGCAGCCGCTTGTGCATCTGCTTTGCCTTTTAGCCATCCACCTGCCAGTTCAGCTATCGGCCCTATCAATGATTGAATCATACCATTACACTCCCATACATGGTCATCTCAACGCCAAGGACAAACTCAAGTAGCTTCACTACCAAGTGCGTAACTATGGCATCACTTGTCCACATCGTACTCCACCTTAGAGCTTGTCTGTGTTTGCGTTACAGTCGTCTTAGCTTCCTTACCCATCCAGATACCGAAGCAGCCAGTGAGTGCGCCCATGCAGACGCTGACCAGACCTGACTGAGCAACTGTGGGGTCGGGCAGTGTCATAAACCAAAGAACTGCCTTGTAAGTAAGGACAGTTACAGCCAACATCATAAGGCGTGGTACAATCTTCCAATCATCAACTACTGTGTGCGCCATTACTGACCTCCGAATCCACCAAACCTAGACATCAACATAGATGCAAACGGAGACTGCTGACCGCCGCCATATGCAAACGGTAAAGGTGGTTTAGGCATACCACCATAATTAGGTGGCAGATTTGTAGGCATCATTGGTTTGCCTTGAGGCATTGTAGCCCCACCGCCTTTACCACCGCCGCGCATAACCATGTCCATGCCACGTTGGTAGTCCATCTGCTGCGCTTGCTGTTGTGCAGCTTGATCTGCCATAGCCTGTGCCATGTCGTTGACCTGACGGCGTTCTGCTACGCTCATCATCTCCATAGGACGTGGGCCAAGACGTTGTGATCCACCTAGTGTTGCGTAGTTCTGCGCTGCGTATTGGAATGCAGGACTCATATCTGGTGCTTGTGAGTTTGCTGCCGCCGCCATGTAATATGGCATCTGACCCGCACCACGTTGAGATTCAAACACATCTAGTGCCGCACGGCGCATATCAGGAGTAACTGCTGGCTGCTGTGGCTGCTGCTGGCTTTTCATATACTCTTCGTAACGACGAAGATTTTCAGCGTATTGATCTGCTTGAGCCTGTGCATCTGTCGTATTCTTGAGTGCAGCTATTCCAGAAGGGCCATCATCACTTTTACCGACATTATCCATAAATGCTTTCTGTGCAGCCTTGGCTGCTTCAGTGGGTGGGCCAGTTACATTTAGCTTACTTGCTAAAGACTTAATGCCACCTGATATCTTATCCGCAAAAGATTGTTTCTTCGGAGCTGCGGGCTTTGGCTTTGGCTTTGGCTTTGGCTTTGGTTTATTTGCTGGATCATCTACTGAACCCATTCCAACTGGATCATACATTACAAAGTACCCCCGTCCATAGATTGTGGCATGGTCACAGTGATAGCTGTGTGCTTCTTAGTTTCGCCTGTCCAAGACTCGCCACAGTCTGGGCAGTTGCCGTCAGGATACGAGGCTATTTCTTCTGGTGTGTCCACCAAGTTATCACAGTTGTGGCACTGGATAGTATCCACGGATGTAGCAGGTCTCCAGCGACCACCATCGGGCATTGTAATTACTGTTTCATCAGACATGCGTCACCTATGTAGTTGTCACTGTCACGGAGCCAACGGCACCAGAGCCTGCTGATCCACGAGCATGTGGTGTGTTTTCTTGCGTAATCTTAACATATCCACCGTGGTTAAAGATAGCCCCAGTCTCTAAACCAGAGTCGTCTGTCTGCAAATCAGTAAAAACAGCGAATGTATTTCTCCCCTCACCGGGGTTCCTAGCTTGTTCGAGGTAGACTGAAAACGCCCTAACAACCTCTGTAAAGTACCGCACATCGTATTGTGATGGCGGTATGGGGAAGTATGGTACTGGTACTTTTCTGTCTGACATTACCGTCTACCATCTTGTCTTACATCCATGCGAGGAGAGCCAAGTCTCCATCCAACACCAGTGTTGCTAGATTCTACACGAAGAGCCATAGACCTGCCACGCAGCCTTACATAAACTTGGTTTGTAAACTGTTCTACTGGTACAGATGCTGTCTTAGAAACTGCATTGTCATCTTCTTGAAGATAAGCACCGCCGGGGAAGTTCCGCGCTTTCATTGTAAATGTTACCGAAGGCGAAGCCGCTGTAGAATTTCTAAACGTAACGTCTGGTATAACGCGACTTACAAACGAGAAGTTATTTCCGTCACCAATATCAAACTGGCTAGATTCAATATAAGCATTGATTGCAGATGCAGGAGCGGTACTCCCGTCATCAAATCCGTTTTCTTGGTAGTAAAGATACCCGTCTATACCAGCGGCTATTGGATAGTTTTCTACCCCACGATCAACCCACGCACCACGAGCCAATGTGCCATAGTACCAAATGTTTTGTTGGTAGTTATACACAACATACCGATCCACCGTGCTGCTGCCACCAGATGGATAGAACCACCATATTTCAGAAAACGCCGTGTTGGATGCGGCAAAAACTTTTTCGGCCTGACCATCGTTGAAATCACTAAACACATAATCTCTTACAGTGCATGGTAACTTCTGAACCGCGCCTGTGTATGTGTAGAACTCGTTTGCCCCCATCCAGAAGACATTGTCTTCGACAGCAACGGCAGAGTTTGGGCTTGCTATGGTGACATTCTCTGAGATCATGTTGATCCCAAATGTAAAGGGTGGCCCAAGATATTGCATGGTGTGAACAGATACATCTGTAAAGACAAGAATCTGCTGTCTGGTTTCAACCGCTGTGACAATGCGAGAACCTGACCCAACAAGAAGGTCACCCGCTGTGTTTGTCGTAGTTGGTCTCCAATCCAATACGTTCTCTTGATCTGAGAAACGAATAAGCAATGGGTCTTGTGTTGAGCTACCAAGAGGATTTGCCCCAAACGCTATGACATGCCTGTCAACATCAGATACTAAAATCTTTGCGGCTACAGTTGGTGCATCTATAGACCCAGCCAAATCAGAAATACTAACCGCTCTGGTATCTAATGCGCTGACCACTGACGCATCCCAGTAATAAATGCCACCGTTATACGGATTAATTATAAGGTCTTCACCAAAGTTATCATGCGACCACAAACGCAGTGTATCGGTTAGAGCATCAATAGTTGCCCCAGAACCCCAAGTGCCACGACCCCAAAATCCTGCGCCCCAGCCGTTACCAAAAATAGAAGTCTCAAGACCTGTGTTTATTTGATACGCACCTACAACAGAAGAACCGCCGTTACCTGTATCTGACCCATTAGCTGTTACGGCAACTGGAGTGTAGGTTCCATCAACGGTGATATCGGCAACGCTATCAACTTCACGAGCGGTGATGTAGTATGTGTCATCGTCAATTATCTCATCAATCTTATATTCTTGGTTCAGCACATCCGCTGTTATTGTGCCGCCTAAAGACACTGCACCGCTAAAGGTTACAAAGTCCCCCTCGACTGCACCATGATCTGTATCCGAAACAGTTATTACAGAAGAGCTTGCCGTTGCCGAAAAGGTAACGTCCCCCGCCGCTGTGGTCTCTCTAATCGGTGTGATATCGTAATAACCCTGACCTTCTTCGATGTAATACTTATCGCTTGTACCAACACCAAGGTAGTTATTTAGAGAGATTGTTTTCCAAGAATGCAAAGCACGGCAAGAACCAAGAAATGATTTAATACCTAGCTTTGTCCAGCCGCCAATCTTTTCAGGGTAGCCCATGCGAAACCGCACTTTGTCCATGTCATACCAGCCACCCTCATTGCTGTAAGATGTTGACTCTTTGTTTACCCCCGGTTGAAACTGTAGCTTTTGTAGAGGCATGTCATCACCTTTAGTTCAATTGAACTATTAAGAGTTTAGAGCAGTAAGATCATCCCAAACACTTTGGGCATGTGCAGCCGCGTCGAAAGCAACAGTGGCATCAGGATCATCAGAATTATCAGGGTCTGGGTCTGTCCAGCTATTCGCTGTCGCTTGTGTTGATAGGTAGCTTTCTAAATCAGCTTGAGATGTGATTTCTTCAATAGCTTCCGAAATGTCCGCGCCATCTTCAGAAATGCCAATCATAATATAGTCTTGTGGGGACGCAGTATCGGGGTCATGCACAGCATACATGCCACCAGTGGCTTGCGGCACACCAAACTTTAACCATGTCGGGATCGTACCTTCTGGAGTTAACCTATACTTTACAACTTTATGAGCCATCAGTTTGATCCTCTAATTGTGGGGTGTTTGTCAAAGATGTTTCGTCCAATATAGCAAATCCACGGCTTGCTGCAAAGTCACTTGGACAATGCGCCCACTTCTCTGCACATGCTTCCAACCACTGCACTGTGTGGTGATGCTCTGGTGCCTTGCCTTGCTTGATTAGCTCATTTTCCCATTGAAGGTATGAATAGACTTCCGCTTGCGCCTGTGCCGCATTGATACCCAAGTCAAACACATAGATCAGATTGCCTTCGTCAATGTTACCGCCACGACTACGCGCTGCGTTTAGAGCCTGTTTCATACAGGTCATAATGTGGTATTTGACTTCTTCACGCTCGTAATCTTCTTCGGTCAGTTCGTCTTTGCCGATCTTCTTCATTAGATTTTCATACTGATTGCTAAAGAAGTTTAGCTTGCGAACCGCACCTTCAACATAGTTACGAGAGGACGCTGCCTGTGCTTGTTTCTCGTTGATCTTAATTTCAAGCATTTCGCGCTCAAGATCGTCTGTCTCTTCTTCCAGTTTGCGCTCTAGTTTTCTGAGCTTGATCTCTTCTTTTTTCATTTTAAAGTAGCCTTCTTGCAAGGCCGCTTTAGTTTTCTCAATCTCCGCAAGGCTATGTTTAATAGAGCGGATCGGCGTGATTGCAGTAACGTCTAGTGTGACGCTCATCATCTGCGAGTGCGACTTGTAGAAGTTGCTAGATGCTTGCGCTATGGCAGGGGCTTTCTCTGCAATGTTTGCCAGCATAGATTTATATTCAGGCTTCGCCGCTGGAAGCTGAATGTTAATGTCCGGCGTTATTGACGTTAGTTCTGTCCTTGTATCTTTTGGCAATGTCATTCTCCCTATCCAGTAACCGAAGCTGTGCTAGGCGCACCCGCCGCCATAGCTGATTTTTTCTCTGTTAGATCACCAAAATCAGTATCGTTTCCAGTTGTTGCTATCGTGACATATGAAATATCAGTCTGTTCATCACCAGAATGCGTCCCGCCCAACATTACCATCCGTGTTGAATTGCAAGCTGTTCCGCCCCATCCCTTTGCAAATGCTAAGTTACCAAACGAAGAAAATGACCCAGTTGACGCTATACTTCTGTATTCGATGTGATCTGACCCACTTGTGTAGTTCCCAGCAATGATAATTCTTGTGTTGTTTCCACCCACGAATGCCTGCCTATGGTCGTTACTTAGGTTTCCGTAGTCTGTTCCATTACCAGTTGTAGCAACAGTGAAGTAATCAGTATTTCTGCGCCTTGTTGAGTTCTGAAAGGCACCTGTAATAAGTCGTGTTGTAGAGCCTGCCGCACGACATTGGTTTGTTCTGTTTGAATCTGAAAAATCGCCAAAATCAGACGCGTTTCCCGCACTCGCCATCGTTACATAATCTACTGCACCAAAGCTAACACCATAACCTGTAATAATCCCACGGGTAGAATTTGAATACCCACCAATTTCACCTCGCGCATAGACCAGATCGCCAAAATCTACACAACTTGATCCAGATGAATAGTTTACAGTTTGTATTGTATTAGTGCCATTCCCGCCAGCCTCGAACCGTTTTACGCTATCGCTGAATGCACAACAGTTAAACTCTGAGCTACTTAATGTCTCTCCACCAAAGTCTGTGGCGTTTCCTGTAGTGGTGATAGAAATCTGGTCAATCGTGCGAACTCTATTTGCGTTCTGATCCCGCGCTGTTGTTGTAAGCGCAATCGGATTAACATTCCCCGCAGTAGGCCAAAGCCCTGCCCTTGTATATGTCTCAGCCTCCGCAAGTGACCACACGCCATTGGCCGATGTGGAACCATAATTGTCCGTAGGTGCTGTCGGAGTATCGGTAATAATGTTTCCTAGATAACGTTTAGGCATTATTAAATCCCCCCGTGGCAGTTGGATGCGGCAGATGCGCCATCACTATAATAAGATGTCAACGTACCAAAAGATGAAGCGTTCCCTGTGGTCGCAATAGTGATATAATCCATACTTTGTGCGCCAGCAGAGCCACCGAATGCAATCGCACGAGTCGCGCTAGACATACCATTACCAATACGTCTTGCAACAGTTAGATCACCAAAGTCGGTAGAGTTTCCTGTAGAGGCTATAGTTATATAATCAATATTGTTAAGATTATATGGTGGGTTGTTTGTATAACCACCCATAAACACACCTCTAGTTGAACTAGAACCCGCACCCCTAACCTGTCTTGCAGTAGTCAAGTTGCCAAAAGTTGAAGCACTTCCTGTAGAAGAAATAGTTATATAGTCGATGCGACTGCTAGTGCTTGCGCTAGGTGGATCACCACCGCCAAAAACCGCACGGGTTGTATTTGCAAGTCCAGCAAGAGTAGCGCGAGCTTCTGTTAAGTCGCCAAAATCTGCAAAGTTTGCAGCGGTAGCAATAGTGCAATACGCAATCGTATTGGTATGTCCAGAACCAATATTACCCCCAGCTATAACTCCTCTGGTGCTGTTGCTCGCCCCAGTACAGGCTCCATAAAGTCTCTCTGTTAGTTGTCCAAACTCAGTAGCATTCCCTAAAGTAGAGAATGTGCCAAAGCAAGTAGTTGTAGGATCAGCACTATTCCCGCCCATTACATATCTAGTTGAACTTCCAAACGCGCCTGCGCCTTCTCTTGGAACATCTAATGCACCAAAATCGGTGCCGTTACCTAACGTAGAGATTATAACGTATTCAATCCCTTGATAGTTTGTGAAACTTCCGCCCGTTCCAGCAAAAGTTAAACCAATGTCGCCTGTAAGGGGTGCATTAGGCCAGCCATCTCTATTCTGGTACTGTGTGGAGATATTCCATACACCTTGATAATTTGGCATTATGCAAGTCCTCCATGTGCAGATGATGATCCATTTAAGCTGCCTCTTGCCGCCGTTAAGTCCCCCCAATCTGATGCATTACCGCTAGTCGCTATAGTTACATAGTCTATGACGTTTGAATAGGGACTTTCTCCACCACCAAAAACGCCATAAGTCGAACTCGAAACGGCAGTTCTACCAGATTGGGAAATCGTAAGGTCTCCAAAATCAATTGAATTTCCAGTAGATGCAATAGTAATATATTCAATTGTATTTGTTCCGTAAGCCCAATCAATAGCCCCCATTAACATTCTTGTTGAATTGCTACAGGTGGAAGTTTTTCTACCCGGGCCAATTAAATTCCCGAAGTCTGTAGCATTGCCTGTGGATGCTATTGTAATGTACTGTATTACATCTGAATCTGAACTAACTCTACCACCTGCAAATACACCTCTTGTGCTAGACCCTGCCCCACCGAGTTGTCTTATACTATTTAACAAATCCCCAAAGTCAGTTGCATTTCCAGTGGATGCTATAGTGATATAATCTATTATATTATAGTTGGTATTGTCAGGCGTACCCTTGTAACCACCCGCAAAAATACCACGAGTGCTTGAACTGCATCCCGCTAATGTCTCTCTTGTTTGCGTCAGGTCGCCATAGTCTGTGGCATTACCTGTAGAAGCAAAAGTAATATATTGAATTTGATTAGTTTCTGCATCACTTCCAGTTGCACCGCCGCCATAAATACCTCTACTAGAAGAGGATACTGAACCTTGATTGTGACTGCGTCTTGCAGCTAAAAGATCACCAAAATCTGTGGCATTCCCCGTACTAGAAAAATTAATATAGTCGATGATATTTGTTAAAATGTCCCCTGAACCATAACCACCAGCAAAAGTTCCTAATGCAAGAGCAGGAGTAACAGCATCAGTCGCATCACTAGGGCTAGACCAACCAAACGCATTGATTGCCCAGACGTTAAACGTGTAGCTTGTGCCGTTAGTTAGGCCAGTAACTGTAACGGGAGAAGAAGAACCAGTTGCGCCATGTGCGCCAGTGCTATCCGTTACCCGATAGCCCGTAATAGCCGATCCACCAACATCTGACGGGCTTGTGAAGCTAACATCTGCCTGTGTATCACCGCCTGACGCACTAACATCCGTAGGACTATCTGGCGCATTAAGCCCATCTTGGCCTATGAAGCCGCCTTTACCTTTAGCCATCTCTAATCTCCTTACGAGATTTCTTCGTAGCTCACTAGAACTTCTAAGTCACTCGCCGTGCCTGCTGTAGCAGTTATTGATGTATTCTCTTCCAAGTA
>Ga0208644_1000638_pt1 | contig 30953 bp, 17 predicted proteins | sample VirMetDEL_Nov_18_FD_184517 | JGI IMG/M metagenome (GOLD analysis project Ga0208644, IMG submission 184517) | Aqueous microbial communities from the Delaware River and Bay under freshwater to marine salinity gradient to study organic matter... | ecosystem: Environmental > Aquatic > Marine >...
CGTGTGGGTAGATAGAGACAATAATGAAGTAGGTTTCCAACCAACAGAGTCAGGAAGGTGGAAGGTATTATATATGCCTCCTGTAGAGTCTAGGAATAAAACCATTATGACACCTAGAGGTAAGAAACCTGGTAATATGCACCATTTTGTTTCAGGGTGTGACCCCTTCGATCATAAGGTTACTACTGATAATAAGAAGTCTAATGGTGCTAGTTATGTATTTAGAAAGCTAGACCCTTTCGACCAAGATCATAGTGATACTTTTGTTTGTGAGTATGTTAATAGACCTGCCACTCCAGATATGTTCTATGAGGATATGTTAAAGCAAAGTATTTTTTATGGTTGTGAGTTGCTTTGTGAGAACAACAAGATAGGGTTGATAAATTGGTTTGAGGCTCAAGGTTACTCTGGTTATTTGATGAGTAGACCTGATTCTTCTCACACTCAGCATAGTAGGTCAAAACAAAGAGAGAAGGGTATTCCTATGTCGGGTGAGGCTGTTCGTCAGAGGGCTATAGAGATTTCTGAAGCGTACATTCATGAGAACACCGGATATAATTTTGAGGATGGAAGTCATGGTAAAGTGTATTTTAATGATTTGTTAAAATGTTGGGTGAAGTTCAATCCTCAGAAGTGGACTGACTATGATGAATTTGTTGGTGCTGCTTTGTGTTTATTTGCCAAAGACTCTAGTGGTAGAAGGCGTTCAAGGGCTGTTGAAAAAGATTCTTTGAATGTTGGTAGATTTGTAAAATCCTATAAGAGAGGTAGGCGAATATAGGTAGTAAAAAAAATTGATTAACTTGGTATAAAATTTTTTTTGTATAGAGAATGGCTAATTCTAAGATTCCTAGTTTCCCAGATAAGTCTTTATCTCCAGAGGAGAAGGCTAAAAAATCATACGGATTACAATACGCAAAAGCTATATACGGTAGGTATAGAAGTTCAGAGTATTCTGTTTATAATCGTATTTCTAGGTATGTTGAGAATAGGAAAGCAGCAGAAGGTCTTCAGAGTATAGATAAGTTTAAAGACTTATTAGACTTAAATGGAGACACTTCATACTTAAACTTAGATTGGCAATCTGTTTCTGTAATTCCAAAATTTGTAAACCTTGTTGTTGGTGAAATGATTAACCAAGAGTTTAAGGTTCAGGCAAATGCTATGGATGAATCTTCTATGAAGAAATTAGAAGAGGAGAAGAACAAGATATATGCTAATATGTTAATGGCAGAGTTCTCTAAAAAAATGGAAATGCAAACTGGTATTCCTATCACTGATAACTCTGTTCCTGTACCAAAAGATTTAGAGGAGGCAGATGTATTGATAGAAACAACTCTTAAGCAAGCTGTAGAGATTGCTATGGAAACTTGTATAGAGTTTGTTATGAATGCCAACAACTTCGACCAAGAGATAAAAGAGAGAATAATCAGAGATTTAATAGTAATTAAAATCGCTGCTGTCAGAGAATATTTTGACGAGAACAACGATATAAAGATTGCTTATGTAGATCCTGCTAATTTAATCTTACCGTACTCTAATGATCCTTACTTTAGAAACATAGAGTATGTCGGAGAGATTGAAAAGATGAACTTCCATGACTTAGTAGACTTGGTGGGAGAGGAAATGACTTACGAGCAATATTTAGATATATCTAAAAAAATCGGAAAGCAGAATATTTCTAACCAAGGACTAAAACAGGAGAACGGAAGATATTATAACTCTCCTTACTATGGAAGATATCGTTCAGATGATTTTTACATAGAGGTTGTTAACTTCGAGTTTAGGTCTAGCAATTATGAGCTGACTTATGAGAAGAAGTATATCAACAAGAACAATTATTTCTTAAACAGAAAGAAGTCAGGTTACGAGCCTAAGAAATATAGCAAAAAGAAAAGAGAAGTAGTTAGAAAGAAAGTAGAAGTATTCTACGAAGGTTTATGGGTTATCGGAACTAACTACGTATACAAGTATGGTTTACAGGAGAATATGAGTAGAAAGAAGGACAGTAAGGGAGCTTATTGTTCTGAAGTCAAAAGTAGATATAGCATTATCGCTCCTGGAATCTATGACATGGAGAACAAGTCTTTAGTAGAGGCTATGACTCCTTTCGATGACCAAATGATTTTGTCATATTTAAAACTTCAGCAAGCAATGATAAAGGCTAGACCAGCAGGTTTGGCTATTGATGCTTCTAATCTAGAGGGAGTTTTAAAAGGCAGGGGAGAGAAATTCCTAGACCCTACGGAGATCGTAGAAATATTCGATCAGACGGGTAACTTATATTACCGTAGCGAGGATTCAGAATTTGGTGGAATGATTAATCAGAAGCCTATTCAGGAGCTAGCAAACGGACTCAGCGCAAGTGCGTTGTATTTTGTAGAGGTTTGGAATCATAACTTAAATATGATTCGAACTATTACAGGGTTGAATGAAGCTAGGGATGGTTCAACTCCTTCTTCTAAAGCGTTAGTAGGTGTTCAGAAGATGGCTGTAAATATGAGTAGAAACTCAACTAGGTCATTGAATGAAGCTTACTTGTGGATATTTAAAGATATGTCTGACAGTATCTCGTTGATGATTCAGAACAAAGCTATTGCTGATGGTCTTAGAGGTTATGAGCTTGCGTTAGGTAAGGAAGTAACTGATGTGGTAAATATCACAAAGGATTTAAGATTGGCATCTATGGGTATAGAGATAGAAATCTTACCAAGTTCAGAAGATTTAGAGGAGCTAACTATTTTGATAGAGAAAGCTATAACTGCTCAATCTATAGAGTTAGAGGATGCTATGGAGATTAAGGATGTCGCTAAGGTCAATATAAAGAAGGCGACACACTTATTAAGAAAAAGACGAAAAGAAAAAGAGGAGCAAGACATAGCTAAAAGCACAGCAGCTTCTCAGGCTAATGCTCAAGCACAGATGCAATCTCAACAGGTAGCCTCTCAATCTGAAGCTCAATTACAAGCACAAAAGCACCAAAATAAATTAGAGGAGTTACAGGTGGAGTATCAGTTAAAAATGCAGTTAGAGCAGGTTAAAGCTAAGACTCAAGGTATGGCTAAGGCAGAGAATGCTATGATACAAGGAGACGAAAAGATTAAACAAATAAAAGAGGCTAAAAAGAATAACTTAGATGATACTTCGATAGGTAATTCAGTTAGAGAGCCTAGAGTGTTTACAGGAATAGAAGATACTGAAAAATTAGATTAAATTTTTTATTATATATTTAACGTAAATTAAAATTAGAATGAGCATTTTAGAGAGTTTTATTAAATCTCAAGGAGGAGAGGTTATAAGAGAGGGTGAATCTACTTCGGATGAATTAAGGTCTGGTCAAGTAGATGAGCCACAATTAGAAGAGTCTACGGAGGCAGAAGAAGTTGGAAACGAGGAGCAAGTAGAGGATTCTACAGGTGTAGAAGAAACTGTTGAGGATCAAGGTGACACAATTAGTTTCGAAGACACATTTAAAGAGAAGTACGGTTCTATAGAAGAACTAGAAGAAAAGATACGGTCTTTGACAGAGAGAGCAGATGCTCCACGATTAGAGGATGATTTTGAATCTGATAGTGTAGATATGCTAAAAAAAGTTTTGTCTAGTGGTTTTGATTGGAATAAACTGAAGGAAATCGCAGAGGTAAAGACGTTAGATGTAGATGGATTATCGGGTCGTCAAGCATTATCTAAGATGTTAGAAATGAAAGACGGTTTATCCAAAGCTGAAATTAACTTGAAGTTGAGAGAGTACGACAGGTTAAAAGAAGAAGATGTAAGCTTAATGGATTCTGATGAGAAGTTAGAGCATGAAGCGAAGTTAGCTCAGTACGAAAGACTTCAAAAGCAAGGTAAAGAGTTTCTATCATCAATTAAGGGAGATGATAAGTACGCTTTACCAGAGCTAAAGAAAACTGAAAACAATCCAGAGCTTTTAGAAAAACAACAAAAGGAATATGAAGAATTAAAAAACCTTTACGAATCTAGTGTTGTAGAATCGGTAAATGGGTTCAATGAGATTAACGTTATCCTCGGAGAGGAAGAGTTTAGCTTTGAGCTTAGTGACGAGATGAAACAAGAGGTTCAAGATGTTATGTTTAATATCAATGATTATCACAAGAATTTTGTCGGAGACAATGGGGTTGATTTCGGAGAGATGCAAACAGTAATAGCTAAAGGTTTATATTTTGATGAAGCAATGAGATCTTTATTGGAGTTAAATACCAACGAAGGAAAGGTTGAGGCAGTTAAGGATATCAATAATGTAGTTGATAAATCCAAAGGCGCGTCTGCTACAACTAAGAATGATGGTATGTCTCAGATAATAGATGGCTTCTTAAAAGGACAAGGATTAAGATAATATTAAAAAGATTTTAAAATGGCTATAGATTTTCAAGGAGGTAGTTTCGTAAGAAGAGGAGATTACAACTACGTTACTACTATGGATTTACATAAGCCTGAGTATGACTCAGAGCTTACAGAAGCATTTGGTGACCAAATGTTAACAGGTATGTTACAAATGATTGGAGCAGAAAAAGGTGTTTCAGCATTAGAGTACAACCATTTCGAAGAAGAAAGAATTTACCCAAAGATTAAGGCAACTTCAGCAGGTGCAGGTGCAGGAGCGCAAGCTACTTTCACTATTGACGCAGCAGCTACTCTTTCTATTCCTGAGAACGCATCTCCATACGGAGGTACTGTTAGTTCAACTATCACTGTTCCAAGAGTAGGTGAGTTAATTTTAATCAAGCCTGCTTCAGGTGTTGTTTCTGCTGATTCATACATCAGAGCTATTGTTGATTCTGTTACTCCAGCTACTCCTGCTTTTACAGCAACTCCGTTGGATTCTGCTGACAGTGTTCCAGCTATCGCTGCTGCTTCAGAGATTGTTATTTATGGTAACGCTCATGGAGAAGGTTCAGGACAGCCAGCAGCTAGACAGACAAGAGTTAAGAAGGTAACTAACAACCTACAGATTTTCAAATCAACTTACGAAGTAACTTCTACAGAAAGAGATATGCTTTCTTGGATTGATTTCAAAGGAAAGGATGGAAAAATGGGGAAAGTTTACTACTTAAAAGGTGAAGCTGATGAGTATAAGAACTTCATGTCTCAGAAAGAATTAACTCTTCTTTTAGGAGAAAAGTTATCTAACAACACTGTTTCTGATGCTTATGCAAACGCAGGTAATCCTATAGCTTTAACTCAAGGTTTGATTCCTACTATTTTATCAGAAGGAAACATTTCTGCTTACTCTGCTACTACAGGATGGGATAAGCAAGATGCTGAAGCTTTGGTAAAAGTTTTAGATAAGCAAAAAGGATCTAAGCAAAACTTGATTGCTCCTGGTATTGATTTATCAATTGCAATTGACAACACTTTAGCTGATTACAAGACAGGAGGTTCTATCGTTTATGGTAACTATACTTTCAACGAAGACGCTAAAGTAAACTTCCAGTTTGACAAGTTTGCTATTTCTGACTATGTATTCTCTAAGAAGAAGTTTGATACTTTCAACGATCTTCAGTCTTTAGGTGCTGACGGTTACGGTTTCTCTAGCGAAGCAATGGTTATCCCTATGGGTATGACTATGGATGCAGGTTCTGGAGAGAAGACTAACCACTTGAGATTACGTTACTTGGTTAATCCTGAAACAGGAGAAAGAAACCAAAGATCAGAAATCATTGATAACTTCGCTATCACTGGAACTGATACTTACAGCGTATTCTACAAGGATACTTGTGGTTTAGAGACTTTCGCAATGAACAAGTTCGCTTACATTAAGAAAGGATAATCTGAAAAGATTGTTAAATAATAAGGGGAGGTTATACGCCTCCCTTTTTTTAAAACTAAAAACTATTAATTGATATGGCAACTCCGTCTAAAGGAAAGAGATTTGTGAAGGTAGTTAAGAATCCTAAAACAGGTAGAACTAGGAAGGTTTCTTATGGACAAGCAGGTAAAGCAAAAAGCGGTGGTGACAGGATTAGACCTGGAACTAAAAAAGGAGATGCTTACTGTGCTAGGTCTTTTGGGATTAAGAAATGTAAAAACCCTCCTTGTGCAAATGACTTATCCAGAAAGAAATGGAAGTGTGTCGGTAAAAAATCAAGAAGATAATATTGTAAACAGTAAAAATTAAAATTAAAATGTCAGAAGTAAAATTAACTAAAGCACCAAAGAGTGTTACACAGAAAGGTATGAGACCAGTTGTTTATACACTGGTTAAATCTAAAAATGGTAAATATCCTCCTTTTTATCAGATTCCGGCAGAGGATGAAATCTATGCAGAGTGGGAAGATGAATCAGGAGTTTCAAGATCAGGTCTAAGAAGAATAAGATATGCTCCAGGTGAGAAATCTATTTTTGTAGATGAGCAGTCTGCTTCTGCTAAAAGAGGTACTTTAATGGCTTATGATGGTGCGCTTATTGCAGATCCTAGAGAAGTTATTAAGCAGCAGTATTTAAACTATACTAATCACAACATTGCTAATCACGAATCGGGTACAGCTATGTCTGGTAAGTCAGCTATTTTCAGAGCTAACAATTCAGAGTATGCTAGAAACGTAAAACTTCAAAAAGAAGAGTTAAAGCAAAAGTTAAAGAATATTGTTAATGATTTGTCTGAAGATGAAATCGAAGGATTGGCATTAACTTTAAATGTAGCGTTTGATAATGACCCTGCTTCTATTGCCTCTAGTATAGCGAATGCTAGATTGACTTTCTATGAAATGATTGACTATGATCCAAATAGATTTCAGAAAGAAATAGAGTCAGAAACTAGAAAATATAGACAAGTAGTTTCTATTGCTTTAAGAGATAATATATTAGAGTTTGATAAATCAAGCAGAACTTTTTATAACAATATAGGAGGTAAGAGTAGAATCTTAGATGTTCCTGTTTATAAAGATCCTGTAGAGTTCTTTGTTGAAATGGTTAACCATAAATCAGAGATGAAGGAAGCTTATAACGATGTTAAGGCGGCTATCGAAGGTAACAAGAAGCCTACCAAAGAGAAGTTCGAAAACTCTAAAGAGTTTAAAACTATTAAGAGAGCTATGAAGCTTGGTATTTGCAAGAGTTCTTTTGGTAGTATAAACGCTGCTAACATTGGAAGATTGGGTGTAAAGGGTAGTGGTATAAAAGGAGCTACTCAATATTTAGAGCATAATCCTCATATTTTAGAGGATATTGAAGAGATGATAAAAGCTGCTGAAGATGCAGATTCAAAAGAGTAGTTTTATTGGTTTACTACGGTGGTCTAGAGAGGTTGAAAAGCCTCTCTTTTTTTTTATGTATATTTACTTCGAATAACGTTATCAAATAAAAAATGGCTTTAACTTCAACAGATTTTAACATATCATTTGATCTTAGCGTAACCAATCCAGAGTTTGTATTAACAGATGTAACAGATTACGCTAGTCAATCAGTGGCTTTATCAGATATAATTGGAAAGCTAAAGGTTACTGCTCCAAGTGGGGTTGTGTATAATGGTACATCAGACGTAGATGGGAATGTATCAAGAATTAACGGTACTACTATTTTAGTTCCTTTGCTATCAGACGGAACTCCGGAGGTAGGTCTTTATACTTTTGAGTATACTGCTACTGCTAGTTCTGTTAGTGTTTCTAAGGTTAAAACTTTCCAGTATTCATACGTCAAGCCTACTGAAACTAATGAGGCTACATCAGATTGTTTATCTCCTGAATTAACAGGGAAAGATACTACTAACTATTTAGTGAATGCTATTACTCCTTCAGATAGGTTTAGTATTTCAGCAGTTAGCATAGTAGATAATACTTTTAGTATAGCAGGTGAGAAGTCTGCTTTTGTTGTTCAAGGTAACACATTTAGTGTAATTAACTCAACAGGAAACAATGGAGACTATACGGTAACAGGAGTAGAGTACGATAAAGCAACAGATACTACTGTTATAAGTGTTGCTAGTGTAACGGATGCTACTGTAGATGGTACATTGGTTACAAGAAAAACTACTTTGTTTTACCCTTCAGTATTACAGTTAAATCCTTTAGTAGGGTATGAGAAAAGCATTAGTACAAATTCTTTCTACAGTCAAACGCATGAGTTCCTTTTCAATACGAAAGGATATTGGGATTATGGAAACGGAATCAAGATTGTAGACTCATTCTCTTCTACGAAAGAAATAGATGTAGAGTGTGATGTAAGACTTTGTGATATTTTCTGTTGTGTAAATGCTACTTTTAATGAGTACATGAAATATAAGTGTGTCAACAAAACTTTAGCAGATATAGCTTTAGAAAGATACACTATTGTAACATCTCACTTAGCTTCGTTGAGAACAGCTTTTGAGTGCGGAGATTCAGCAGCAGTAGATTCTTTAACTACTCAAATAAAAGAGGTTGCTCAATGTAATGATGATTGTTCTTGCACAGATGGAGATCCTACTCCTATTACAGGTTTAGGTGGTTCAGGAACTGTTGTTGTTCAGTCAGGTGGAAACGGAGTAGAGGTTGCTTCAAATGTTGTTGGTAACACCACTACTTACACTTTAACGTTATCTCAAAGTGTTTTAGATGATATAGCGGCAGCAGGTTCTGTTACGACTATTACTTCTTCAGATAGTAGTATAGATGTAGTTGCAACACCTTCTGGAAGTGATATAGCTTATGATATAAGAATACCAGCATCTACGCCAGTTGTTCCTCCAAGAGAGATTATGGCGTTTAGAGTTAATTTAGATATAACAGCAGGTGTTCCTAATTACTCAAGCTCTATTTCTAATATTGTTATTCAAAACCAATCTAATTTTAACGAGACTACTGTTTCTATTTCAGATCCAGATTCGGGCGCACCTAGTCATTATAATCAAAGGTTTAGAATTAATGGTTTCCAGAACACAGGAAATAATGATTATAAAATATTTACTAATATTTCTTTTCTAGAGAATAGTAATTTCACATCTAACAATGCAAGCGGTTTGTTTTATGATTATGTTAGATTGCAAACAGTAGAGTCAAAATCTGGGGAGGTAGATTTTATGCTTGTAGATGAATCAGGTTATGTATTAAAAAGATATGACTTGAGTAATTATGAAAAGATTTACTTTAACGTACAAATAATAGAATAATGTCAGTAAAATCAGAATTAGCAAAATATGGGTCAGGTGTAGGTTATATATACCTAACAGACTTAGATGACAATATTGAGTACCAAATGCTTAATAATGAGAATGGTAGGCTTAAAGCTGAAACTTTAATGCTTGTATCTTCTTCTCTTATTTCTAACATTTCAGCTTCAGGAACTATTACTGTTACTAATGCAGGTGGTGGTACTATTACTAATTTGTCGTATAACGGGGTTTCTATATTTAATACTGCTACTCCTATTGGAGGTGCAACAGAATCAGATATGGCTGCTAATATAGCGTTAGCAGTAAACAGTCATATAAGTGTTCCGAACTATACAGCAGTATCTTCGGGAGCTACGGTAACTGTTTATTTAGACTCTGAACAAGGAGATTCTTTAAATGGAACAGCTTTAGCTTCTAGTGTTACTAGCCCTACTACTATAACTTCAACAGCTTTAGATGGAGGTTCTTACCCTACTACTGTTGTAGATGCTCAGTTAGGGTATAAGATGTATTTAAACGCTTCTACTTCTGCTGCTTTAGATACTATAGTTGGTGCTACGGATGTAACTTCAGGTGTTTTAAGAAAGTCTTCTGCTTCACCTTACTCAGTGAAAGATGTTGAGATTTCTTCAGGAAGTGTGTCAATAGATAGAGATGGAGCTATGACTGTTGTGAATGTTCAGACAGAAGGAGCTGTTGCAGCAGATGATTTAACATCAATAGATGCAGGTATTTTTTCTGATGGTGACACAATTATTGTCAGAGGAAAAGAAGTAGGAAAGGTTACTACTGTAACTGAAGGTGGTAATATAGAGCTTGCTAATAACGCTGACTTCTTAACAGGTGACAAGGATAGTGTAATAATCCTTCAGTTTAGTGTTTCAGACAACAAGTGGTATGAAATAAGTAGAAGTCCAGGTAATGATTTATCTGTTTCTTCTTTAAGGTCAGCAGGTATATCTGTTCCAGTTCAAGGTGTTGAGGTTTTTACTTTAACATCAGGAGGTGGAACTGTAAACCTAACAGCAGGAGTAGATAAGGGTGTTCATGTTATAACAGGGGTAGTTACTTTATCAGGTTCTTGGGGATACAATTTGAATAATGGTGTTGTTGATGGTGACACATTTTATATAATGTATAAAGGTCAAGTAAACTTAAATGGTAATAACTTAAATATTGCAGGTATAAGTTTAACAGCAGACCAAGCTGCAAATGCAGATGTAGCTGTAAAGGCGGTATGGAGTTCAGCTTCTTCTGCTTGGTCTACAGTAATGATTAAAGACACTTCAGGAATAGATTTAGTAGACACAGTAGATTTAGCTGCAAAAGAAGATAGTTTAGGTAATCCTGTTTCAAATGGGTATGTTTTATCTTCTACTACAGGAGGAGTTAGGTCTTGGGTTGCTAACAATACAGATGTTGTTTTAGATGGTAATGGTACTACATCTGGTAATTCAGCAGGAGTAGAGACTACACTTAGAACTATAAATATACCAGCAGGTTTGTTAAGCAATCTTTCTAGTATTATTGTTGAAACAATGGGAGAGTTTGGAGCTAATGCTAATGCGAAAAACTTAAGAGTTTATCTTAACGGTACATTGATTGGAACAAATACTAGCAATACAAACCCTAATGGAGTTAGTTTCCAAAATAAAACAATGATAACAAGAGTAAGTGGTCTTGCTAAATGCAGTACATCTACTATGATATCAGGTGGTACAGGAGAGTGTTCTTTTTCTCAGATCTCAGGTTTAACCTTTGATACTACTTCTTATGATATAACTATTACAGGGGAAGGATCTTCAGCTTCAGATGTTGTTGTTTATGCTTCTATTGCTAATAAATTTATAGTTTAATGGATATTAATAAGGTTTATACATTTCTTCAGTATCTGGCTGATAAGGATCAGTCAGGTAATATTACACCAAAGGAGTTTAATCTCTCTTTACCGAGGGCTTTTACTGAGTGTATAATGAAGAGATATAACAATGTAAATTCTACTCAACCAGGAAAGCAGGGGTGGCAGAAGAATCAGAAGATTACGGATGATTTAAAGTTTTTATTGGTAAGGAATGATGTTACTCATATTGGGGTTGATGGTAAACTTAATCTGCCGGAGGACTATTTACATTTGTCAAGTATTGTATATAATTACAAGTTTGAGGAGGGGGGTGAAACGGTTGTTGTTCCTAATAAAGTTGATATTGTTGATGATAATGAGATATCTGCATTTCTTGGTTCTACGATATATTCAAAAAGAATAAAAGCCAAGAAGTATGTCATAGGAGCTTTTTACAGCGATCATATTCAGTTATACCCTAAGAACTTGGGTGTTGTAGATTTCACTTATTTAAGAAAGCCTATAGACCCTTATTGGGCGTTTACCTTGGAGAATGGTAGACCAGTTTATGATGAAGTAAATTCAGTGGATTTAGAAGCACCAGAGGAGCTTGCTAATGAGATTATAGTTATGTGTGCTTCTTACTTAGGTATAAACTTAAGAGAGCCACAATTAATAGAGTATTCAGAGATGCTCAAACAACAAGGAGTTTAATTTAAAAATATAATATTATGCCAGGAGGTAGTTATAAAAAGATGGGTAAGGCTACGTTAGGTGGGTCTAAAAAAAACAAAAGTTTCTTAAAAGTAAAAAAGAAAAAAGTAGATAATAAAAAGAAATATAACCAAGGAGTGTAACACACTTTATAAATGAAAAGAGACACTAGATATATAATAGCAGAACAAGCTCAACGGATAATCCAAGGTGGAACTCCTACTCCTGACTCAGAAGTGAGAAAGGATGAGTTAGTTATCTATGTAGACCAAGCATTTGGTCAGATGGTAAAGCAAAGTTTTTATCAAAACAAAGCAGAGGGTGTAAGCTGGATAGACGGTAATTTTGTTTATTCTTTTGTCGAAGAGGTTAAGGAGGATAAGATGTTGGGGTTGAGTTATGTTAGAATACCTTCTACTTATGTTTCTTTGCCTTTAGGTATGGGTATACATTCTGTTTCAGATGTCAAGTCTCAGTTTGACACATTTGTTCCTACTAACCCTAACTTTCTAGGTTTGTCTAGAGGTTTGTTAGTGGGTAATTTAGGAGGGAGAAGAGGTTATTATGTAGAAAATACTAAAATGTATTTTATTAACTTAAGTCCTTCTGATTGCGTAGATAATGTTTTAATAAAATTAGCAGGGGGTATTCAATCAGATGAGTTAGATCCAGATGTAGATATACCTTTGGATATGCAAGAGCAGTTAGTTAGGACAACTGTTGAGCTTTATATGAAGCAAAGACAGATGCCTAAAGATGAGTTGAACGATAATAGCAAAGATTAATGGAGTTAGAAAAAGTAGTAAGAGAGCTTCTAATAGAAACGGGAAGAACAGAGCATAGGTTCGTTCAAGCTTTACAGCTTGGAATTTCTTGTTTAAGGGAGTTAGAGTTTGATGTTACAGGTTCTCCAGTAATAAAAGAATTACCTGTTTCAGATTTAGATACGGTAGATTTACCAGATGATTATCTAAATTATATACGTATAGGTTTTGTAAATAAGTACGGCTATTTCCAAGAATTAGGAAGGAATAATGACATTCCTCTTAATAGAAGTTTGGATGATTGCGGAAAGAGAAAGAAACAGAAAAAAGCAGATTTAGATACAGAGTATACTGGTAATGCTTCTTTTAGCGGTACGGAGTATGGTTCTGTTCATTTTAGAAACAATGAGAATGTTGGAAGATACTACGGATTAGGTGGTGGAAACAATGTTAACGGAGGATTTAAAATAGACAAGAACTATCATCAAATTCAATTAGATTGCTACGAAGGTGGAGACACTATAACTTTAGAATACTTAGCAGATCCTAACAAGACTAATGGAGAGTTTGAGGTTCATCCATTTGCTGTTGAAACTGTTAAGGCTTGGATAGATTGGAAGTTGTCTGAGAACAATGCTAATATAAGCGCAGGGATTTCAGAAAGGAAGAGACAGCTTTACGGTAACAACAAAAAGATGTTGAGGTCTAGAATAGCTTCTATGAGTGTTCAGGATATGCTTCAAGCGTTTAGAAAAGGAAATAAAGCAGCACCTAAATTTTAATAAATGGGTTACGAAAAGAGACAATTTTTATACGGTATGGATTTCGATACCGAAGAGAGATTGGTAGAGCCTGGTTTCTCAAGAAAGAATGTTAATGTTAGGATTGGTTCTTCAACAGATAATGGGCTTTATTCTGCTGAGAATGTTCAGGGTAACACATTTATTCCTAATGTAGAACTACCAACAGGAGAAAACAAAGTAATTGGTTCTTATTTATATAGAAAGAAAAACTTAGCGTATATATTCATTTGGAATGATGGAGGTAATCATGGTATATATGAGTATAATCATGTGTCTTCAAAAATAGTTACTGTAGTTCAGGCTTCAGTTTTAAACTTCAAATCAGATAGTTTAATTACAGGTATTAATGTAGTAGAGTTTGATGAGAATAATGACTTTCTTTATTGGGTAGATAAATCTAATCCTCCAAGGAAGATAAACATAAATAAAGCTAAATCTGGTGATTATCAAACACCGATTAAGGAAGAGGTTATAGATGCTATTAAATATCCTCCATTGTGTCCTCCGTCTGTTGATATTCGTCAAGATCCGGATTATAAGGTTAATTATATTAACGAAAAGATTTTTCAGTTTAAGGCTGCTTATGTTTATGATGATAAAGAAATCAGTGCATGGTCTCCTATAAGTGTTCAGGTTCTTCCTAAAACTATTTGTGGTGGGGAAGATTCTCAAGGTAACACAATTCGTATAAAAGTACCTAAAGGAGGAGAGTTAGTACAGAGAATAAAGATAGCAGCTAGAGAGGGTAATGTAAATGACTTCTTTCAAATATCAGATGAGGATGTAGAAGATTACGAGCTAGATGGGGATTATATAGTATATTACTTTAGGAATGATAAAGCTCCTCAAGCTATAGAGTTAAATCAGTCTAATAAGTTATTTGATTCATTACCACAGGTAGCAGGAGCGCAAGAATTTATAAAAAACAAAATCACTTATGCAGATGTAACTGAAGGTTATGATAATGTAGAGGTAGATTTTGATTTAGATGTTAGATACGAGCAGGAAGAAGAAAAACCTTTAAATACTATTAGAGGTGTATTAAGGATATCACAAGAATCTTACTATGATTCTTTTTTAATAGTAGAGAATCAGTTTGGTCAGTTTCAGCCTATCCATGATCAAGGAGCAGGAGGTATACAATATGGAGGTTTTAGTCCTAGAGCAGAGGGTTTTGGTTCTATAGCAGAGTTTGAGCAGAACTTAAGAACTGATTTTAAGCAATCTCTTCCTTTGGGAGGTTTTTGTTTGTATCTAGCAGGAACAGATTTTTATGCTATTTCAGAGCAGGTTTTAGGTAATAATTCAGATCTTCAAACTGGTCTTAAAAATGCTTATGATTCAAGTAGTTCTTCTAATAGAAATAGAATAAGAGGAGAAGTAACAGGGTCTTCTAGTGGTAGTCTTAATTACGCAAATTCAAGAACTTGGTCATCATGGCAATTTAATGATGTACCAGATGGAACTTATATATTAAGAGTAGCTTCTAACTTAACTACGAGTGATGATTTATTAGATCCAGATAGAGGTTATCAGAAAACTTCTGCTTTTCTAAATAGAATAGGTTTTGGATTAACTTCAGTGCCAGATCAAACTGCAAGTAAAGAGTTAGAGGTGACTGTTCAAAATGGTCAAATTTTAGATAATATAGAGGTGGTTATAGCTGATTTATCTGCTCCTTATATTGAGGTTAGTACTAAAGGTTTAGCTGGTTATCTAACGGATTTTGAAAGTGGTTTTACACCAAGTAGTATTTCAGAAGCTTTAGGTCAAAAAAGAATAGAGTTAGCTCAAGCAGGTTTAGCTAGGGCTAGTGGTATTCCAGTTGGTTCTATATCTGTTCTAACAGATCATAATGGATTCTTTTGGCAAAGAGTAGCAGGAAATGCAGATTTGTCTTTAGTTAACACTCAGTCTGGCTCTCAATCAGGTAATGACCAAATAGGTTATGACTTGTTTCAAACTGGATCACCTTCTGCTGTTCCTATAGAGACTACATCTAATGGGGAAGTTAATATTTTTGTTATTGATAATAACGAATCAAGTGTAACTAACTTCTCTAGAACAAATGTTTTAATAACTGTGTTAGATAGTGATGGGAGTCCTGTTTCTGGGGTTACTATTGTTTCTACTAATGGGGATACTCAAACAACTAGGTCTAATGGTCAAGCTCCCTTTATTGTTTATGTAGAATCAGGAGAGGATCAGAGAACAGTAGATTTCTATCCGTATTTATCAGGAAGTTGTAACGGGGAGTTTGATATATCTGTTTCTACTTTTTCAGGTTTAATAGGTCAGACTACAGGTTATGAAAATAATAGTACTACAACGGAAATACCTAATTGGATTTTAACGTTAGAGACATCTTCCTCTATCTCTAGACTAAAGAATGGAGGTACTTATACTTATGGTCTTGTTTATTATGATAGAGCAAATAGAAGCGGTAATACTAATTTAGGTGATGAATCAGAATTAGTTCTTCCTTTTTATACGGAAACATCATCAGATATAACTGTTCCTCCTACGGTAGATTGGCAGATAAATAGTACTCCTCCTTCTTGGGCTACTCATTATCAATGGGTTAGAACTCCTAACACTGCGTTAGATAGATATTTACAGTGGTTCACAGATGATATATCTTATTCAGGTGGTGGTACAAATTTTAATGACGCTTCAATTTTAGAGTTAAATATAAGTAATCTTACAGATGGATATAAAACTGCAAATCCAGATTCTGTTTTAGTTTATGATTATACAGAACGAGATAGGATTAGGTTGATAAAAGATAATACTGGTGCTTATTTTAATGAGTACATAGATTTAAAGGTTTTATCTTTTGAGGCAGGGGTTTTAAAAGTAGAGAATGATGCTCAAATAAATTTATCTGATGGTGTATTTTTTGAAATTTACACACCTAAGTTAGATGTTTCAGAAGATATTTACTATGAGATAGGTGAGTGTTATGAGATTGGAGAAGTGGTAGATGATAATGGTGATACATTGTATTTCCATAAGGGTTCATCTACAGACCAAGATCCTATATTACAAACTCCTGCAACCGGAACTTTTAAATCGGGAGACACTTATTATAGAGAAAGAAATATTATAGCTACTGGTGGTAACTTTAGAACTGATGTAGATAGTCAGTTGTTTTCTGATTTTTGGCAATCTAAAGTTTCAGATATAGGTAGACCTAACAAGGTAGACAAAGAGGCAAAGAGAGTTACTAGACCTACTACTATTTATTACAGTAATAATTTTATTCCTGAAACTAATATCAACGGATTAAATAGTTTCTTTGATAGTTCTTTTGAAACTTACGATAGAAACTACGGAACTATTAAAAAGCTGTTTGGTATAAATGGTAGGTTAGATGTTTACCATGAGCTGAAGGTTACTAAAGTTTTAGTGCAGGAGAGTATTGTTTATAATCAATCAGACCAAGGTAATATAGGTATATCTAACTCTGTTTTATCTTATCCTTCTATTCCTTATGCAGGGGAGTATGGTACTTTGAATCCAGAGAGTTTCACAGAGAATGAGGGAAGAAGATATTTCTTTGACGTTAGAAATGGTAAGGTATTAAGACTTTCGGGTGATGGTCTTACTCCTATTTCGGACAATAAAATGCACAGTTATTTTGAAAGTAAAAGTAATTTCTATTCGGTATTTAATCTTATCCCTGAGATTTGGGGTACTTATGATGAGAATCATGATGAGTATATTATTTCTTTTGGCAGTATTAGTCGTGAAGAAGGTTTTACTCCAGATGATTTGGCTTTGGTCTCTTCTCAAGCAGAAACGGTTACAGAAACTAGAGATGGTTTAACTTACACATTTGATATAGAATATTCAGAAAACGAGCAAGGTGTTCCAACTGATTTCTTTATAACAAGAGATGTAGAGAACGGTGTTTATTTAATCAATAGTGTTGCAGGAGATATAAGTTTAGACAGGCAAAAAATACTTTCTATTCCAGCAGAAACTTTAGCTTTCTCTGAAAGAACTAGATTTTGGACTAGCTTCTATACGTTTACTCCTGAGTGTATGGTTAAAGTAGGATTAGATTATTTAAGTTTTAGAAACGGAGAGACTTTCTTGCATAACACAAATGGCAAGAGAAATAGTTTCTACGGTGGTGATTCTTCTAGTGAGGTTTGGGCTGTGTTCAATCAAGACCCTAGTAAGAATAAAGTCTTCCAAGCTTTAAGCCAAGAGAGTGATACGGTTTGGGAGGCTAGAGAGATTCTGACTCAGAATGGTCAGAAGTCTAGTTTAATAAAGGATGACTTTAAGGTGTCGTTTGGTCAAGGTCACACACTTTATAGTAAAGAAAACATCCATTACGCAGCCCTATGGAAAGATGAAAACACTCCTAATGTAGATATACCTTTATTAGAAGGAGACTCTATGAGGGATGCAAGTGTGTTGGTTAAATTAATAAACGGATCAACAGAGGAGGAGAGGTTGTTTGCTGTTAGTATGAACTATTCTAATTCAGAGCGCAGCAATAGATAATTTTAATTAAATTAGTAAAAAGAAAAGTTATGGCACTACCAGCAGCAGTAATGGCAATACCAGCAGCAGTTCAAGCAGGAACGGGTATATATCAAGCGGTAAAAGGAGGTCAGATGGCTAGGTCTATGGATAGACCAGAGTATGAGATCCCTCAAGAAATATTAGACAACTTAACGGATGCACAGATACAAGCTTTAAGGGGTCTTCCAGATGCACAAAAGAGTTTGTATTTAGATAATGTAGCTAGATCACAACAGGCGGCTTTAGAGGCTATGTCAACAAGGAAAGGAGGTTTAGCAGGTTTGTCTAATGTTCAACAGCAAGCTAATGATGCTTATAGAAATTTACTCTCGATGGATGCTCAACAGCGTCAAGCTAATGAAAGGGCGTTACAGGCTGTTAGGTCAGATGTTGCAGGTTATAGAGACAAAGCTTTTCAGACGAATCAGATGCAACCATATTTAGACATGATGCAAGCGGCAGAGGCTATGAAGGGTGCAGGTCTTCAGAATATAATGGGTGGAGTAAAATCAGGAGCTGCTATGGGGTTAGATTACCTTAAGTATAAAAACTTTATGGATTCTATGTTTCCTGGTCAAACATCATCACCTTTAGTAGATATATCTTCAGAGGTTTCTAATGTTCTTGGTGATAGTAAAGTTAATAATGATCCTTCTTTAGAGTATACTCCTTCGGGTAGTGATGTCTTAACTAAAGATCCTACGGTAGGTTATAAAAGTCCTAATGAGCTTTTAAGAGGTTTGGGTCTTAACACTGGAATATATGGAGGATTAAAAAAATAAGGTTATGATATCAGATAATTTAGGAATATATAGCTCATATAAAAGATTAAGGAATATTGACGAAATCAATCAGCCTGTTAACAATATGCCTCAAGGTCGCACATTTACTCCAGAAGACCAAGAAAGATATAATATGTTAAGAGAGCGATTAAAAATAAAACAACAACAAGATGGCGAAACCAAGTAATCCATTAGGAACATCTACAGGTCTAGGAAAGGGCGAAGCTCAAGTATTTGGAGATACTTATAGTTCTTTTTTTAAGGATAAGTTAGCGCAGGCTGAGAAGAAAGATAAAGAGCTAAAAGATGCTATGGCTAAGGCTTCGGATATGAGTCAGTTGTGGTCAAGAGATGTAGCTGCTTTTAAACCTATGGTAAATGAGTATCAAAACTTTGTTAGGGAGAATGCTAGAGCTTTAATCAAGGGAGACTTCGATGCTACAGTTAAGAATCAGCAGATGATGAATGACTTAACTCAGTATGCTTCTTCTTCTAAAGAGGCTCAAAAGTTTTTTAATGATATGCTGAAGGCTGCTGTTAATAATCCAGATAAGTTTTATTCTAAAGATTTAGATCGTATTAGAGAGTTTGGGTCTTCTACTCATTCAGGAGATTTTGATTATTCTAAATATCCTGTTAGACCTAAAATAGATATGTCAGCTATTCAAGAGAAATTACAAAAAGCTGTTTCTAATTTTGGAACTACTCCAGGCGGTGTAGAAGTTGTGGAGGCAAAAAATGCTGATGGTGAAGTTGTTGGTACATATTTAAAAAGTAGAGAGGGTAATTTAAGTTTAGACTTAAATAAATTAGTGGAGTCTGAAAGAATGGCGGCAACAGGATTCTTTGGACAAGAACAAGTAGATGAAGAGTTTAACCAAGATGTTGTTAATAATTTATTAAAAACCCTTCCTAATTTCTTAGAGCAAAAAGAAAATATAAAAATGTTTCCTTCTGACAGAAGTTATTACGCTTCTGGAAGGGGTCAACAAAAACTTAAAACTGCTTCTTTAATGAAGCAATTTATAGCTCAGTCTCAAAACTATATTAAAGGAAAGACAGAAAGTGCTTTAGATGTTCTTGTAAACCTTAAAACACCAAATGGTGTTATAAAAAGGGTTCGTCATTCTAATAGTAGCGAAGATCTAAAAAATAAATTTAAAGAAGGGAAAGTTATTATAGAGTATGTAAAAGACCAAGGAACACCAGAACAAAAGATTGTTACAGAGGTTTTAGACACAGATAAATTTGATATTTTCTATGATTTATTTAAAAAGTCAAATAAGTTTTCTGATGTAGACAAAGAAGATTTAGAAGAAGTTCCAGAATATGAGTTTTCGAAAGAGGATAGGCAAAAGTTAAAAGGTCAGGAAAAAGTGACTGGAGCAGTTAATGAGTATGATTCTATAATTAGTTTCTTTAAAAACCCTATTGAAACAGTCAAAGAGATAAGAGAATCACTTTACGATTCTAATACTAAGAGTTATATTATTAGTAAGTCACAAAGCCAAATAACACCTTTTGAGGCTATGGCTGAAAAATTAAAAGGTAAAACTGTAGGTCAGAATTATTATAATCAAGCAGGAGGGAAAATTAAAAGCATAACAAAAGATGAGGATGATGGTGTTATAAAAGTTAATTTTGAAGGAAAAAGAGGAGATGGAGATTCTAAAAACTATATTGAATTTGAACCAATAAACGGTTCTTATAATATATCAAAATTTATTAAAGAAGCTTTAAATTACTTTCCTGAAAAAACAAAAACTTCTAGTTCAAAAAAAGAAACTAAAGAAGAGAAAACTCAATTACCAGAATCTGTTATACAAAACTGGCTTAAAAAGAATAAATTAACAGATACTAAAGATAATAGAGATAAAGCAATTAAGGCTTACGAAGAATATAGAAAAACAAAAGACCAGAAAACAGAACAGAACTAACAACATAACAGATGGCTAAAAAACAATCTTTTGACAATTCAGCTTTTGAGCAATTTGACAACTCAGCTTTCGAAGAATTTGACAACTCAGCTTTCGAAGATTTGAGTACTGAACAGGAAGAAACTGTTAAAAAAAAAGACCAAGAGGAACTACCTCAAGAGGAGACTCCACAGATGGAGGTTCAAGAAGATACGGAATCTGTTTCGGAAGATGGTTCTTTGGTCTCACAAGATTGGGGGGGTGATCAGAAAAAACCTGTAAGAACTGCTTTAACTGTAGAGGAAGAAGATTTTAAAACTCTAGAGGAAAAAGGTGAATTAGAGAAACCTGAAGAAAAAGAAGCTTTAGAGGTAAAGAAAGATCCAATTACTTTAGAAGAAGTACAAGAGGGTAATGAGGAGTTTATTAATAGGCGACAAGCGGAAAGAGAAATCCCATTAAATCTAGGTCAAGACTTTGATTATTTATCTAATACAACAGAGGAAATTTCAGACAATCTACCAGCAGAGATAGATGATAACGCTGCTTTTCAGTTTATAGAGCAAAAGAAGAATAACGCTTTAAATAAGTTAGGGAGTGATTATTATAATAAAATGATTTCAGACTCTTCTAAAGCTTATTTAGAAAGCGGAGAGGCAGAGGATATTGAAGAGGCTAAAGACTTCACAGCGAGAGACTATTTAAAGTCTATGAGAAATCTAGGTATTAATTCGTTAGGTCTAGATGAAGAACAGTTAGTTAAATATAAGCAAGACATAAATGACTTTTACAAGTTAAGACAGATACCATCAAGTAAAAGAACTTTAGAGCAAAGAGCTGAAATACATAGATTAAAAGATGTTATAAAAAATCTTAGAGAAGACTCTGAGCGTTTTTTCATTAACCCAGAGACGGGAAAAATAGATGGTGAAAAAAGAAAAGTAGTAAAAGACTTAACTGCTAAATATTCACAGGAGGCAAAAACAGACTTTCAGAAATTTTCTGAAAGGTATAAGAGAGAGTTTGATAATCTCAATGCTATAGATAAAACTTTAGTAGAAGCTTATTTCGGTGATAAGCTTGAAGAAGCTAAAGGAGAATTTGGTTTGTTTGGTAAGATATCATTGGAAGATATATCTAGAATGGCTAAAGCAGATAAACTTCCAGATATTTCACAGAAAGGAAAGGTAAATTCTCTTTTACAAGAAAAAGAAAAGTCTCAATTAAATTTTGATGCTTTATCTAGGGCTTTACTGTTAAACGAAGATCCAGCAGCAGTTGCTAAAGGATTTGGTTCTTTAGAGGGTACTGCTATTGGGGATTTACCTATAATACCTTTTACAGATTACACTGTATCAGATATAGTAAAAGGTACGGGAGCAGATATATTTGCCACTGCTTTCGGTGAAAGTTTTGCTGAAGCTATTCCAGGAGTAGGTAATGTAAAATCAGATCGAGATTTTAGAAAAGATATTGTTCGTATAGCGAATGAAGAAGGTGTTACATTAAGAGAAGATCAATATGATTCTGCTGTAGCTACTATGGCTGAAAAATTAGGTGACACATTTGGTACTTCAGCCGAGATAATGGCAGAAATAATAGCAACAACTCTAATAACTAAAAATGCTTCTTCTGCTATAAATGTAGCAGGAAAAGTAGGTAAATTAGTAGATTTTTTCGGAGGAGGAAAAAAGGCAGCTCGTATAGCTGGAGAAAGCTTAAAAGCTTTAGAACAAGCGGTTGCTTTTGATTTAACATCTCAAGGTTCTGCTGCTATGGGTATGGGTGAGTTCTTAGGAGCTAAAGGAGCAGATAAAGTTTTAAACCTATTATCTAAAGGAAAGACAGCTAAGTTCATGAAGTTCTTTAAACCTTTAACGAAGGTTATGGGTGCTACTACTGCTGGTACTGTAGAAGAGTATGGTGGAGAATATTTAGAGCAAGGATTTAAGAATGGTTTTATATCTAAAGAGACTTTTAGAAATACATTCGGAAGGGATTATGACGAGGCTAAAGATAAGTTATTAATGACTTTAATTCTTACTGGTACTTTTGGTACAGGAGCAGAGGTTGCTAATATGTATAAACTTGGTAAGGATTATTACAAAGATTCCGGAGATCAAACTCAGCTTAACGATGTAGAGAAAGCTTATGTTGAGATACAGAAAGCTAAACAAGAAAAACTTCTAACTAAGTTTGACGATATGTCAGAAGAAGAGTTGGAGAAATATGCTGAAGAGAACAACGTAGATATATCAAATTTGAAGAAAGATATTTCTGCTGCTAGAAAAGCTAAGAAGTTAGATGATATGTCTCAAGAGGAGTTAGAAAAGTATGCCGATGAGAATGATATTAGTATAGAAGATTTAGAAGTATTAACAGCAGAAAAAGAAAAGATAAAATCAGATGATAAAAAAGAAGGGGAATCAGTACCAAGTGCAGTCGAAGAAGGGCAAGAACCTGGGGATATACAAGTCGATGAAACAGGCGAAGAAGAGGTTACAACAGGTGGAGTACTTCAAGAGGAAGAAATAGAGGAAGAGGTAGAGCCTACTGCTGAAGAAACTACTGAAGTCGCTTTAACTTCTGAAACTGTAACAGATGATAAAGGAAGAACATTTACTTATTTTGAAAATACAGAAACTAAAAATGATATAGTAAAAACTACTTATACATTTAACAGAAGTGATAAAGATTCTGCTCAAAGAAATACAACTGGAGTTAAACCAGAAATAGCTTTATATAATAAAGGATATGAAGCAACAGAAGACTCTGTTCCAGATGGTGCAAAAATAAATAAAGTTTTTGAAGTTAGAGTTGATAAAAATAATCCTAATAAAGCGGCTGCTGACGTAGAGTTAATTAATGAAAATGGAGAAACTTTTAGAGGTGAAGTAGTAATTAAACCAACACAACAAGCTACAACAGGTGGAGTACTTCAAGAGGAAGAAGTAGCTGATGTTGAACCTAGCGATATTACCGCCAAGTCTGAAGAGGCTGTTGAAACGTCTGATAAGGATTTTTCTCAAGACCCTGATGAAGTTGCTAAACCTACTCAACTTACAGTCGAAGAAGCTAAATCACTTGTAGATGACTCTAGTGTATTTGCTGTAACAAATAGAGGAAGTAAATCTAAAAATAGACCTGGTAAGCCTGGAGAATTAATGATTAATGACTGGGATGGTATAGGTAATTATGGCGGTGGTAATGTTATTAAAAGTATAGATTTAAGTGAAACAGGTAAAGACAAACTAGACATAGTTCAAGTAGTCAAAGGAAAGTCAGGTGATTATTATATAACATCTACTGTTGGGGGTTACTATGGAAAAGCTGGTAGACGAGAAGGATTTACAATAGCTGTAAACATTGGAAAAGATTTAAACAATCTTTATTTACCTAACGGTGTGTTAAAGGTTTTCCATAACAACATTATTAAAAATGCTCTTAACCAAATAGGTAAACCCGATTCAGATGGTAATTATAGTATAGATGCTTTTGTTAAAAATGGTAAAGCAGTTGGTGAAGCAGTTAAAAAAGGATGGGATAATATTGTAGAAAAATATACACCTAAATCTACAACTACAACTGATACAACTACTGAAGAAAATGTTGTTCCTGAAGCTGACACATTTACTCAAGAAGAATTAGATCAAGAGATAACTAAAGATAACCTACAATCAACAATAGATAAAATAGAATCTTTACAAAAAAAGATAAGAAGTACTACAAAATCAGATTTGGGTTTTTCTGCTGCTTTGGATGCTATTCTTACTCTTACAAAAGTAGGTTTAAGAACAGCTAAAACTTTTAGAGACGCTTATAATGGTGCTGTTGATAAATTTAAAAAACAAGACGGTTATAAAAAACTAACTGATGAGCAGAAAAATAAATTAGATTCTTTTTCTGAGAAAGAATTTTTTGACGCTTTAAATGAGGAGTCTAAAAAAGGTATTGAACGAGGTGACACATTTAATAAAGCAAAAGAATCGTATAATAAATCTAGAGAAGCAGGTTTAGATATAAAAGAATCAATATCAGAATCTTTTAAAACAATAGAAAGGGCAGACTGGTATAAATCTTTAACTAAAGAAGAACAGGCAGAGATAAAAGCAGACTATGTAAATAGGCTTGTTCCAAACTTTGAATCTGAAGGTAAGCCTCCTAAAAGAAATAGAAAAGGGAAACCCCCAGTAGATAGTTCTAGAAAGATTATTACTACTGAAAAAAAGTCTTTATTAGCTAAGTTGAAAAATCAAGCTAAAGGAGCTAAAACTTTAATGAAAGCTCAAACAGGTTTGATTAATGAATTATTTAAAGAAATATCTAATTCTTCAAAATCTTTAACGTCTAATGAGCTAAAGGCAGTTTTGAAAAAAGCATCTAAATTAGATCCTGCTGATATAACTAAAGTTTTAGAATTTAAAGATGAGGTTAAAAAGTTAATAGACAAAGGAGAGATAAGAGATAAAAAGAAACTAGCATTTAGCAACAGGGCTAGAATTAATAAAGCTAAAAAGAAACTAACTGGTAAAAAGAAAGCTTTTGCTGACACATTTAGTAAACTGAATATAAACAGGGTAACAGATTTAGATGCCTACAATGAGGTAGCTCAATCTATAATAGATTCTGCAAATAAAAGAAAGGCTTCTAGTTTAGAAAAAACTAAAGAACTAGGAGATAGAGTTATATCCGAAACTAATAAAGCTCAAGAGGACTTTAATGCCGAAAGACAAAGATTATCAGACATAGCTTTAGAGGAAGAGTTTGAAGCTTTTCAAGAATCTATGTATGAAAAATCTAATTTCAAAAAACGAGGTGGTAGTCTAGAGGAGTATAAAAAATTCTTAAGTAGTGAAGAAGGGTTTATGTCTCTAGAGGATTATAAGAGAATTAAAGAGCAGGCGTATAGAGAATCTTTAAGTAATCAATCTAGGGAAAAGATAGAACAAGCAGAACAGCAGTTAAGAGATTTTATTTCTAACAGATTAGAATATCTTAAGAGCAACAAGGAATCTATTACTAAAGATATGACTCCTTTTGAAAAAGCTGTTGTGAATGATTTAATAAAATCTGCTTCTTTACTTAAAAGAACAGATTTAACTTCATCAGATAATCTTTTTGATCTTAGTCAAGCTTTGGATGAGATTTTAACTTTTAATTCTACTTCTGGGGTTAATAAGGCATCTGTAGCTTTAGATGCTATTAGAGATTCTAATATAGCAAAGATTAAATTAAGAGATAAACTTGCTTCTGGTATTTTAGCTGGTTATCCTACTGCTGGTAGTTTATCTACTTATGCAAAAGCTGCTACAAAAAATGAGCAAGCAGCTAAAGAATTTGCTTCTTTATTTTTTGGAAAGTATAATGATTCTTTTAATAAATCTAAGAATAAAACAGAACAGTTTTTAAAAAGGAGAGCAGAAAAAAGAAACGAATTAAAAATAAAAAGAAAGGAGTCTCAAAGGATTGGTATTGTGTCTTGGTTGATGCAACATGATGAGGGATCAACAGAAGAAGAGATTCAGTTAGATTTAGATCAGAAAAAAGAATCTATAAAACAACAGATAAAAACACTTTCTGGATCTAAGGGTAATGCTTCAGATAGAAGGAAAGCAAAAAGAATGCAGGAAGCTTATGATTCTTTAGGTTTAGATAAGGTGAAAACAAAAAAAGAATTGAATGCTATTTTGAATAAGAATGAGCTTGATTTTTTAAACTTTTTAACTGAAGAGTTCCAAGAGTTAAAACAGCCTTTACAAGATGCTTACAGTGCTGCTAAAGGAGAGGATTTAACTTTTGTAGAAAACTACCTTCCTACTTTTGCAAGAAAGTATTCTGATTCAAGTAAAGAAGATTTAGAAGGATTAGTTTTTGATAATAAATCTATACAGTCTAACCCTTCAGGGAGAACTAAAAAAAGAACAAAAATAGATACAACAGGTAATGTTATTTACAATTTTGATGTATTAGGAACTACAGAAGCAGGTTACTCTCAAGCGGCTGGAGATATATATACTCTATATGACAAACAAGTTTTGTCTCAAGTTGTAATGTCAAAACCTGTTAAGGAATTATGGAAAAACGATCCAAAAGGTTATAGAACTTTTAAAGAAAGAGTTGCTTTATTGCTTAAGAATAGAAATCCTAATTATGCTACTGACGCTGCTAGGGCTAATAGGTTTTTACAGATTTCTAACAATATATTAAGAACAGCTATTGCTTTACCTTTAAGAACTACTGATCAGCTAGGTAAGCAGGTTGTTCCTATTATAGGAAATACAGTAGCTAAGTTGGTTTTATCTAAAGGTAGACCTGTGGCTGGAGTAAAAGGGTTTTCTTATATAGGTAGCTTGATGGGTTCTGATAGTTCACCTACTAAACAAAACTTAAAAAAGTTGCTTTCTTTTTCTAATACGTCATTAAGAGTTTTAGAGGGAGATAGGGATTTAGCAGCTACCAAAGGTTTAACAGAGCAAGCTCAAAAAAAGATATTAGAGGCTGTTAGATTAGGTAAGCTTAATGAAAAAGTTTTATCTAAACTAGGTTCAGGAGCTTTAGGTTTTGCTGATAAACTAGCTTCTCAAGGTTCTTGGTTATCCTTTTATATTAATGAAAGAATTGACCAAGAAGGTAAAGGTTTTAAATTTGACTTAGAAAAAGAAGCTGAAAACCCTAACATGAAAGCTATTGAAAAAGCTAATGTAGAAACAGATTGGATAAACAACAAATCAGATATGACCACTGCTGCTAAAAGTGTTTATGAAAACAAAAAAACAGCTTTACTTGTAAAAGATTTGTTTTTCTTATTTAAGAGTTTTGCAATAAACCAATCGTACAACACAGCTTTAGATATAAGAAACATAGGTTATGGTGTCTCTAAATCTTTTAAAAAGAAAGAATCTAAAGAAGGTAGACAAGATGTTAGAGATGCTGCTGGTAGTTTATTAGGAACTGTTGCAGGAGTTTATTTATTTGAGATGGTTAAAGAGTCATTTATTAAACCTGGAACTGATGAATTGGTAGAGGCTTTATTTGATATAGAAGATCCTGATCCTGAAAAAGAAGTGCTAGGTGATATAAAAAGAGATTCTAAACAAGCCTTAATGAAAGGAGCTATGGATATAGTTGTAGGTGCTGCTCCAGAGAGTGTATCTAGAGGTTTTAAAGAGTATGCTAATTCATTAATCATAGATGCAGCCAAAGAAGATTATGAAGAACTTAAGAATGAATTTCCGAGTGCTGATATTGAGCCTTTTAGTGAGTATAAACAAAAGGTGTTTTATGATAAATCTTCAGCTCCAGGGTTTTTAGGTAGAACAGGAGATTTAGGTGCGGAAGCTTTTAGAGATTTTCAAATAATAACGGGTGATGAAGGGTTAGGTCAAGAGGATCAGTTTGGAAGGGAAAAAGAACTAAGTCCTAAAATGAAAACTATAGCTCTTTTTAATATGTTAGCTCCTTTCGTTGGTGCAGGTGATATAAAAAAATACACAGAGAAAGCACTTCGTAATGCAAAGAAAAACGCTAAAAATAAAAAATAAGTATATTTATAAAAAAGTAGAACAAAATGATTAACAGTCAAGAATATCAAGCTCCGAACTCTGACATCTCCAAGGGGATGAGAGACATTAATAACGCTATTGTAGATTCAGGTTATAGATTTGGAACTCAGGTTTATAAGTTCATATTATCACAAAAGGGAAGTGTTTATCCTAATAGTGTAGATTTAGCGACTAACTCTAATGGTCTTTCTGTTGATGTAGCAGGTGTGTCAGTAGCGGTAGTTTTCAATACGGATACAGAAACAACTATCTCAGATTTTATTACAGCTTTAATAGCTAATTCTAACATTGCTAACGCTAAGTTGATTGGTGTTAACGGTAATGTTATTGAGATTTCTGTTGTAGAGAACAAAGAAGTTTTAATTGACAGTCCTTCTGTGACTGGTGCTACTGTAGAGGTTATCCCTACTGTAGAGTTGGTAGCAGACTTGAGAATAGTTCCGGCAGTAGTTACAATAAATAATGAGCCTGAAGCTTTAAGAATAGACACAGGAAGTCCAGCAGGAACTAATTATTATGGTTATGCAGAATTAGGAACTGCTAACTCAGATGCTTTATGGAGAATCAAAAAAGTGGTAACAACTGGAACAGTAACCGAAGTAACTTATGCTGATGGTAACAAGTTGTTTGACAACGTTTGGGATGATAGAGCTACTTTAAGCTACTCTTAATTTATATAATAAATAAAATATGGCAGATCAGAGGATTCAAGGAATTAATGCTATAGCTATTGCTAGAGGTACTTCAGAACCTACTAACACAGATGTCTTATGGCTAGATGACAATATAGAAGGTAATATATACACCAGATTAAAGGTATATGTAGAAGGAAGTTGGGAACTTATTTCTAGAGTTCCGAGCCAAGTGTTAGATGATTTAAGGTCTGTAGACGGAGCAGGTTCTGGGCTAGATGCTGACACACTTAGAGGTTATACTCCTGAACAATTAATAGAGGCAGCAGGAGAAGGTGTGCCTGATCTTGGGGTAGGTCAATTATTAGTAGGTCAGACTGATAATGAAGGTATTGCTAAAACAGTAGGTGGTATTGTTACTATGGATGCTAATGGTAATATGTTGTATGTTACTAACTCTATTAGTCACACTGGACTAACGGATGTTGGAACAAACACCCATGCTCAGATAGACAGTCACATCTCTGATGGTACTATTCATTTTACGGAGGGAAGTATAGATCACACCAACATTCAAAACGTAGGAACTAATACTCATAGTCAGATAGATAGTCATATCTCGGATTCTACTATTCATTTTACAGAGGGGAGTATAGACCATACTAACATTCAGAATGTAGGAACTAATACCCATGCTCAGATAGACAGTCACATTTCTAGTACCTCAAATCCTCATGGAGTAACAGCAGGTCAAGTTGGTAATACAGTTTCACAATGGAATGCAGATAAGATAGAGGGGAATACTACCAATATAGGTTCATTAGGAGCAGCCCAAGATGGTCAGGTAATGATATGGGATAATGCTACTTCTAGGTTTATAATGGGAGCAGCAGGAGCAGAAAACCTAAACGATTTAAGTGATGTTAACACAGGTCTTCCTGTTCCTACTACAGAGGCAGATACAGGCAAGCTATTATATTACGATCATAGTTCGGGAGAGTGGAAAACAGATGAAGCTGTCACGCATGGTACTGTGGTTATTAATGGTAAAAAAGATAGTGCTGGTACAATAGCAAAAGGTTTACCTGTTTATTTAGTAGGATTTGATAGTGATTTACATACAGTAGAATTAGCAGACGCTAATAATGCTTCAAAGATGCCTGTTATAGGTTTCTCCGCAGAGTCTATGAATAATACTGACTCTAAGCATATAATTACTTTTGGAAAGTTAGAGGGTGTAGATACTTCATCTACTGTTTCTCAATTAAATCCAAATGGAGAAACATGGGCTGTTAATGATGTTCTTTATATATCTACTAATACAGGGGGGTTAACAAAAGTTAGACCTACTGGATCAGGTTCTTTTATTCAGCGTGTAGCTAAGGTACTTAAAGTAGATGCTACAGGTGGACAGTTATTTATTTTCAATACCGCAAGAACGGCAGGGTTGCCTAATCTTACTACTGATAATGTTTGGGTAGGAGATGTAAACGGTTATCCTCAAATGGTTAATAAGAGTACGTTATTATCCTTTGGAAAATTTGGCATAACTGATTCAACAGGATCATATACTTACTACGATACTATTCAACTTGCTTTAGCTGCTGCATCTAGTGGAGATGTTATTGAGCAATTTGCAGATGTTTCTGTTAGTACTGCTTCAAGCATTACACTTGATAAGGATATAACATGGAATATGAACGGGTACGAGTATAAAAATACAAGTACATCAAGTTTTATAATGTTAAATATTCCTAATAACACAACAATAGATTTAACCATTAACAACGGTAAAATTATTAGAAATACGGGTGTGGGAAATGGTGGAGTCTTGTTTTATTTAGGTAATCAAATAGCTACAAAAGTAAACTCAAATGGAGTTATCTATCACAATGTAGAAGGGCAAAGCGTAGATGGAAAAGCAGAAATTACAGGAGGAACATTTAAAAGTGATTTAACAAGTGGTAATGGGTTCTATTTTCAAGGAATAGGACATAAAATTAAAGTTATTAGTAATCAACTTAATCAATTAGTTAACACACAATGTAGAATTTATCACTCTTATTTTTATGCAAGTGTTGATTATACATTTTTGACAGGTGGATCAATTTGTTACAACACAACGTTTGAGAGTCCTGCAAGTTATGGAGTAAGAGTGGCAGTGAATTGTGAAATACATACTTGTATTGCTAAGGGATTATTTGGAGCTATTTTTGCACAAGGAGGTAAAATTTATAATTCAACAGGAATATCAAGTGGAGGATTTGGAATTGAATTAAGCACTAATACAGG
>Ga0208644_1000639_pt1 | contig 30939 bp, 25 predicted proteins | sample VirMetDEL_Nov_18_FD_184517 | JGI IMG/M metagenome (GOLD analysis project Ga0208644, IMG submission 184517) | Aqueous microbial communities from the Delaware River and Bay under freshwater to marine salinity gradient to study organic matter... | ecosystem: Environmental > Aquatic > Marine >...
AAACTGACGGAGCATCAGACGGAGATGCTTTAGTATATGTTTCTGCAAACTCTCAAATAGAGTTTGGGTCTGTTGCAGTCGATACCAGCGCACTATCAGCGTCAATTGATACCGTACAAGACAATGTAGCTACCAACGCTACTACTATTACAACTAATAAAAGTATTTCAGATCAGTTTGGTAGCTATGCTAATTCAACCTTTGCTACTGATACTAATCTTAATGTAGTACAAGATAACGTAGCTACTAACGCTACCACTATCACTACTAATAAAAGTATTTTAGATACTTTCGGTTCTTACGCTAATACAACCTTTGCTACTGATACTAATCTCAATGTAGTACAAGATAACGTAGCTACTAACGCTACCACTATCACTACTAATAAAAGTATTTTAGATACTTTCGGTACATATGCAAACGCAACTTTTAGTACGGGTAGTGGAGGAGTAAAAGTTGAAAATGCTGCTGGAGTTATTGATGGAGCAATTGCTAATATTGTCTTTGGATCAGGATTAGCTGCAGTACCTACAGGAAGTGCTAATACATTAACAGTTAGTGCTACAAGTGTTACATATGCTTATTCTTATTCTTCTCAAGTTATAGTCGCTTCAGGATCAGCTAATACTTTTACAATGTCTAGAAGTGTGTCTAATGCAACAAATATGTTTGTAGCAATTGATGGATTATTACAAACACCTGAAGATGATTATTTTGTTAGTGGTTCTACACTGACTATAGCAAACGTTTCTCCTATAGTTGCAAACACAGAAATTGAAGCTCGTTATGTTTTAACATCAACTTCTACCTCTAATCTTATAAACGATGTATATACTGCTTCAGGGTCTGCTAATACCTTTACTCTAACTCAAACTCCTGTTTCTAGTAGTTCTATAATGGTAGTAGTTGGAGGAATTCTTCAGTCTCCTGGTGCTCCTGCCAACAACTACTCAGTTTCAAGTACCACACTTACTCTTAATAATACCGCACCTATTGCTAACAATACTGTGGTCTCTGTACGTCACCTACCGGCTGTTGGATAAATTATAATTCTTCTTGACTCCTTAAAAAATTTAGTATATAATTACTTATATATCATAAATAGAAGAGGGAGAAAAAACTAATTATGAATTCAATACCAGAAATGTTTAATAATCAAAAATATATTGTATTTAACGAAGTAATCAGTCATGAGATGGCAAGTCTTATGACTGATTATTTATTTGTCAAAAGAGATGCAGGACTATTAGTACCTCCTGTATCTTTAGGAGGGGATGATTCACAATGTCCTTTGTCTTGGTCAATTTATGGAGATCCTTTATTTGATACCCTACTAGCAAGACTTGCCCCTCAATTAAGCAATCTAATAGGAGTAAACCTTATTCCAGCTTATACTTATTCTAGAATTTATCAAACAGGCGAAGAGCTAAAGTATCACAAAGATAGGCCTTCATGTGAAATTTCAGGTACTTTAACTCTTGGAAGAAAACAAGGAGAACCGATTTGGCCTATATATGTAGGTAAAGATGAAAATGATAAAGTAGGTAAACAGATTGATCTTGATATAGGAGAAATGTTATTATATAGGGGTTGTGATATTCCTCATTGGAGACCTGTTTATAAAGGAGAGTGGCAAACTCAAGTATTTGTACATTATGTAGACGCGGATGGTCCGTATGCAGAAGAGTGTAAATTTGATGGTAGACCTACGTTAGGCATCTCAAAAACTCAACAAGCTGCTACTAATCAGCAGCAAAATCAAAACTTTCAACAGGTTAACCATACTCAGCAAAAATTACAAAAACCTTGGTTAAAAACTCAAGAAGAATCTATGATAAGTTCTAGACCTTCAGGTCGTCCTCTTCCTCAAAACTTTGAATTTAAGGTAGGTGAATAATGGCAAAATTTATGGCTCCAAGACAAAAACCTAGAACTCCGGGTTTTGTTGTACATACTCAAGAACACTCAAAAAGAGAATTATACTTTACACCTGACGAATGTGATTGGGTAATTAATTACGGTAATCAAGAGTATCCTCAATTTGCTTCAGTCGGAGAAAATGGAGGTGAAATTCGTAGAGAAATTCGTGATGTATATGTAAGAAATATATTCTTAAACGAAAAAACTAATGGTCTATTTGAAAAAATGATGTTTATCGCTGATGTTACAAATCAACATCATTTTGATTTTGAAATAGCAGGAATCATGCACGGACTTCAATTACTTGAGTATACTAGTAATGAAACTAAACAACATTATGGGTGGCACATAGATGTAGGAGGCGGGAGTTCTTATGGTAGAAAAATTTCTATGATTGTACAACTTTCTGATCCCGCAGACTATGACGGAGGAGAGCTTCAGGTAGATGAAGGATCAGAAGTTGTAATGCCAAAAGAAAGAGGAAGTGTAATTTTATTTCCAAGCTATATGCGACATAGAGTAACTCCTGTTACTAGAGGCACACGCTGGTCTTTAGTTATTTGGGTGCAAGGGTATACACACTTTAGATAATGAATCATTTAGATTTTAAAGAAGAAATTTTATCTGTTCCAGTATGGGGGTTTAATATACCTGATAGTAGCTCTTTTAATGAAGAGCTACTTAATTTTGTTTACTGGTTACGAGATAGCACAGAAGGAAAAAATAGATCTAATTTTCTAGGTTGGCAAAGTCATGATTATATTTATCAAGATTATGGAGATTTTTTGAAACCATTAATCCAACCTCTTTTAGATATGAGTAATAATATTGTGAAAGATTTTAGTGAAAGAATTAATAAAGAAGTTTTTATTGAATCTATGTGGGCAAATATTAATTCTCAATACTCTTATAATGCTCATCATGTACATAGCGGTACTTTAAGCGGTGTATATTGGGTATCCACACCAGAAAATTCTGGAAAATTAGTTTTAGTAAATCCCGCAGGTAGATCAGAGACCAGCCGGATTAGAATAAAAAATTATGGTTTGACACCTGAATCAGGTTCATGTATACTATTTCCATCATGGTTAGAACACTATGTTGAACCAAATAAAAATACTCAAGACAGAGTATCGATCAGTTTTAATATAGAATGAGGGGAAAATATGTCTGATTTAACGACAACAAACAAAGAAAATAAAGATTTAGTAGATGTTGCTGAACAAGCAAAGGGTAAATCTATTGCCGAAGTTTTTCAAACTTCTAATTTAGCAGAGGTTAAAAGTTTTGGAGGATTAACTTTAGCTGAAAACGCTAAAAAAGTAGATTTAGCTATTTCTAATGTAGCAGAAACAGAAAGAATTTGGAATAGGTCTCATTCTCAATGGACTTGGAGGCATATTAATTTAAGTTATGCTGCTCCTATGAAAAATATTAGACAAATTAGTGCTGAAATGACAAGAAAAAGAGAAGCATTAGAAGAGGCTAAGTGGAACTATATGAAGAATGAGATTAAATTAAAACAAAAAGAAGATAGACTAGCCAAAGAGAAAGACTCTTTAAAAGCACAATTACTTGAGATAGATATAGCTCAGTTAAAAAGTGGAATGGCTAATGGAATGAAATATGTTGAAGGAGCAATGAAAGATGTATTGACTCTTTCTAACCTTTACGATGACTTAAAGGAAAAATATAGCGATTATAATGAAGAAGATTTTGAAAAAGAAGAAGCAAGGTCTCATTTAAAGAGAAGTTTAGTACAGTGTTTAAGAGATGTTAGGCAAAGTGGTAGAATCACTAAAGGAGAACAAGAATATTTAGAACAGATAGGTGTTAATCCTGGAAAAATTACTTTAGATATGCTTGCCTTTTTAGACTATGAACAAAAAATAGATGATTATACTGTAAGACCTATGTATGAATTTTTAGAAGATATGTGTGTAAAACTTCTTGATCAATTAAAAGTAGATGATGTCCGTATGCAGCTTCAAGGACTACGAAATCATCATGACGATGATGCTATATTTCTCCCTAAACAGTCTGAAAAGAACTCAGAGGAGAATTAACAATGATTGTAGAATATAAATTAGAAAAAGTAAGAGCCCGTTCTGATGCAAAGAAAACCCCAATTTGGATTGATAACGGTGGGCATTGGTATAATTCAATTAATAATTCTTACGTTGGTTATATTAGAGACGACGTAGAATATTATATACCTTCTACTTTGAAAACACTTACTAGAGATTCGTTTATCTCTCGCATGCAAGCTATTCATGCTAGTCATCCCCTATATAAGACACCCCCACTTGCAGACGACAGTAGCCCGGATGTAGAGGCAGAACTTGTTGCTTACACAGATGAAGAGCTTGTAACAGCGATGGGTTCTTGGTGGGATACATTTACTGCCAGTCAATAATTAACAATTAGATAAAACTTGAGGGGGAGTTTTTGGAGAAAATGATGGGTACTGAGAGAGAACTCGATCAAATTCATAAAGATATTGAAACTCTTCACGAAAGAACTCAACTTACTAAGTCTGAGTTTGCTACTCATGAAGCCGTTTGTGCTGCAAGATATGAAAAAATAATGGAAAATTTTGAAAGACTTCAAGAACAGATACAATATACTTTTGAAGAAGTTCAAGATTTAAAAAAACTTGCGACACAAGGTAAAACAAGCCTTAAAACTTTAGTGTTTATAGGAGTTTTTATTGCAGGATTACTTAGTTTTATTTATACTACAATTAGTGTTTTTAAATGAACGATAAAGATAAATTTTTTAAAATAAACTTAGAAAAACTATTACAAAAAATACCTATGGTTAATCAACTTGATCTTAAGTTGAATGAAAGCCAGTGGGGTATGGTAGATGGTCTTGAAAGTAACCGTTTTTGGGTACATATATCTGCTAGACGTACTGGTAAATCTTATGCAGCAGCTATTTTAGCTTTTGCTAAATTACTAGAGCCAGGAACTCAAGTTATGGTTGTTGCTCCAAATTTCTCTTTATCTTCGATTATTTGGGATTATACTACTCAAATAATTAGAGACTTATCTTTAGAGACTGAACGTTTTAATCAAAAAGATAAAGTAATTAGGCTTGTTAATGGTAGCACTTTTAGACTATTATCTGCAAATAATAGAGATAGTTTAATTGGTAGAGCTGCTAACTTGTTAATTGTAGACGAAGCAGCGATTATACCTAACGAAGAATATTTTACTAGAGATTTACGTCCTGCTTTATCAACCTTTCCTGACTCACGTTGTTTATGGATTTCTACTCCAAGAGGTAAGGGAAATTATTTATATGAATATTATTTAAGAGGCCAAGATCCTGAGTTTGAAACTTGGGGTAGTGCAAGATTCACTTGGAGAGCTAACCCTTTATTAAATCAAATTGATATAGATGAAGCTCGTAAAAGTATGAGTAAAAATCTATTTGGACAAGAATATGAATGTGACTGGATAACTCTTGAAGGTAAAGTATATAATATTGACGAAAATAAACATCTACGACAAATAGAAGAAGTTATTCCTGGAGACTACAGATATGAATTTATTGGTGGTTTAGATATTGGATATAGAGATGAGACCGCTTTTGTAGTTCTTGCAAAGGATTCTGAAGGCAAGTTTTATGTAGTTGATGAATATGTAGCAAAAGAGGGAACTACTTCTACTCATGCTATACACATAAAAGAAATTGCAGATAAATGGGATGTAGATGCTATTTACATTGATTCTGCAGCGCAACAAACCAAAGCAGATTTAGCATATGATTATGATATATATTGTGAAAATGCTCAAAAAAGTGTTAATGATGGAATTTTGTCTATAGCAAATTTAGTAGATCATGATAGTCTTATTTTTGATATAGATAATGCTAGGCACTCTTTTGATTCCATGGCAGCATATAGGTGGAATGAGAAAACAGAAAAGCAAAAACCTATTCATGATTGGACCTCTCACTGTTGTGATGCTATAAGGTATGCAATCTATTCCGATCTTAGGGGTCAAGTTAGTATTTATGCTTAAAAGAATACCTATTAAATATATAAGAGATTACATAAAAAAAGAGTATAAATATGATACTTGTTGTTACATATGCGGATCTAAAGATAAATTAGAACTACATCATGTATATTCTATTTCTGAACTGTTTCAACGCTGGTGTAAAGAAAATAAAATTGACAAAATAGAAGATGTAGCGTACATTAAAGAAATAAGAATTAAATTTAAAGAAGATTATGATGAATATCTAAGCAGCAAAAATCTGTTTACTTTATGTAATTTTCATCATGCTTTATTACACAATTTATACGGTCAAGTTTACCCTATTTCTTTTGACAAAAAAATAATTAACTGGATAAATATTCAAAAAGAGAAACATAATGGCAATTAGAGAATGGTTAGTAGAAAAATTAAACCCTGCGCAGTCTTATATAGCTTCTAGAGATCCATACAATCTTCCAGAGAATATTGTAGAATTTGAATCTGCCTATAGAGAGATAGAAATTGTTCATAGGTCGGTAGAGGTTATTATTAATGCGGCTGTTAGTGTTCCTTTACTTGTAGAGGGTGGTGCAGCTAAAAAAATTCATAAAATTATGAACGCCAAACCTAATCCTTTTGAGGATAGAACACGTTTATTTAGAAGGGCAATTTTAGATTTTTATCTTGACGGTAATGCATTTTTCTATTATGATAAAGAGAACGGTGGATTATATTTACTCCCTGCTAACGATGTTGAAGTAGTTGCAGATTCAAAAACATTTGTAAGTCATTATAATTTTCTAATTCATAATACTAATACTTCTGCTTATTTTGGTTTTGGACAAAGCCAATCTTCTAAACAAGAAAAAATAACTTTTACCCCTGATGAGATTATTCATGTAAAAGCAGATAATGAAGATAGTATTTTTAGAGGAGTTAGTAGACTAAAAAATCTAGAAAGACTATTTGAACTCTATTATCAAATGACCGAGTTTCAGAGATTATTTTTTAAGAATAATGCTGTTCCAGGGTTAGTTTTACAAACAGACAGTGTATTAAGCCCAAAAGTAAAAGAAAGATTATTAGAAGCTTGGAGATCAAATTATTCTTCTTTATTTAAAGGTGCTAGGAACCCTGCAATTTTAGATGGCGGATTAAAGATAGATAAGTTTTCTAATATTAATTTTAATGAATTAGATTTTGAAAACTCGATTGAAAGAATTCAACAAGATATTGCTAAATCAATTGGTGTACCTTACGTACTATTAAAAAGTGGTAATAATGCTAATATTCATGCAAATGAAGTTATGTTTTATAACCTTACAGTATTACCTCTTTTAAATATGTTTTGTAGTGCTTTTTCCCATTATTTCAATGGGGGTGTTTTAATTAAACCTGATAAAACATCTATACCTGCTTTACAACCAGATAATAAAACTCAAGCGGTGTATTTTTCTACATTAGTCAATACTGGTATTATAACAGTTAATGAGGCTAGAGAAGGTCTTGGGTTTAGTTTCTTAGAGGGTGAAGAGAATGATCAAATACGAATACCTCAAAACATAACTGGAAGTGCTGTTAACCCAGCAATAGGAGGAAGACCTGAGTCTTCTGATTCCGGTACAAGCGAGTAAAAGGAATAAAAAATGGAAAAAACATTTTATCTGAACAGTGCTTTTGAAACTAAAAGAATTAAAAACTCTAATGGTTTAAAAATTGCTGGCTATGCTAATACTACGGATAAAGACAGGGTCGGAGACGTAGTAACTGCTCAAGCATGGGCAAAAGGCGTTGCAAATTATAGAAAAAACCCTGTTTTATTATATCAACATAAACATGATCAACCTATTGGAAAAGTAGATAAGGTCACTGTTGATAAAAAAGGAATTTATGTAGATGCTATGGTCAGTGATGCTGCTGAAAAATTACACGGAGTACAAACTTTAATTAAAGATGGTGCTTTAAAAAGTTTTTCAGTAGGTTTTCGCGTTAAAGACGGTAAGTATGATGCAAATAACGATTCTATGACTATTACAGAAGTAGAGTTGTTAGAAATTAGCGTGGTTAGTGTACCTGCTAATCAAAACTCACTATTTAGTGTTAGAAAAAGCTTTGAAGGTGATTCTGAGTATGAAGAATTTGTAAAAAGCTTTAAAAACGGAGAAAGCGAGGAAGAAATGGACACAGAAGATAATACTATTGAAGAAAAGTCTGAAGCCATTTCCGAAACAGACATTGTTGAATCTGTAGAAACTGCAGAAGCGATTGAAGTTGAAGAAAAAGCTACAAATGATTCTTCAAATGAAGATCTCTCTGAAGAAATTACAGTAGAACTAGCAGAAGAAACTAAAGATATTTTGGAAGAAACATCTTTAGAGCTTTCTGAAGAAGAATTAGAAGAAATTAATCCTATGGATCCAATTCCTTTTGTAAATCTTTTATCTGCTGAAACCTCTTCATTGAGTACTGATACCTTTATAAAATACGAAGGAAAAAGATTTAAAATTACTAAGATTGCTACTGCCGAATCTCCAAATTTTAAATTTTTAGAGGTTGACGTAAATGGAAAAACAGTGGATAATATAGATACAGTTCCGGCAGAGGAAATGGCTGTAGTAAATACTTGGGATATCGGTACAAAATATGATATTCATGTAATTAATACTAATACACCAAGATTATCCGATTCTGTAAGAGAAGAAATTAAAGAAGCATATAAAAATACAAATAATGCAACTGAACAATATTTATTCTCTTTAAAAGACGAAGAATCTATTACTAACAGTTTAGACTTACAAGAGAAATTAAACAAACTTTTAAATCTAAAAGCAAACGGTGAAGATTGGTCAGATTCTGATTATGTCTTTGCAAACTACTTAAATAATATTATTCAAGAATTGAATAAGATGAACCCAAATGATCATAGAGATCTAGCCCTAAAATTACATGGGCAAATGATTGTCGAAACAAAGGAGAAAGACGATATGGCTACTCAAACTGCAGGCGATGTACTAACTATTGATACTGGTGCAGCCGAAAATAATCAAGCAGAAGCTAAAGCCGCCACTATAGAGGTACAAGAGCCTAGAGTGGCCGAATTAGTTCAAAAGACTGGTGAAGCTATCATGGAACAAGCAGACGTTCGTGATAGACAAGAACTTGTTGAAGAAAAATCAGCATATACACCTCGTGAAAACGAAGCTGTTGCTGAACTTAAAGCTCAAATGGAGAAGTACAGAGACGAAATTGCTGCTCTTCAAAATAGCAAAATGGTGTGGCAAGAGTCACAGCGTAAAGAAAACCCATATTCTGCTAAAGAAATGGCTAACGCTGTTATGCTTGGATACGCTCTTAACAGACGTGATGTAATGGACACTAGACTTGGTAATAAAATGAAAGCTGTTGTTTCATCTGGTGAGAACTTTATTTCTAACTTCTCAACTAACATCTATGAAGAAATGCAGCAGCAATTAGTTGTTGCTCCAATGTTCAACCGTGTACAAGTTGATGCAAAAACTTTCCGTATCCCAGTCGCTGACGAAGATGACGGTTTCTCAAGTAGTAATGATGGTGTAGCTCAATTTGAGTCTGGAACATATGCTACCGGTATTGGTGATAGCAGCAACGTTCCTGATTCATATCAGAACGTGATTAAATCAATTGATTTAACACCACATAAGTTTATGACTTCAACCCATCTTGCTAAGGATGAAGAAGAAGATACAATTCTTCCTCTTATTGATTTCTTACGTGCTTCGACAACTCGTCGTATTGCCCGTGCTATCGATAAATCAATCCTTCGTGGTACTGGTGCTAGCTCAGGCTTTACTGCTAACGCTGCCGCAATTACAGCAGGTACTGGTTTTGCTTCTGTAATTACTGGTATTACTAAGCTTGCTAATGCTGCTGCGTTACAACAACAGACTGGTTCTGCAACTGCTAAAGCTGCTCCTGCTGAAATCGCAGATGCACGTGCAACTCTTGGTAAGTATGGTCTTCAGTTAGGTGATCAATTAGTATATATCACTGGTGTTGAAGGTTATAACTCACTTGTAGCTGAGTCAGACTTCCGTACTGTAGATAAGTTCGGCCCTAATGCCACTTATTTAACAGGTGCTCTTGGAGCTATTTATGGAATTCCAGTTGTTATCTCTGAATTTATGGATAACGTAGGAACTTCATGGAACACTCTTGGAACTCTTGTTTACAAGCCGGGATTTGTTATCGGTGAGAGACGTGGAATGGAAATCGAAAGTGAGTACGAACCACGCCAGCAGGTAACTGCAATGTATATGTCAACACGCTTTGACTTTAAAGCCTTGACTACTGCAGGAACTGCTTCAAGCCCAACTTTGAGCTCATCTTACTCATTCGCTTGTAATATCGCAGCTGGCTAATTTTAAAACTAGTCATATAGCGTAAAAAAGCGTTAATGCAACAGGGCAGGTGTATACAACGCCTGCCCTATTTTACTAAAAGGAGAATTTATAATGGCAAAAAGAGATCCTATAGAGAGATTACTTTCCATCGATGACTATCAAGAATTTTTACTTAAATTAAAATCTTATAGTGTAGATAATGAAGAAATGAAAAAAAAGTGGAAAGAAAAAAGAAAACCTGTACCTTCTACAACTAATAGATCAATGCAGTCAGTGTTTTCCACAAAAAAAGTAGTGACAGAGACATCAGTATCAAATACTCTTGATGAGGAGTAGAACATGGCACAACCTGTAACAGTTCCTTATGTATCTTTAGGCGAAGTTAAAGAATATCTACAGATAAATAGTAATACTTATGATACTAGAATAAGTAATCTAATTTCTTATGCTTGTTCAGTGGTAGAAAGTTATGTAGGTAGAGAAATTAAAAACAACGTTTATACAGAGGTTTTTAATGGAGGAGCTTCTCAGGTATTTGTTTCTAGATTGCCTTTAAACGGCGTAAAGACAATTACTGAATATGACGGAAGTACTCATAAAACACTAATAGGCCCTAGTTCTGATGGATCTTTTGTAAGCGGGGACTTTGATACTTCAACTATTACTTCTACAGCTACCTTAAAAACAAGAAGAAAAAAATTTGGAGAAAGTTCTGTCTATTTTGATGGATCAGCTTTTGTATCATCAAATGATCCAGAAACCAGTAATCCTAAATTTGATTTTCAAACTGATGATTTTACTATTGAAGGATGGTTTAGGTTTGAAGACCTTTCTAGTACTAAAGCAATGGTATCTAGAGGAGATGCTAACACTAAAATAGAATTAGGTTATAGTCCTTATCTAGGAGTTAACTTCAGAGCTTTAAATTCAGATACTGAAATAGCTAATGTTCATCATTTTACTAGCACCTCGTCTACTTCAAGTTATTATTTACCTAAAGCTAATTCATTTAATCATTATGCAGTAAGTAGGAAAGATAACGATATACGCATGTTTATTGATGGTACTTTAGTCAATACTCAGACTACTTCAAACTCTCTTCCTACTATATCTGTAAGTACTCCTCTGTATTTAGGTAAAACCGGAGTAACAGGTAGTGAAAACTATTTTAAAGGATATTTAGATGAATTTAGAATTACTATAGATTCAAAATATGATAAATCATTTTCTGTTCCTACTACTCCTAACGCAACAGATGAAAATACAGTATTACTTTTACATTTTAATGGAAAAAATAACGATAGTACGTTGAAAGACGATTCTAGAACTACTCCAGAATATATTTGGAATTCAGAAACTGGAGGAATTAGAAGATACACAGCTGGAGTACAGGGTATAACAAATATTTCTGTTATTCCCGAAACCATCTTTAGAAATTATCCTAGAGGGATAAAAGTTACTTATGATGCTGGATTTAGTATTATACCTCGTGATATTAAAGTAGCTACATTAGATTATATTAAGATATTACATAAGCAAACACAAGAAAACGCTGGATTCTCTTTACAAGGAGAAAGTGGTAAATCACACGGATTAAGTGCTAACTTTCCTCCACATATTCGTAGGGTTCTTGAAATGTATCGTGTGGTAATGTAGTGACTGTAGTAGCTTATAAAATTTCTGTAACAGACCCTGAACTAATAAATAATTATACAGGTCTTTTACAATCTGTAGGTAAAATAACAGCAGGTAAAGGCACAAGAAGAAGTGAAAAATATTGGGGAGATGCTATTGAGCAAAGTTTAGCTAAATATTATGGAGGTCGAGTATCTCAACAAGCTGAAAAGAACGTAGCCGCTGTACCAGACTTAGAAATAACTAGTGATCGAGTAGCAAAAGCCTTAGCTAGATCTTTTGGGGCTGATATAGAAGATGTTTTAACTCCAGAAGTTAAAGCAAAAAGAGGTGGATCTCCAGGATCTACAATAGGTCAAAGAGCTTATTCTGCTTTTGGCAGCGGTTATCTAGACCAACTTAAATTGTTAGCTACACAATCACAAGAAGAAGGTTTATTAAAAACAGATAAAGACTTTGGAAAAAAGGGTAAAGAAACTTTTGACGTTAATAATCCTGAAGAAGTTTTAAAAGCAGTCAGAGCTAAAATAGGTGGTAGAGGTTTTTTCGATTTAATTGCAAAATACGATCCAGATTTACACAAAGCCTTTTATAACAAAGCTAAAAATCTTTTGATATCGAAAGCAAATATAGTAGGCAACAAAGTTACTTCTGTTGATGTAATTAATATTTATTTTCCTTTTTCTAACTTTAGATCTCCCCCTTTTACTACGGAATTAAAAGGAAAAGGTAAATCTGCAGGAATTCAGTATAACTTAGGTGATGCTTTTGAAAAAGATTTATATAGGCAATTAGGAGAAACAGGCCCTCCTATTATAGCTAAATCTGCTGATGAGTTTACAAAAATTTTAGATTCAATTAGTGGAAAAAAGAAAATAACCTCAAAAGAATTTGCAGGAGCGCCTCCCTTAGATTACGAAATATTATATGGCGTACCTACTGGAGGTTCTATACCGAGAGTAACTGGTAAAGTAAAAACAGGCAAATATGTAAGTCAAGAAAGAGAAGATAAAGAAACTACTACTAAGTTAATATCTTCTGCGCAGTTTACAAGTATACTTCAGGATAGGATTGAAAATAAAATGCCAAAGCTTGGCCCCGCAAACCCTACTGAAGGATTAAAATATAGAACAGGACGTTTTGTAAATTCTTTACAGTTTACAATAGATTATAAAAAACAACTAGTAAGTTACTTTGCCAAACCCCCTGTATCAGAATATTTTGATAAATTTCATAGACGGCCATATGCAGTAGGACAAAGATTAATAAGACCTACTATAAGAAAAACTGTTCAAGAATTATTTGGAAGACAGTTTAGAATAATTAAGACTTAAAAATTTTTAATTTGCCAGCACAAGTTTAAGGTGTTATACTAATAATGTCGAATCAAAGAAGAAACATAATAAACCATATTCTTACAAATTTAAAACTTATAGATGGGTCTATTTCTTCATTAAACTCTAATTATACTTTTCAAAACAATATATTTAGCAATGTTTTTAGAAAAATAAAATTTTTAGACGAAGTAAATGACTTTCCATCAATATTTTTTCAAGTCGGAGAAGAAGTTAGGGTATACAATACTTCAGGTAATACCACAGGTTTAATACCACTAACTCTTAGAATTTATGTCAATGATGAAGAATCGTCTGGTAGTTTAGATAGTTTGATTCAAGACATAGAACACATAATATACAACTTAGATACTGGAGTTTACAGTATCCGTGATATAATTATTTCTAGTATAGATACTGATGAAGGATTAGTAAAACCTTACGGAATATCAGAAATAGAAATTATAATTGATTATGAATTAGATATAGAAAACTAAGGAGTTAAAAATGGCAGGTACTCAGCTAAACCTACAAAGAAATACTAAAGTCTTCTACTCTGTAGAAGATCTAACTCTAAGTGCTACCGCAGCTACTGACCTTACCCCTCAAAATACTTGGAGAATTGAGGTTCTAGCTGGATATGCACTTTCTGCTGATTCTGCGGTACAAGATATCACTTCATTAGAAAGTGGATTAGACCCAGATAGAAGCGTTCAACGCTTTAACACAGCAAGAAACCCCGTGGAATGGAATTTCCAAACATATTTACGCCCTACAGGAGCAGAAGTAAACGATGGCTCACAAGGAACTGGTCTTGCAGAAACAGGCAATAGTAAGCCTGTTGCTGATTGGTATCTCTGGCAAGCTCTTGTAAGTAATACTAAGCCAGCATCTTCTAATGGTGGAGAGCAGTCTATTTGGCATTATGATACAACTACTAGTTCTGCTAAACTAGCATCTGCTAATACAGCAGGTTCTGCTAATACTCACTCAAGTAGATCCAACTTCGCTATTGCACAAGAAAATCATATGTATTTTAAACTTGATAACCTTGTATATCAAGTTAAAAATGCTATTGTTAATACTGGTGAAATTGATGCTTCTGTTGATGGAATTGCTACTACTACTTGGAGCGGTTTTGGTACAGAGATGGTAGAACTTACAGGCGATGCAAGAGCTAAAGCTATTGCAGTATTTGGTGGTGTTGGTAACGATGGAACTACTGTTACTCCTAATGCTAGTATTAGCATGGACGCAGAAGCATCACATCATCCTTACGCTACTATGAACGTAGAGGGCAGTACTTACACAGTTGACTTTATTAAAAACCGCTTAAGTGCTATTTCTATTAGTCATCAAGGAAGTGCAGTAGAAGGAGCAAATATTTATTCGTTCCCAGTAACAGGGCTATCTTTCAGCTACTCAAACGATGTTACATATTTAACACCTGAAGAACTAGCAGCATTGAATACTCCAATTGGACAGTTTACCGGATCTAGAACAATTACTGGTTCATTTACTGCATATTTAAGATCTGCCTCTGAGACCTCTGTTAGAGCTAACTCAGCACAGTTCTTGAATAAAGTTGTTAACGATTCTCGTGTGTCACACGCATCTACCAGTTCTGCTAATATTCAAATTGGTGGTAGTACAGCTCCATATTTACATATTAATATGCCAGCTGTTCAATTTAATTTCCCAGTTCACCAAATTGATGATGTTCTTGGAATGTCAGTCGATTTTCTTGCACAAGAAAAACAAAGAGGTGGTGGAGACGAGATTCAATTCTTTGTAAAGAGTGACAATAATTAATATATGATATTATCTGAGGGGGTAATAAATTTCAGGTGGGTGTTCATCATCAGCAAAAGCAAGCTTCCCCCTCAGCTTAGCCTAAGCTAATATATGATGAACACCCTTTTTTTATAACCTAACTAGGGGGAAAAATGAGTAAAATTCAAAATTTAATTGCAACTGAAACAATTTCAGAAGTAGAATATCCAGATATTGAAGGTTTTTTTATTAAGATTGCTTATCTAAATAGAGAAGACTTAGTTAAAATTAGAAATGCAAGTTTAAAATACGCTTTTAATAAACGCACTCGCCAAAGAGAAGAAGAAATCGATAACGATAAATTCTTAGAAGCGTATACAAAAAAAGCTATTAGAGGTTGGAAAGGTTTAAAAATGAAAGATCTTCCTAACTTATTGCCAGTTGATTTATCTAATTCTAAATTAGATGAAACAATTCCTTATTCAGAAGAAGAAGCTTTATTCTTAATTAAAAACTCTTCACTTTTTGATCAGTTTGTTACTGATTGTATGAGTGATTTAGAAACTTTTTCTACTAAGAAGAAAGAGACTGCGGAAAAAAACTAATACACTACCTTCAAACTAGTTTTGTTGGGGGTGGTATTAGTAAAGAAGTATACTGGCAAATGGCTGATCAAATGGGTTGGACTGACTTTGATGATGAGCCTTTAGACCCTAGCGATTTGTCAATATCTGCTCAACAAGCCTTAATTCTTATGAATATCTTGCCAGATAAAGTTGAGGGAATGAGTGGTGTTTGGCTTGGAAAAGAGTATGCAGGTTTAACAGATATAATGAATATATATCAGATGATAGATTGGAAAGATACTTTTGAAATGCTACAAATCTGTATTCAGGAATATGGTAAACATTACGAACAACAACGTAAACAAGCAGAAGCTAGAGCTAAAAGTAAAACGAGGTAGGGATGTAACAAATGGCAGCTAAAATACAAAAAGTTACTATAAAAGCACAAGCACAAGGTTTTAAAAAAGCTGCTGGCCAGGTTAAAACTCTAGGTGATGCACAGTCTAAAACTATTAGGGCTCAACAAAATCTAGGTAAAGCATCTGCTTCTTCAGGAAGACAATTTGCTGCCCAATCTCAAGGTTTAGGTGGTTTAGTGTCTGCTTATGCTGGTGCTGCTGCAACAGTTTTCGCACTTCAACAAGCTTTTTCAGCCCTATCTGCGGCTGCTCAATTTGATCAAATTATTCAAGGTACTAACACTTTAGCAGCTGCTGTAGGTGCTAATGGTACAGAAATTCTTAATAGTGTTAGAGAAATTACTAAAGGACAATTAACATTAATTGAGGCTTCTAGATCTGTAAACATCGCTTTATCAGCGGGATTCAATCAAACACAAATTGAAGGATTAACACAGGTTTCTCTTAAAGCATCAAGAGCTTTAGGAAGAAATTTAACTGATGCTCTTACCCGATTAACTAGAGGTACTGCGAAACTAGAACCAGAACTTTTGGACGAACTTGGTATTTTTACTAGAATAGAACCAGCCGTAGAAGCTTATGCGGTATCTTTAGGCAAATCCGCCGCTTCCCTTACATCATTTGAAAGAAGACAGGCTTTTGTAAACGCGGCTATCGAAGAAGGTCAGCGTAAATTTGGAGCTATTAATACGGTAACTCCTACTACTGCAGAATCATTTGAAGCTTTTTCTGCTTCTTTTATAGATCTAGGTTATAATATAGGCAGCGTGTTAACTAAATATTTAGCTCCACTAGCAGAATTTTTTACGGACAATCTATTAGCCAAAGTTACTTTATTCGCTGTTGTAGGAGTAAAAGTTTTTGGTGTCGCATTAAGAGAACTTGGCAGTTTCGGTACAAAAACTTTTGCTGGCATGTCTGCTTACATAGATACAGGTATTAATAAGATTAATGCCTGGACTACAAGTACTAAAAAAGCTACCGCTTCTCTAAAAAATCTTCAAAAAGGATTAGACCCTAAAAGTTTTGAATTGTCTAGACTTACTAAAGACGGTAAAGCAGATATTTCAGGTCTAGTACAAAAAGGCAGAGAAGGTAACTTAGATATAGCAGGAGTTAATAGATTAGAAAAAGCTTTGCTAAGAGAACAAGCTGCTGTTAAAAAAACAATTAAAGATTTAGAAAAACGCATAGCAACAGCTAAAGCGGCTGGTAGAAGTACTAAAACATTAGAAGGCCAATTAAAATCAAGAACAGCTTCTGAAATACAATTAGCCGCAGCTATTCAAAGAACAAACGTGGTTTTAAAAAGACAAGGTATTATTGCAAGAACCACTGCTAAAAGTTTATTATTTGTAGAAAAAAGTATAAAAGGTATCGGTAAAGCTTTAGGTGTTATAGGAAAAATAGTTAATTTTGTTGTTCTATTCGGTACTGCTATAGCAGCTGTAGTGTCAGTACTTTCTGATTGGTTAGGAATAACTGAAAAGCTAAACAGAATTTTTACTACCTTTGGTAGATATTTAAAAGTGGTAAACGGTGGGTCGAAAGAAGCAGCAGAAGGTATAACAGCTATTACAAACAGCGCAATACAAGCACAAAAAGAATTAAAAAACTTTCCTGGTTTAGAAATAGAAGTAGACATAGGGTTTGGGCCATTTGAAAAAACAATTAAAGAACAAATTAAAGCAGAAGATATACAAAAAACCATTCAATCTAGTGTTTCTACTGCTATAGAATCAGGAGCAAACAACACCGAAACTGCAAAAATAGCAAAAGACGCTATTGAGTCACTTCTTGGAAAAAGTGCAGACGATTTTAGTGAAGCAGAAAGAAAACTTGGTTCGGCGATCCAACGAGCAGTTATAAACGCGGTTAAATCAGCTGAAGGAGCGGGAGTAGAGCAAATAGGAGCTCTAGCAAATTCTTTAGGTATTGCAGGTCAAGAAATTACTAACAAATTTCAAACTGAGCTTATCAAAGGTATAAGCGGAGGTAGCGACAAATTTAAATTAGCTATAAAAAATGAATTAGCACCGGCTTTTACTGACGGAATTGCAGAGACTCTTCAAAAAGGTTTTAAATTTGAAACAGATGCCAGTGGAAGTAAACAATTACAAGAAACACTTGTTTCTGTGACTAAACTAGCTGGAGATTTTCAAAAAGGATTAACTAACGCGGAAGATTCTGCAAGACAACTATCAGGTATATTAACAAGAATTAAAGATCTTGAGTCTTTAGGTAATTTAAATAAAGAAAACCAAGAGGCATTGAAGATTCTTAAACAAGCAGCAGAAATATTAAAAATTCAGACTGAACAAACTAGTGTGCTTGTTACAGAAAGAAAAAAGATAGTACAAATATTTGGTGCCGAAATAAAAGCTTATGAATCTTTGCTTGGTTATGCTAATAAAGAAGGTAAGTTTGCTGCAACGGCTGAAGAAAGAAGATTAAATCAGGTTAGGTATTTAAAAGAAACAGTAGCAAACGCACAACTTGAATTAGACATCGCTAAAGAATACGGTGATGAAAGTCAAAGAACCAAAGACTTAGAAGTATTGCTGTTAACTACAAGAAAAGCTTTAGTTGGTGCAGCTGAGAAAAACTTCCAAGCACAGAAAAAAATTACAGATGAACTTAAAAAACAAACCAATCAATTAACAAAACAAGCTAGAGAGCTTAATGATAAAACATTTATTACTTTAAATAAACAGGCACAAGAACTATTAAAATCTAATTATGATCTCAGAAATCAATCATTGACTGTTCAAATTAAACAAGTTCAACAAAGTAGACAATTAGCCTCAGCTTTAAATGAAGTTAATAGAACAGCTAGAGATTTTGAGTTAACACTTCAAGAAGCTTTGAGTGGTACTCCTTTAGGAGCATTATTAAGTTCTTCACAAAAAAGAGAATTAAAAATTGAACTTGAAACAAGAGCTTTTGAAGACTCTTTAGCTGATTTAATAGCTGAATTTAATTCTTTTGCAAAATCTACAGCTCTTCAGGCAAAAATATTAGATAATAAAATTAAAGTAGAGATACAGACTCAAAGATTACAAAAAGTAGCTTTTGAGAAACAAGCAGATGTTGCTCAAAAAACAGCAGAAGCACAGATAGCCTCGTCAAGATTACAAAGAGAAAGTTTTGAAAGAAGAGCTAATTTCATTATACAAGAGGGAGAGCTTTATAAAGGACATGTTAAAGGTATCGCTGAGGCTTTAGCCCAATCTAGATTTCAGGAAGCATTTGCTAAAGTAGACCCAAAAACAAGCCCAACGCAGCTAGGTAAGACTTTAGGATTACAGGACTTTAAAGCTGACAGTCTTGAGGAAGTCAGAAAAGAATTTGTAAGAATTCAAACTGGGGGAATAGCTGCTTTAAATGATTTAAGCGGTGCACAACGTATAAGCAATGATCTTCAAAAAGATTATCAGGTTGCTATTACTAAATATGAAAAAGCTGTCAGGGCAAGTGCTAATGCTACAAATAATGCTGCTCAAGCACAAATTAATGCAAACAAAGGGCAAGCAAGAACAAATGCTTTAGAAGAAGAAAGAGCTGCTCTATTAAAAAGTGTTGAAATAAAATATAAGGAAACTGAAGCGGCTATACAAAATCTTACAGTAGGTTTTAGTGTTTTTCTTGCTCAAATAGAAGCAAGTAATAGTATGTTAGCTGCTGTAGTTTCTACATTTGTTCAATCATTTGAAACTAATTTGCAAGGGTCTTTAGAATCTTTATTTGAATCAATTGCTAAAGGTACTCTAACTTTAAAAGGTTTCAGAGATGGCTTTAATCAATTTCTATACAATATATTAGCGGATATTCAAAAGAGCATTATTCAAGAAGGTCTTGTAACTCCTATTACTGATTATCTTAAAGAAAGTATTACCAAGCTTCCTGGATTATCAGGGTTTGCAGATAAAGCTAAAGATCAGTTGGAAGCCCAACAACGTAAAGTTCTAGAAGATCTTAATATGACCTTAAAACAACTAAACCAAACACTTTCTGGCGGAATTAGTGCTGCATCAGGAACTAACACAGGTAGATCAGCTGACGCTTCTGCTAGATTAACCGGCGGAGCATCGAGTGCTGTCACTGATCCTATTGCTTTAAGACATGGAGGCACAATAGTCGGTTCTGATAGAGGTCTTGATGTTAATGCAGAAAAGAAAAAAACTGCTGATTTATTACAAGGCACACAAGAACAAACCACTGGGTTTTTAGATAATATATCTGGAGCTACAATAGCTACGTTTGCTACAGTTGCAGCGGCTACTGGTGATTTCAAAACTGCTATGATTGCTACTTTTGCACAAATGTTTTTAGAAATTGCTATTCAAAAAGCAGTAGCTTCATTTGGGGCTGGAGCAGCACACGGCGGCTCAGTACCTTTTGGTAATAAAGTTCAATCATTCGCCGGAGGCGGTTCTGTTGTTGCTAGAAGAGACAGAGTGCCTGCTTTACTAGAGCCTGGAGAGTTTGTTATAAGAAAACCAGCTGCAAAAGCAATTGGAGGATCGGCCCTTAACCAACTTAATGCAACAGGTAAAATGAATTCTGGTAATAATGTAGTTGTAAATGTTCAAAATAATGGTACACCTCAGCAAGTAGAAACTACTCAGGTGAGAACTGATACTGGTCAAATGATTATTGATTTGGTTGTTAAAGATATTCAAAATAATGGCCGTGTAAGAAAGGCGATGAGAGGTTAATTATGGCAATAGCAAGGTATCCTAATGACGCACTTTTTAATCCAATATTAATTCCTGCTCTTTCTAGAATTAATCATACCGCTTCTGGTACTCAGACTAATTTTAACTTAGCTGAACCAGCAGAAAAAGTAGGAGAAGTTATTGCTCTCATAAACGGTGTTGTTCAATCTACTGACACATATACTTTAAGTAATACAAATTCTTTAAATGCAAGTTTAAAAAACACAGTTGTTTTTGATGAAGCCCCTATCTCTAGCTTAGATGTAGAATTAAGAGTAATTAGAATACCTCGCTCTATGGAAATATTAAGAAGTTTTCCAGATGTTAAATCAATTACTTATTCAGGAGCTAATGTTAGTGTTAACTCTAACAGCTATGCAATAGATGGAAGCCAGCTAAACTTTGCTCTTCCAAGAAATAGTAAAATAGATGTAAAAGATGATATTATAATTAGTATTGGCGGTGTTACTCAAAATGCTTCCGAATTTACTTTCCCCTCTTCTACTTTAGGAAAACAAGGAGTAACTATAGGAACAGACGCTGCTAGTACTATTCCTTATTCTAATGTTTCTGCCGACCCTACTGGTGGTATTGAAACTATGTCTATTACGACTTTTAACAAAGAAACTTCTATTTCAAGACTAGAATCAATGACAGATAGAAAACCAGATAGGTCAGGTATTAGTTATGAAGAAAATTATAACTATAGCGTAGCAGAATCACAAGTAGGTTATGAAAAAAGAAGATTGGTAAGCCGACGTCCTAAAAGAAAATATTCGATTAGCTATACTAATATTACAGGAATAGTAAAATCAGCTATTGAGGAGTTTTATAGAGCAAGATCAGGAGGGTTTCAATCATTTTTGTTTGAACTAACTCATATAAATGAGCCTGGAACTGTTACAGTTAGGTTTGACGGTAGTTTACAAGTTGAACAAGTATTATCGACAGGGACTAATCCTATTGATAATTTCTACAGTGTTACTTTTGATTTGGTTGAGGTATTTGATTAATGTCCACACGTGTTTATGACTATACTTTAACATTGTCTGGCGGAAGTTTAGATAATTATTTTTCCGGAAATGTTGTTGTAGGTAGTAGTTCTTCTACCGAAGGAAGAATAGTAGATGTTGATAAAGCTAATAGTAAAATTAAAGTTAAAGTAGCAAATACTAGTCACACTTTTACAGACGCTGAATCAGTCAGTATTCAATCTATTGTTAGTAGTAGTGGTAATACTAATCTGTCTTTCGGAGATCTTGATTTTACTATTCCGGCTTATTCTAGTACTTCAAGTTTTTATTCTAGAACTATTGATACTATAGAAGAAACAGGGTTTGCTGCATTTAAAAATGCTACTGAACAATCTCCTCTAGTTAGACTTGTTTCAATATATTATCCTGGAGAGTTTTACCCGCCTAATCAATTTGGCAATCCTTCTAATGATGGAGAAGGTCTAGCGTGGCCTTTAGATTTTCCATACCACTTTGCCTCTATTCAAGGAGATTTTTTATCTGATATTGATTATAGAGCACATCATGGTGGGGTAGAGTATTTAGTTTATCCTCTTAATTTTGGCGGCGTAGATGTTTCTTCTGATGGCCGAGTTAATCAAACTACTCTTGAGATTTCCAATTATGATAATTTGGTTGCCTCAATTGTAGAAAATCCATATATTTCTGGTAATAATACTAGTAATTCTGTATTTGCTACTGTAGGTGGTCAAGTAGTATCTAATATTGATCCAAGAACTAACCCAACCCATACAGATTATGATGAAACAATTTTAAACTCTATATATGCTGGAAAAGCTAATTCTGCTTTTACATATGAACAAACTTTAGCAGTAAACGGAGAATGGCAACAATTAAAACAAGATTCTAGAGATTTATTAGGGGGAATAGTAGAAGTAAAAACTACTTTTTCAGCTTGTTTAGATTATTGGCCTGAGTACAGTACTGTTAGAGAAACTAGAGCAAACGTCGTAGAAGTATATTCTACATTACCTTATAGAGTAGGTGATAATGTTATTGTAGCTGGTAGCTCTACTCAACATTCAGAAGTTAGAGAAGTTAGAGGAAACTTTTTGCAACTTAAAAATTCAATAGATACTATTATAGGAGATAAACTTTATATCGTAAATCCTACTAGAGACCCCCACGCATATGTCGAAGATGTGTTTAAAATAGAAAGTTTAGCGGGCTTGAATAGAGTAGCAGCTCAGTTTAGTCTTAGTAATTGGTTAGAATTTTTTAAGTTTGTATTGCCAAAAAGAAGATTTTATAAAAACAGTTGTCAATGGGTATATAAAGGAGAAGAGTGTCAGTATCCTACAGATGGTACTGGCACTATTCCTGGTTATCCTAATGGTAAAACTAAATCAGCTAATGGGTTTTTTACAGTAAGTAATTCTACAACAGGCGATTCAGCACAGGATGTTTGTGCTAAAAATTACGAAGCATGCTCTTTGAGAAACAATCAGATTCATTTTGGGGGATTCATTGCAACAGGAAGAAACTTGCCGCAATAGTTATGAAAAAGCTTTACGTAGTATGCCTGATTGGATTACTACTTATTTAGGAATACCGTACAGACATTTAGGAAATGATTTAACCGTTGGTATAGATTGTGGTAATTTATGTGCTAAAGTAATTTTTGATCAAACTGGCGAAGATTTTAAAGTACATACTTGGGATCATTGTAATATTGTAGAAGAAACGTGGTACAATAAAACCCATGAAAGAGTGATGGAAAATTTTTTCAAAAATGAAAAAAATAATTTTGTAGAGGTTGACATTTTGCAACCTTTTGATATAATAGTAATGAATATAGGAAGTTCAAATATAGCAAATCATTGCGCTTTGTATATTGGTAATAATAAAATGCTACAAACTATGGTAGACCATACTTCTTGGATTGCGCCATATGGAAAATGGTATAAAAGATATACAGTGGGGGTATATAGATGGAAAAACTTCAATTTCTAAAAGAAGAGTTTAGAAAACACTCTTTTAAGGAGTATCCTAAAGAAGCTTGCGGAATAGTAACAAAAGATTTTAAATATATTCCTTGTAAAAATATTAGTAAAGACCCAATAAATAATTTTATATTAGATCCTTTAGCTTTATTAGAGTATGAGGATGATTGTTGGGGGTTTTTTCATTCACACCCAGATGAAGCTCCTACTCCTTCAATTTTAGATGGAAAAAAGATAGCAGACGAAGGATATACTTATTTAGTAGGTTGGGAAGATAATGTTTTTGTTTATTGGTATGATAAAGATATTCAAAGTACAAGGTTTAAAAAGTTACAGGAAGATATGTTAAAATGAAAGTAGAAATGCGTTTTCATAAAAGTTTGTTAAAATACACTAATGAAGTTAGAGAAATAACTTTTGATGTAGCAACTTATGGACAACTTATATCTGCTCTTGAAGCTACATTTCCTAAATTAAAGACGGTTATTAATCAGATCAAAAATAAGCAAATTACAGATAATTTTAGTATAGTGGACTTAGTTGATAATAAGCTACTAACTTTTCAAGACTATTTTTCTAAAAAGATTAAAAGTGCAAAACTTTGTTTACTCCCTATTATTGCAGGCAGTAAATCTAGTTTAGAAACAGCCCTTGTTGCTGCTGCAATTATTGCTGTAGCTGTTTATGCTCCTCAACTAGGAGCGCAAATGGTAGAGGGAGTAGCGGTTGGGTCACAAGCAGTTGCTGCAGGCGGTACAGCAACCGCATTAGGCACCGTTGTAATGCACGTTGGTGTATCAATGATGATTGGTGCTGTAATGATGGAAATTATGAAACCACCAAAATCTGATGGTTCAGGAGATGCTGCTGCTAGACAAAATGATGCTTTTGGTCCTTTACAACACACACTAAATTCTGGAACCCCTATTCCTTTAGTATATGGTAGGCACAGAGTAGCAGGACATTTATTAAGTGGAGAAGTTAGAACTATAGACAAAGGCCCTGAGAGAAGCACGGAATATATAATGAAAAGAACATTTGGTAATTTATTTCCTGGCTTAAATTGGCGTTAAAAATGCAAAAAATAAAAAATTTTTGGATTAATAGTTATGTTACTGATAGAGTTGCTTTCTATTTCGAACTTATAAGTTTTATATTTACAGTATTTGCAAGCTTAACTCTTGCAGTTAATGCAGCTAATCCTGATATGTTATTAGTATATCCGGGATTTTTTATAGGAAGCATAACACAAGCTTATGCAAGTTGGCGCAGAAGATCAGCATGGGTTATGCTGCTTACTTTATATTTTGCGTGTATTAATATATTTGGCTATGGAATAGCAGCAGGGTGGTGGTGAAATAAATGAAAGTATTTGAAGTAAGTGGACATAAAGGAGGTAAAGGAGGCTCAGGAGGTAATTTTGAGGCTGATAATAACTTGTTTTCACAAGACTTAATGCTACTTACTACTGGTGTCAGTGAAGGACCTGTTTATAAAGTTAATCCTAATGGTGTTTTTGATATAGAAATAAATGAATCTAGTCCAGACGCTTTTATTAATTATGATGATGGCACTATGATTACTGATAGGTTCATATATGTTAGTAGAAACGGTACCGTAAATCAATCTGCTTTACCTCTTTTTGGTGAGGAAACTACACAAGTACAACAATTCGGCAGTGCAATAGTACTTAAAAAAGGTAATCTTGAAGGTGTTCCTGCTACAAAAGTAGTGCTTCAGCCTACTTCTTCATTTGCTTGGGATGCAATACGTTTTAAGTTTTTACTCAATGCTCTACAAAAAATGAATGATGATGGAGATGTTCTTGATCATAGTGTGACTTTTAAAATTACGGTATTTAAAAGCGATGGATTAACTTTAGCTGCTGATCCCGTACCTTATAGAATATCTGGAAAAACTAATGTTGCATATAAAGTAGATGTTGATGTCGTTATAAAAAACTTTGATAGCAATGGTTATAAATTTACAATAGAAAAAACCAGTAATGATACGGATAGTAGTAGAACTCAAGAAAATATAGCAGTACTAGGTTGGACAGAAATAGAAAATGATCCTGTAGCGTATCCTAGAACAGCTATAGTTGGTTATTCTTTAGAAGCGCATAATGAGTATACTGGACAAATTCCTAGATTTACTTCTGTCATTAAGGGATTATTAGTAAAAGTACCTTCTAATTATGATCAACCTACCCTATCAGATGGAGAAATTGATTGGAGAGAAGTAGAGGTGCCTAGCAGTGGTAATCTTTCTTATAGCTACGTAGGATATCGACAAGCAAGTACTGGAAGCACAATTAAGTATACTAAACCTGTTATTTACAGAGGTGCTTGGGATGGAACTTTTATTTATTCGTGGACTCAAAATCCTGTTTGGATTATATATGATTTATTAACTAATGATTCTTACGGTCTTGGAATAAATGAAGAAAATATCGATAAATATAAGTTTTATGAGATTGCTCAATATTGTGATGCATGTGACCCTGTTACTGGACAGTTTGAAGGAGTATCTGGAATAGCTGATGGAAGTTATAGATATAAACCAAGAACCTATTTTTCAGCCCCTCGACAAACATTACAAGGACTCTCAGAAGGTACGTCTGTATTAGAAAGAAGATTTATTTATGATGGTATTATTGCTGATCGAAGTCAAGGATTTGAGTTATTAGAAAAAATATGTGCAACATTAAGGGCTATTTTAGTTTATACTCCAAGAGGGCTTTCTATTAATATAGATAAGCCAGGAGAAGTTCCTTCGGTTATTTTTAATGAAACTAACATATTAAAAGATAGTTTTACTATTTCAGGAACTATGGAAAGTGCTCAACTAACAGGGGTTGAAGTCAGTTTTATTAATCCATCTAATCACTATAAAAGAGAAAGCATACAATTAGATGATGATAAAGCTCTAAGAGAAAGGAATATGATAGAAAATATTACTTCTATAGATTTACACGGAGTTACTCGTAGAAGTCAGGCTATTAGGTATGGTCAATATTTACTTGCTGTAAATAAATATTTAAGAAGATCTATTGCTTTTGGAACTGATGTAACTGCTTTAGATTTAATTCCTGGAGATGTTATTGCTGTGCAGCAACAAACTCAAGGTCTTGCGTGGGGTTATGGCGGAAAAGTAAGAGCAAATAGTACTATAAATACTTCTAATGTTTATATAGAGCACTTTTCTAGCCCCGCTCTTACAAATAATACAATAACCAGTAATACTCTTCCTTTAGCTCTAAGAGTTACTAAGTTTGAAACAGATAAAACAGATTTATATATTTTGTCAAATACTAACTTTCAGTCTGGCACTACAACATATGTTAAAAATATACATAAAGGAATTTATTCTAATGGACAAAGCTATCAATCAACAGAATTAAGTAATCAAAATGTAAGTAGTGGCTTAGATTTTGTTGATTTTACTGTAGTTAAACAATTTAATCCTTCTACAAAAACTTTTGATAATTTTTCTGGTTTTGATAACACTACTAAACCAACTAGAGGCGATATTTGGAGTTTAGGCGAGACTGATCCTTCTAATTTCTATAGAGGAACAAATGATAAACTTTTTAAAATAGTACAACTGCAAAGAGATAGTGTTGAAACTATTAAAATAGATGCCGTAGAATATATATCTAATGTGTATATTGATTCTGAATCTACAATATCTTATAAACCAGTTGCATATAAACAAGTATTTAGCCCAGGAAAGTCTCCACCTACTCCGGACTTAGATTTAGATTTAGTAGTTAGAAAAAATCAAGACGGTACAGTAAGATACGATCTTTTAGTATCACAAGGAACAGATGTTACTGATTATCCTATTCAAATAGCTACAGAGTATCAATTAGCCAGGCCTGATGGTTTTTCAGAAATTGAAAGTATAAATTAATGACCGTTTTAAATTTTACAGTTGCAAATATTGAACCTTTTTCAAACACAGAAACCGCTATTTTGTTTGGTAAAAACGGTTTTACAACCACTGTTGGAGATATTAGATTACTTTGTGATTCTTTTGAAATAGTAAATAACAATGTTAGGTTTACAATTAACTCTCTTGATAATTGTTTTGATGAAAATTTTCATAAACACGTACTAGAAGTAAATGATGTTAATTTATTTCCTGACAGATTAAAAGGAGAAGACTTCTTAGCTTTTCCAATAAATGAAAAACTAACAGATTCGTTTGTTGAAAATTTTTCAGCTTTTAGACCAAAAGTTACCCAATATACTTCAGAAATAGTTAATTATAACACAACTTCTGGTTTTGTAGAAGTTAGTAATGATACGAGTGGGGGAGGCTCTTTAGTAGACAAACTTCCTGATCCTCCTTTTTATGTTAGTATTTCTCAATTAGTAGAAGTAAACTTAGCAGCTAACAATTCGGTTTATATACGAGGAAATAAAAGAAAAGTAATTAAAGAAAATTCAGTTTCTACTATAAGCTCTGCAGCCTTTAGACAACCACTTGGTGTTACTCCTAAAGATTCAAGTTTTATTAAAGTATTTATTGATGGAGTAGAAGATAACTCTTTTACATACATACCTAATACTAAATATGTAACGGTAAACTTAGACTCTTTTAGAACTCCAGGAGCGGCTATCTCAGCAAATAAGATTAGAACAGAGGTTGATCATTATAGTGAGCCTTTAATAGAAAAAGGCGATAATATATCAATTCTTTCGGGTAATACTTATTCTATAGCTAATGTAAGCTATGATCCTACTGATCCAAGTTACAATGCTGCTTTAACAGCAAACTCAATTTATCGAGTCAAACTTTCAGAAGCTCCAAGAGCTATTTTATCTGGAAGAACAGCTACTAATATAACAGAAGATCCTTTGGGAACTATTTCTAATGTAGTTGCTATTGCAGGAAGTAAGAAAGGAACTGTAAGTTTTGGTTACGAAGCTACTACGTATCCTGGTTACTTTAACTTGGCTAATACCGGTGGATACTCTTTAAGTAGCACCGCAGATTTTGAAGATCTTTTTTTCGGTTCAACCGGTCAGAGAATAATAAAAGATAATCCGATTGGGTTAACTTTAGTACGTGCTAGAAATATAAATACAGCTAGAAGAAGAAGTGAATATAATACTCAATCAGTATTTATTAGAAATATTCCTATTCCTAGAGTACAAAATCTAGTTGTTGACGATTCCTTATATATCGACGTACTTAGAGGAGTTAGTTTAAGAGTAACAGTTAAATTTGATAAAATTAACTTTAGAGATGTGACCGATTATGAAATCGCTTATAAACTGGCGGGCTCTACAAGAACTACTTTAGCAGATGATAATAATACTATTACTAATTTAACTAATTTTAATGTAGTGAAAATACCAAATAACACTACATCTACAGAGGCAGGCGTAGAAAAAATAAGTTTTACTATTAATAATCTAGATAGAGGTCCAAGAAATAATCCAAATAGAATTTTAATAAAAGTAACTCCTTTAAATGGTGCTATTAGAGGAGAACCTGTAGAGATATTTACCTCTTTACCAGGTAAAAGAACTCCGCCTCTACCAGTAAGAGAGTTTCAAGTAGGTCAGTTATTAGATCAATTAGTATTTTCATGGCAACTACAACGAGATGTGTCAGGAAGTTTAAGAGACTTAGACTTAGAAAAAATTGAGATTAGACGTGTAGGAAAATCTATTGATGTACGTAATCCAGAAATAGTTTTACAAGAATTTGGTGCAGGAGCTATTCTTGTTTCTGTTTCTTCACCTTCTAGCTCTGCTAGTATACCGATTCCTACATTTGGTACTTCTACTTATATGGCTCAAGCAATCGATACTAGCGGTAATAAAAGTAGTATTGTAGCGACAGTGTTTACACCTGCTAGACCAGCAGACTTACATACTTTTCTAGCTTTTAGTGAGGATAATCCAGATCTAGATTTTGCAGTTAATTATAGAGGACAAAGTATTACTAATAATAATGAATCCGAAGAACTTCAACATGGTAATTTTCCAAGCCAAAATACTTTAACAGGAGGTACTTCTGCTCCAGGAGCTACTTTAATTGATTTATCGAACGGTTTTGCTTCTGGTTGGGCAACTGTTTCAGATGTGACTGATTTACAAGCCTCTGCAAATGCTTCATATGTAACTCAGATTAGAGATGTAGGCTCTATCATTAAAGGAAAAGTAATTCTTGATACTTCAGGTCAGCCTTTCGGTACTAGATCTTGGCATAGTGAATATGACATCGTAAACACCAGCTCCACAGAAGTATCTAATGATAGTACTATATTAGTTGATAGAAATATAAGTGGTACTATAGGTAGTCCTAGTGCTAATGGTGTAGGAACATATTTTCAAGTAGAATCTCCGCACGGAGTATTAGATTCTGGAGAGTCTACTGTTATATATGATAGTCTAATTAATAATACTATTACTTCTAAAACTGGTACTGACGCTTTAGATTTAACTTCTACCATTACAGCAGCTAACTTTAGAGGGTCAGTTTATGCTGTGTGGAATCCGGGGCAATTTACAGGAGACATTTCAAATACCAATTCTTACGCTTTAATATCGGGAATTGCTAATGCAAATGCTCTTTCTTTAGGACAAGCATATTTTGCTAATGGTAATCCTATTAAAGATAGTGCTGGTAAATTAGCTCATGAAATAGGGGCTAACTATTCAGTAACTAATGCCTTGCCTAATCTAACTACAGCTACTTCAGATTCTGGGGCTACTTATCAATTAGTTAATTTAGGGCAGTACAGAGATGACTTAGAATCTACTTTTGTAGGTATAGATCCGAGTATTATTAATCAGAACGTACAAATAAGATATGCTGTATCTAATCCTTTTTATGCTAATGGAAACGTAAATATTAGCACGTTTAGTGCTAACACTGCTACCAACGATGGTTATCTAACAGTAGGCGGCTTTGATAAAGAATTTCAGTTTTTTCAAATTAGATATAATGTAGAAAATTTTGATCCGTCAATTGGTAGTTTTAACTTAGATAAGTTTAGATATAGTGTGGATCTTAAAGATAAATTATTTATTAGGGATGTACGTGTAGATTCTGAAGACTGGAATATAGATTATAGTAGTGTTGAGTTTTTAGGAGTTCCATTTGTTAATGGACAGATGATAGATGCACCAGCAGGATCTTATACAATAATGATGAGAGATATAACAACAACAAGCTGTAATGTAAGTGTATACGATGAAACAGGAAGT
>Ga0208644_1000641_pt1 | contig 30870 bp, 38 predicted proteins | sample VirMetDEL_Nov_18_FD_184517 | JGI IMG/M metagenome (GOLD analysis project Ga0208644, IMG submission 184517) | Aqueous microbial communities from the Delaware River and Bay under freshwater to marine salinity gradient to study organic matter... | ecosystem: Environmental > Aquatic > Marine >...
GTGTTGAGTCTTCTTCTGAAACCGGTAAGATTGATACCGCAATTTCAACAAGAACTTCAGTTGAGATGGCTGGTCTGATGTTTGACGGATTCGGACTTGACGAAGCGGCTCAAGTTAGTGTTTATCCGCAGTTCAGTAATGACGGCGGTGTTGATTCTGAAAGAACTTTTGTAAAACAATTAGTTCAGAAATATGTCAACGACGGCTCTACTGACGACTTGTTCAACGAGGACGAACTCGAAGATGAGTATGATGAGGACTATGATTATTAGACACTAATGTGTCAGGTGGTGGAGAATTTTATTTCCTTTCGCTCCACCACCATTACTTAACCAAAGGAATATGGAGAAACGACTATGGACGAAATATTCGTGCAAGGTGTAGTGGGTGGAGTGTTGAATAGACACAAAGGCAAAACACTTGACAAAGATAGAATAACAACATTATCAGTTGAGATTGCTGCTAACATTGAACGCACAACTCAATTCACTAATGTTAAAGAACTAAACATTGACGAACAGAATAGAAATTATAATTTTATTATGGACGAAATGTCACAAGGTGAAAGAGAACATTTATTCAATTGGCAACAAGAGGATAATAAATACATCTACGAATCACCAGACGGAAAATATGTTTTCAGAAGAAAGTTTGGAGAAGAATATTCACCGGAAACAAAAGAAGAAATCAACTTAAAGACAGGTGAACCAACAGGTAGAACTTTTGCCGATTATCCATTTGGTAAAGCAGAAGATAATCCATTATCTATTGAGATGTGGAAAGGTTATGGTTTCAAGTCTAAAAAAGATGAAGAAGAATATCTGAAGTATTGGACTTGTGATATTTGTGGTAAACATACTCACGAGGTTGATTACGATTATCTTGGTAATGGAACTAATCACTTGGGTTGTGAATTAAAACAAGAAGAACTACAAGCAAAGTCTGATAAGATTATGAAACAAGTTGAAGAAGATATGAAAGACTTTAAATTATATAATTCAGTATCAAATGAAAATTCATATGATTATGTAGATATGAAAGAAGCAAAAAGAAAGTCACAGGAGGACAAAGAATAATGGCAAGTTATCGTAGTGAATATGAAAATTACATTATCGTTTCAGATAGTTGTAAATACCTTAGTGGAACTTATCCAGGTTTCCTTAGATTAAAAGAAATGATGTCTACCTTAAATTCTATGGTATCAAAACAGACCAATACTTATACTTATAATGGAGAGGTCTATGTAAGTAAATTGACGAACGGCGAAATCAACAACATACAAAAGAGTTTAGATTATGGAACTTATTCACCACAACTAAACAAACTAAAATATGTTTGTGTTGATATCGGAGTTCGTGCATTCTAAGGAGAATAAAATGAAAAAGTTAATATCAGTTTGGTTGGGATTATTCCTAATCACTTGTTCACCAGATTCAGTTGTATCAAGTCTTAATGCTCAAGAACTAAGAGATGAAGTATATATTGAAAATCAAGTGTTCAAGGTTTGGTATTCAGAAGTAAAAGAGCAACCACTAAAGTTAATCTATACTTCTACTAATAGAGTTAAAAATGTCGATAGAGGTTCTATGAATTTCTATACAGAAGATGATGTCCATACTTCTGACAATAAAGATTACTATCGTAATGTTTGGGACAAAGGACACTTAGCACCAGCAGCTACTTATTCGGATTCAAAAGAAAATCTAAAACAAACTTTTTCATATCTGAATTGTGCTCTACAAAACCAATATCTAAATCGTGGTGAGTGGAGATTACTTGAAGAACAAGAACGAGAGTGGGACGACGAACAAAATCTAATCGTTACCGTAGAATTAATATGGGACGAGGATTTTGAAATCCTATCCACAGGTGGACACGTTCCAACAGATATGATTAAACACATTTATTTTGAAGAAGACGGAGCGTGGAAATGCTTTGAATTTGAAAATGTAAAACCAACAAAAGGTTGGGAAGAACACGAAGTTCAACACAACCATAACGAACAGGAGTAAAAATGTATTTTGAAGTACAAGTTATATTCACGGAAGAAATCCAAACCAAAAGTGGAATTCGTGAGAAACAAAGAAGAAAACACTTATTAGTTGAGTGTGATTCAGTAACGGTAGCTGAGGCTACGGTCAATAATTACTTAAAGGATGCACCATATCCTTTTGAAGTAGTGGTAGTAAGACAATCAAAAATATCGGGAGTGATTTAAGATGGTAGAAGTTAAATTCTTTAATGCAGCTTGGTGTGGGCCTTGTCAACAAATGAAACCAGGAATTGATAAACTTGTAAAAGAAGGTTATCCAATTCAAATGGTTGATGTTGATGAGAATCCAACATTAGCTGAATCAGCAGAAGTTCGTGGGGTTCCAACCACAGCAATTTATGAAAATGGAAATCTTGTTGAGAGAATCGTCGGTTATAATGACGCTGACTTAATCAAACGCAAGATTGATGTTTATTATAAAAAGTAGGAGTAGTTATGGAAAAATATAAGGTTGTAGAGAACTACTCATCAACGGAAGGCACACTTTATCAAGGTGATATCTTGAGAGAAGATAAGAACAATGTAATTGAAGGTCATATCAGATTGAAAGATGCTATGGGTAAAGTGTGGTTCGTTCCGAAAAAATATATTAAAAAAATATAGTGTTTTTGTTAGAAACATTATATTTATATGTGATAACGCTCAAGTGAGGTTATCATTAGTTAGACTAAATAGTTAACAAACAGGAGAAAAACAATGACTAAAATAATATACAATCGTGCAATCCCTGCAATCGATAGGGATTCTTTTCTAACACCCTTTGACAGAATGTTTGACCAAATCGTAGAAGCATCTTTTCCAGATGTTACTAAGGCAGTTGGAGTTAAACCATTTCAAGGAACAGCATATCCAAAAGTAAATGTATACGAATGGGACACCAAGGTTGGTGTGATTGCTGAGATTCCAGGATTGTCAAAGAAAGACTTGTCAGTAGAAGTTACAGACGGAGTCCTTACAATTAGTGGAGATAAACAAAGTACTTTTGATGTCAAGGATGCGAAAGTTGTCAGACGAGAACTTAAACAATCATCTTTCAAAAGACAATTTGAATTAGGTGAAGAACTTGACGGAGAAAGTATCTCAGCTAAATTTGAGGACGGAATACTATCTATTGAGATTCCAAAGAAGACACCAGAGAAACCAAAGACTAACAAAGTTAAAATATCCTAATTAAATAAAGGTTATCTCTATTTATAGTCACGGGGTCTTGATAGTATAGAAAGAGGCTTATAAGGCCCCAACTATAAATTATGGAAGATTTAAAAAAGTTACGACAACAAAAAGTTAGACAAAAATTACGATACCTTCAATTAGAATTATTGGAAACTAAAATTATTTACAAGAATTCATTGGAGCGTTTTCGTATCGACTTTTCACAAGAAGTCAACCCCGAAGAAGTAAAGAAACAGGCGGTTGAATCCAAAGACCCATATGAAGAAATCCAAACAGATGTATCGGAAGATTCATTTAAAAAAGTATATCGTAAAGTAGCAAACAAACTTCACCCAGATAAAAAAGGTGGAGACTTAGAAAAGTTCAAACTTGCCAATCAAGCAAACAAGAACAAAGACTTTGGTGCTTTATTAGAAATGGCAGATGAATTAGAAATAGACATTGAGTTATCCAATGAATTGATTGACGAGATGACTAAACAATGCACAGCAGTAATTGATAACATTACACAAATGAAAACTACAACTGCTTGGACTTGGGCACATTCTAAACCAAATGAACGAGAAGGTTTACGACAATATATAATGTCAACTATTATGCCTAAAAAAGATTTAACAGATAAAGAAAATGAATAAAAGTCGCAGGTTCATTTTTCCAAAACTACTTGGTTTTTTAAGTTAGTCGTAAAGGGATGAGAGGTTTGGATAGAGCGACCAAACGAAAGTTCTGATGAGAGAGTGTTCATCAGTCCGAAGATAAGTTCCGAAGGGAACTTTAGGATTTATTAAAAAGTCATCAGGAGATACCCTAACAAAAAAGAAAGAGATTGCACTATAAGTTAGGCTGGGTTGTAGACCAAAGAGTAGTGTAATGCCACAAGATAGTGGATTGAGATTTGATGATATAGCATCGAGTCGGAAGAAATTGAAATAAAACACGGAATAGTGTGCGTGTTTTATATTTATATTAAAGGTGGGAGAATAAATTATGGAAAACTCAAAATATTTTTATATATGGATTGGATTGTCCGCATTACTTATTGCAGGTAGTGCAGCAGCATTTTCAGTCTATGGTCTTGCTAAATTATTTAGTGGAGCATTTATATCGGTTGTGATTATGGCAAGTTCTTTGGAACTCGGTAAATTAGTTACGGCATCTTTCTTGTATCGTTATTGGAATATGATTACTTGGTTCCAAAAAGTCTATATGACTTTCGCAACATTAGTTTTGATTGGGATTACATCAGCAGGTATCTTTGGATATTTATCCAATGCATATCAAGGAGCAACATTAGAATTTGAAAAACAATCTACTGAATTGATTGCAGTTGAAGAACGAATAGAACAATTAGAAGAAGATAAGGTATTTCTAAAAGGTGAATTAGATGAACAAGTTAATTCATTACCAGAAAATTATATCACGGCAAAAAGAAAACTAAGAGAAGATTATAATCCAAGAATACTTGCAATCAATGACGAGATATTGGAATACAAAAAGACCAGAGCAGATTTAGAAATACAATTGGTATCTACGGGTGTTGATGTTGGGCCAGCAATTTATTTGGCAAGAACTTTCGGAACCGACATTGATACCGTGGTTAAGTTCTTTATCTTTATTTTGATATTTGTGTTTGACCCATTGGCAGTTATGTTGGTGGTAGCATATAACCAAGCACTTATACTTAGACAAAAAGAATTACCAAAAGAAAAGAAGTCTTGGTGGTCAAGAATTTGGGAAATGTATGATGATAAGTATGAATTAGACTTATCACAAGGTTCACATCAAAGTCGTGGATTTGCTGCACTTCAAGAATTAGAAGAACTTGATGAAATAGCAGAACAAGAACTACCAGAACCACGAGAAGAAAACGACCCAACACCAATAGTAGAAAAGGTAGAAATAAATCCACAACCAACCGCTCGTGGTGGAGTGAGATTAAGATGATATTAACAATACAACAGGAGAATGTTATGAGTAAGAAGTTTGCGTATAAAGGAAAACTATGGAAAAAGGTTCACCAACTACAAAAACGGATTACGAGGACGGAAGAAAATCCAGGACATTCAGAAGAAAAATTAGAAAGAAGAAACAGAATAATACACAAGTTGTTAAACCGAATTAGAGAGAAATAAAAAAAAACTTGACTTTTTGAAAAAGATGTATTATATTTAGGATAAATAGATTATGGATATTAGAGACATTATACAACGATTAGAAACAATAGAAGCTGAAGCACGAGATAAGAAACAATTCGAGTTAGAAGATTCCATTGGTATTCTGATTGAAGATATCATTGAAGATGATTTAGAACTAAACAGACAAATGGCTCAAGATATTCGTAAATATGTTGATGATAAAATTGAAAACGAAATAATTAAACGAGCAATTAAAAACGGAACAATTGCTAAAGGATAAAGGTTATGGATAAGTTCGAAAAAAATGGTGGTTACTACATTGACGGAGTTCGTTATATGGATTGTAAGATTACCGGAGTTCCCGTTCGTAATGTAGGTGAAGATGCTACATATGTTATTAGTGATAGAGCACTAATGTCTAAAGTGTACAAGATGTTTCCAGACACTTATGAAAGTAAATCTAAACAACGAGTATCTACTGGTCGTCCTTCGGGTTGGCACTTTATGAACGAGTTTGTTGATAAAGACGGAAAGGTATATCACAAAGGTGTTGAACAACCAGAGTTGTTTGGAACACTTAAACCAACTAAGGTTAAACCTAAAAAGAAAGTTAAACGAAAAACCAAAGATGAAATCTTGGTTGCTCGTCATAAAGCAAAACTTAAAGCACAAAAACAATTAAATAAAGATTTAGAAAAACAAAAGAAATTCTTAATGGGAGAAGTAGATAAATGATGCGTAAAAGATTAGAAATCGGTAAACTACTCAAGGGAGATAAAAGACTTGAGGGAGAAACATTTCAAGAATATAAAGACAGATTAAAATTAGAGAAGTCTTTATTAAATGATTACGGACACGGAGTATTTGTTACGACTGATGAATATCGTCAAAACAAAATAAATCCATACAGAAGAAATAAAAACGCTTGACAAACGAAATAAAATAGGTTATATTTAAATTATGAAATTAGGTTATGCTTGTATCAATATGCAACTTAGTTATCCGACTAAGTATGGTAAACCAAAAGGAACACAACCAATCACTACTGGTCGTAGTATGATTCGTAGAACTTTTGATGAGAAAGGTGTGGACTATGCGTCCGACATCACACTTGCAAACTCAAAAGACTTGAAAGAGATTATGGTTTGGAATTCTTTAAATGGTTTCAACTTCTATCGTATGACAAGTGGGATAGCACCTTGGAAAACTGAATATGAGTGGAACGACTTAAAAGACATTGATGAGATTAAATTTTATCTAAGGTCTGCTGGTAAAATTGCTGACAAATATGGAATTCGTGTTACATCTCACCCAGGCCCCTTTAATGTATTGGTATCACCAAACGAAAATGTAGTTCAGAATACATTTGATGATTTAATTATGCACGGAGAAATATTTGACTTTATGGGTTTATCAAGAACACCATACAACAAAATCAACATACATTGTAATGGAGTGTATGGAGATAAGATTTCAGCTATGGATAGGTTTTGTAAAAACTTTGAACGACTACCAGAGTCAGTTCAGACAAGACTTACCGTAGAGAACGACGACAAGGCAACTATGTATTCAGTAAAAGATTTAATGTATATCCACGAACGAATTGGTATACCGATTGTGTTTGATTATCATCATCACAAATTCTGCACAGGTGATTTATCCGAACAAGAAGCATTAGAGTTGGCAATCTCTACTTGGCCAAAAGATATAGTTCCGGTGGTTCATTATTCTGAATCCAAAGCAGAACACGAACTCAACGAGTCAATCAAACCACAAGCACATTCAGATATAATCAAAGAACTACCTAATACTTATGGTAATGTGGTGGACATTATGGTTGAGGCAAAAATGAAAGAATTAGCAATAGAAAGGTTTATAAAATGAGTATCAATGGTTGGATAATCCATAAAAAAGAATTAGGAGAAAACCACGAAGTCGAACGATTGGTTGAAGAATTTAACAAACAACATATTAAGGTTCGTGTGGTTAATCCACAAGATGTAGATATATTTGTAAATCGTGATGATAGAAAATCTATCATTGTCGAGGGGAAACAAGTTCCATTACCAGATTTTGTTTTACCGAGAACCGGTAGTGGAACAACTTATTTTATCAAAGCAATCATCAGACACTTAGAGAGATTGGGTGTTGTTCTGATTAACGGAAGTGATGCGATTGATAATGTTAAAGACAAATTATATTCACAACAAATCTTGGGTGGTTCTAATTTACCAGTTCCAAATACAATGTTGGTTAAACACCCGATTGATGTGGACTTGGTAGAAAAGAATATGCACTATCCTTTGGTTGTGAAAACACTAAGTGGTAGTTATGGTAGTGGTGTATTTTTGGTTGAAGACAGAAAACAATTTGTGGACTTAGTCAAAATGGCAGAACTATCTAATTCTTATTACAATATTATTATACAGGAATTTATAAAAGATTCTTATGGAAAAGATTTAAGAGTATTTGTTATCAATGGTAAAGTCGCTGGGTGTATGATGAGACAATCAGTTGACGGAGACTTTCGTGCCAACTTAACTCGTGGTGGAGAAGCAATCCCTTATCAGATTGACGAAGACATTGAGTGGATTGGTGGTGAGTGTGCCAGACTTTTAGACTTGGATATAGCAGGTGTAGACTTGTTGTTCCACGAAGGTAAGTATATGATTTGTGAAGTAAATTCTGCACCAGGTTTTGAAGGTATGGAAAAATATACCAAGATAAACATTGCAGAACAAATCGTTCACTTCATACAGAAAAAAGTAGGTGACAAATAATTATTATAAATAAAAGGACGGAAACTATGAAAAAATACTTCATTATATTTTTAACATTCTTTACTATCTTTAATGGATACATTTGGATAAACTTATTCAAAGAATACCAAACATATTATATGGGTATCATTGATTCATTAGAAGATGATAGAGTTAGATTACAATTAATGATTGATGAACACGAACACGGAGTATCCTTAGCAGGACTTGATGTTACGGTCACAATGTATCATCCAGTCAGACAACAAACCGACAGAACACCAAACATATTAGCAGACGGAACTAAGATTACCGTTCACAAAGCATCAGAATATAGATATGTTGCCGTTAGTCGTAATTTATTAAAACGCTGGGGTGGTTGGTTAGACTATGGAGATTTTATCGTATTGACCGGAACTGACGGAAAGGACGGAGTGTATCAAGTCAAAGATACAATGAACGAAAGATTTGTAAATCGTATTGATATCTTGGAATCACCAGGAACAAAACCATATATGTTTTCAAGTGCCAAGATTAAGAAAGCAAATCTAAACGAAGACATAAAATTTGTTACAGAAAAAAAATAAAAAAGTTCTTGACAACGGAACAAAAATGTTGTATATTAGTAGAAAAAAATATGAGGTTGTATGAGTTATAATTTTGATAAATTCTCTGACGAGAAAGCTTTTGATTTTGAATTGAATAAACAATTGTTTATTGACAATATGGATATGTTAAAAACTATGTCGGTTCAAGAACAAACTCTTTATAAAAAATGGCAGGAATTTAACAAAAATGAAAAACTTCGTTCTAAAGCAGACAAGTTAGACCAAGTCCAACAACAAATGTGGGCACCAACAGATATCTATAACAAAGAACAAACTATTCAAGAAATTCAAGATTTAGAACCAATAGTAGAACACACACAAGATAACGAAACTTGGACTTTATTACGACAAGGTATTTCATCTATGGAGTTTGTTGCAAATCCAGGTCGTAATCAAAAGTATTTTGTTAAAGACAAAAAGACTGATAAATACTTAGGTGTTATTTGTATGGGTAGTGATGTTGTGTCGATTAAAGTTAGAGATGAGTTTATCGGTTGGACAAAAGAAAATAAACTTGATGATGCAAAACTACAACACACTGCAATCGGAACATCAATCATTGCAACACAACCATTGGGTTATAATTTCTTAGGTGGTAAGTTAGTATCAGCTTTGGTAACTTGTTCTACAATCAGAGATAAGTGGAAAGAAAATTATAATCAAACATTAGTAGGTATTACAACAACTGCACTTTATGGTGTTCACTCTCAATACAACGGAATACCACATTGGAAAACTCTTGGAGAAACTGCAGGACAAATCAATTTAAAACCAGACGATAGTATTTATTTAGTTTGGAATCAATGGTTAAAAGAAAATCACCCTGAAGAACATCACAAAGCAGTTACTGCAACAGGCCCAAAAAATAATGTTATCAATAGAATATTCAAACATCTCGGTATGAAAGCAAAAGATTATGAACACGGATTCAAACGAGGTGTTTACTTTGCAGACATTTATGAAAACGGAAAAGAGTTTTTCAAAAGTAATATAGAAGAAAAAGATTTGGTAATGAAAGAAAAATATCAATTAGATTATGATAGAATAATTAGTTGGTGGAAACCAAAAGCAATTAGACGATATGAAAAATTGCATTCAGAAAATAAATTAAAACCAGAACCATTGTTTTATTCAGACATTATGGATATGTCTTGGGAAGAAACAAAAGAAAAATACTTAGGAGAAGTAGGTAGATGACACAATTAACAGAAACACAAATAACAGATAATTACAATCAATTAAGAAAAATTATCAACGATACATTTAGTGGAGAAAGATTAGAACGACTAAATAAAATGTATGATGATTTAGAAGATAGAATGGTTGTAGCACCGGCAAGTTCAGTAGAACATTATCACAACGCAAAGGTTGGTGGGTATGTAGAACACATATTACACGTGATTAAGTTCTCACAACAAATTAAACAAATATGGGAACAGGCAGGAGCAACGATTGACTTCACAGATGAAGAACTAATCTTTTCAGCTATGCATCACGACTTAGGTAAAGTTGGTGATGAACTTGGAAATGAGTTCTACACACCAAACGAATCTGAATGGCATATTAAAAACCAAGGTAAGATTTATAATGTAAATCCTGAAATAGAATCTATGGGTGTAACTGATAGAACTTTTTTCTTATTACAACATTATGGAATTAAATACTCATCAAGAGAGTTTTATGGAATAAGATTAGCTGACGGAATGTATGAAGATAGTAATATAAGTTATCTTAAAACTTCAGTTCCGACATCTATGTTGAGAACACATCTACCAGTTATTATCCATCAAGGTGATATGACAGCAACCTATCTTGAAAGAGATATGTGGAAAAATAGTAATAAAAAAGAATCTGAAAAAGTAGCATTGTCAGTAAATAAAATTAAAGGTGCTGTAGATACTCAGATTGATAAGAACAACGAAGTTAAAGAAAAGTTCAATACCAAAACCACAGACGCTAAGGATATCTTTAACGAATTATTCGGGGAGGCTAAAAAATGATATATGGTTTATTAACAATTATTATCTTGACTTTAGGTTGGACTACATTTAACTTAACGAGAAAAGTAGAACGACTTGAAACTTGGGTTGAGGACTACGCTGGACGAATCCAAGAAACACAAGAAACTTTAAAAGAGATTGACCAAAAAGGAAACTTTGAAGCAGATGATGAAGTAGGAGTTGTCTTTCAAGCAATCAAAGAAGCAGTAGACGAGTTAAACGAAATAACAGAACAGGAGATATAATGCCAAGAGTAGCAAAAAAAGGTTCAACAAGATATTACTTTACCGATTCAACAGAACAAGCAATCATTAGACACAATAACGAAACTCGTCCATTTATGAGAGAACGAATTTACAATGAACACATTAGAGTTCCGTTTGAGAAGTTGGCAGAAAATATTATTCACACATTTAAGTTTTATTACTTTGATGTTCCGAGTGAAGATGTCAAACACGAAGTAGTAAGTTTTCTATATATGAATATGCATAAGTTTACCGAGGGTAAAGGTAAGGCATTTAGTTATTTCAGTATTGTTGCTAAGAACTATTTGATTCTACATAATAACAACAATTACAAAAAACTCAAACAAACACAAGACGAAGAAGTTACTGATTACAAAAGAGATGTTCAATATGAAGAAGGAAGAATAGATTTTCTTGACGGACAACGAGAGTATATGGATTTGTTCGTAGAATATTGGACTAACAATCTAACTACCGTCTTTAAACGAAAACAAGATATTGATGTAGCTAATTCAGTATTGTATTTGATTGAACAAAGACAAAACATTGAAAACTTCAATAAGAAAGCTTTGTATATTATGATTAGAGAAATGACTAATTCCAATACACAACACATCACCAGAGTAATTAATGTTTTGAAAAAACACCATATGAATTTATATAAAAATTATTTATCAACTGGTTCAATAGAAACCAAATGGACAGGCAGTTGGGATATATTATAATTTTATTATTTTTATTTGGTTGTTCCAATCCAATAAAATCTGATATTGAAAAACCAATCTTTATCAATTATGATATGAGATTACCAATTGACGAAAATGGAAATTATCATTTAGAACTCAATAGAGAAAAATGGCAAACCACCCATAGAGTTGACGGATACATTTATGGTTCAGAAAATATATCTGCAAAAAGAATCGAGTGGGATAGTAATTTGTATTGGGTTGTTGGAGATACTTTGGGATACATTTATAAACGAGGATTAACTGATGAATTTGTTTATGTTAATTACGATACTTTATATTTGACTTGGTTTAGTGGACAAGAAGTTCCCACGACTAACTTTCAAAGTTATACTCACCACGACGGCACATTTAGTAATATGATAGCTCCTACAAAATCTATGATTGGTGATACATTACGATTGGTGTCAGAATTTCAAGATAAGAAAAAAACCTTTAATATAGTTTTAGAATAACAAAGGGCAGTATTTCTACTGCCCTTGTAATTCCACCTTTATTTGTTGAGTAATCCGAATATCACGATAAATGATAGAAATCCAGCAAATCCTGCATTACTAAAAGAATTTACCAAATTAATCAAATTACCAACAATGTCGATGCCTAAGAACCCACCTACAAATACTAATTGTACGAGAACCCCTAATCCGATAATGTGATACAATAAGTCTTTAATTCCGACTATTGAATCCAATATCAATTTCATTGCGTCTTTCATTTTAGTTTCCCCTTTTAAATGAACAAAAGTCGGTTTTTTCCCGACTTCCTATATAACTATATGGTATTTTTAAAAAAATAAACCGATATATAAATATATATACCCTTTTTTCCATAACCTTATATTTATTGATAGGAAAAAACTATGTCACACGATTACGAAATATTTGAAGGCAAAACCTTATCTGATGTGTTCAAAGACATCTATGATAATTCCAAAACTAATAAGAAACAATTAGAAGTCTTGATGAAAGAAGTGGTAGGGTTTATTAAAGACGGAGATACTGCCGTTCAGATTATTCCTATGCTCAAAGAGTATTTAGAAATCAATGTGAAGAACGACGAACAATTAGTCAAGTTAGCCACAGTCGTTCAAAGAATTATGGCATCAGAAAAAAGAGTATCAGATTCCGGAGATGAGTTCGGTTTAACAGACGCAGAAAAAGAACAATTAATGAATGCTATCGAGTCTGATGTTCAGGAGTTACAAATCAAAAAAGACGAAATAGAAAATTCCATCAGTAAGGGAAATTAATGGCCTACACAGAAACAGACACTGGTTCTGGTATTGATAAAACTTTTGATAATTCATACATTACGAGAAATGAATTATATACAATATTAGACCAACTAAAAGAAACAACAAGATTTTATCAATTAGAAGTATTTGAAGTTATTGAAATAAAAAACAATACTAATGATTTATTAAATGGTGAAGTTATTGGTAGATATGTTTTTTCTGAACAAGGTGATTCTAAAGAAGAAATAGGTAATAGAACTTTTTTGCCACTCAATACAAATATCATACAATATCCATTAAGAGGTGAATTGTGGTTGGGATTAGAATATAAAGGACAACAATATTATATATCAAGACTAAGTGAAAACATTAACGAGATTAATTTTTCAAAGTTTAATGAAAGTTCTTTATCCGATAGTATAACAAAAGATTTTTCAAGAGGAAAGTATATTGGAACTGATATTGAATTTACTGATGTATTACCAATTAACGCAAGTGTTGATATTGGTGATACATTATTACAAGGTAGATTCGGTAATTATATAAATCTTAGTAGTAATCAATCTTCAGGTTCAGACTATATAGATTCACCAAAAATAACGATAAACAATAAAAAGTCTATTATTGATTTACAACTAAATAAAGATTTTGGTAGTATTGATATTTTGTCTGACACAATTAAGTTGAATGCAGAAGAAGATATAGAAATAAAATCCAATGTTGGTGATGTAAACATTATTGCCGATAAAGTAATAAAATTAAAACCAACCAATAGTACTATTGAATTTGATATTAGTGAAAGTGATAATGGAAAAATAGTAAACATTACAAAAGAAGGAATACCATTTCCAGAATTAGATATGGCAGGATTTTTAAAACAAGTAATGGGAATACAACAATTTTTACAAGCAATGTCTATTGGAGTTCCTAAATTATCTAATCCCTTTACATTACCTTCTGGTGTAAAAGATATCGTTAAAGGATTACGAGGTGCAAAGAATTTTATAGACGCTACAATTAACTTAGAATTTTTAAGTCAATACTTATTAGAAACAAAAACAATTCAAGAAATTAAAGCTGCACTTCCAATACCAGCTGGACTCGGTGATATCATAGATGATGTTTCCAACATTACACCAGAACAAATAAAACAATTGGAAGACAAAGTTAGAGATGCAAAAGATAAACTTGACACCGCAAAAAAATTACAAAGTCAATTGTCCCAAGTTACAAATGGACAACAAGCTTTAATTGTAATTAATAATGCAGGAGATAGTGCAAAAAATATTCCTGGTGTTCAAACAATAATTGATAGAGCTCAAGCAGCTGGTAATAATGCATCAGCTTGGGAAAATACTAAAAATCAAGGTGGATTTGATGAATTTGAAGATTCCATTAGTGAATACGAATCAACAGAATCAGATGTAAACCAAGTTAAATCTTATAAAAAATTATTTGATAAATATAAAGAGGAGTAGTAATGAAGAAAAACGAATTAGTAAAAATAATCGAATTAGTTGTTCGTAAAGAAATCAAAAAACAACTTAGTGAGATATTTATTAATGACGAAAAAGAAATTAGTTTATCAGAAACAATTTCTAAACCAAAACCTAAACCGGTTGTAAAACAAAAACCATATAAACAATATTCAAAAAACAAAGCGTTGAATGAAGTATTGAACAACACCAAACCATTAGGTTCATCAAGAGATGAAGAATGGCCTACATTAGGTGGTGGAGTATTAGGTAGTGACAATATGGCCGAAGTATTAGGTTATGGAGATTTAGGTAGAGGTCAAAATAAAGAAAAGGCACGAGAAGTCGGTGCAGTTCAAACTATCAAGAAAGCTGGTGTTGATGTAAATTCAGTTCCAGATGATGTAGTGAATGCATTAACTCGTGATTATTCTGGATTGATGAAAGCAATCAATAACAAGAAAAAAGGTGAAGGCAATTATAGACCATAATGGCACGCAGTGTAAGAGAAATAGATAGAAATGAAGACAAGTATGTTGGAGTTGGTTTTCCATTAGACTATACTTTATCTGAAGGTTTTTTTAGAAAGACCACAAAGGTATTGGAACAATCAAAACACAACTTGAGAAATCTTTTATTAACCACACCAGGTGAAAGAGTATTTCAACCAGAGTTTGGTTCTCAATTAAAATATATTGTCTTTGAACAAAGTGATGATTTATCAAACAGAGTTGAAGAAGTTATTCGTTCAGCAGTAGATAGATTTTTACCTTATATCAATATTAATAATATTTTTACAAATCAACTTGACAACGAAGTCAATATCTCAATAGAATATTCGGTTCCTTTGAATCCAGAAGATATTGAAACATTAGAGTTTGATTTTAGAATCGGAGAATAATAATGGCAGATTTTGCAACAAATAAAAAAACAATAAAAAAAGAAGTAAATTATCTCGGTAGAGATTTTTCTGACATTAGAGAAAATCTAATAGAGTTTGCAAAAAACTATTTTCCAAATACCTACAATGATTTCAATGAAGCATCACCAGGTATGATGTTTGTTGAAATGGCATCTTATGTAGGTGATATTTTAAATTATTATATTGATAATCAATTTAGAGAAACATTAATTCAATATGCAGAAGAAAGAAAAAATGTTTTAGCTATTGCACAATCTTACGGATATAAACCAAAATTGGCAACACCCGCTACGGTTGAATTAACATTTAGTGTAGATGTTCCGGCAAAAGTAGTTGGTTCAGATTATCAACCTAATTTAGATTATGCCGGTAAGTTAGAAGCTAATTCTACACTTGTTTCCAACAATGGAACAGAGTTTACATTATTAGATGATGTTAATTTTAAAGTATCGAGTTCATTAGACAGAATGGAAGTTGAATTGTTAGAACCTACATCTGGAAATGTTCCTACTGATTTTAGATTAACTAAAAAAGGGTTAGCAATTTCTGGTGTTAGAGAATCAGAAACATTTAGTTTTACCACAGCAAAAGAATTTGATAAATTAGTTTTATCTAATGATAAAGTTACTGAAATCATTTCAGTTGTGGATTCTAATCAAAATACTTGGTATCAAGTTCCTTTTTTGGCACAAGACACCGTATTTGATTCCATAGAGAACACTTCATTAAATGACCCGACTTATTCTGAATATCAAAATGATACACCTTATATGTTGAGACTAATCAAAACACCAAGAAGATTTACAACATATGTTCGTGATGATAATAAAATGGAATTAAGATTTGGTTCAGGTATTAGTGATAATGCAGATGAAGAAATTATTCCAAATCCAGATAATGTTGGTTCAAGATTAGGTGTAGGTATTTCACGATTAGACGAATCATTTGACCCAAGTAATTTCTTAAAAACACAAACATTTGGATTAGCACCAAGTAATACAACACTTACCGTAACTTACAATTATGGTGGTTCTATTTCTCACAATGTTCCAAGTAATACAATTACAGCATTTGACAGAAAAACTTATACAATAGATACCACAGGATTAGATTCTGATTTACAAATTGCATCAGAAGCAAGTTTAACCGTGACTAATGAAAGACCTGCATCAGGTGGTTCATCAACAGAAACACTTGACCAAATAAAACAAAATGCAGTATCTTACTTTAATGCACAGAACAGAGCAGTAACCAGACAAGATTATATTACAAGAGTTTATTCATTACCACAAAAATATGGAAACATAGCAAAAGCATTTATTGTTCAAGACGAACAATTAGAAACCACTGGACAATTACAAGTTATCAATGGTGAAATCATAGATACAAGATATGCAAATTCAAATACAATTCCAAATCCATTGGCAATGAATTTATATGTGTTGGGTTATGATGTTGATAAGAAATTGGTTCAGATAAACGAAGCAGTGAAACAAAACTTAAAAACTTACTTATCACAATATAGAATTTTAACAGATGCAATTAACATCAAAGATGGATATATTATTAATATTGGTGTTAAGTTTAATATTATTGTTAAACGAGGATTTAATAAAAATGATGTATTGTTTAGAGCAATACAAAAAGTAAAACAATTCTTTGCACCAGATAAATGGCAAATCAATCAACCAATTGTATTGAGTGATTTAGCATATCAAATATCATTAGTTGAGGGTGTGGTATCATTAGTTCCACCACAAACTAATAATCCAAACAAAGATTTAATTTTAATTGAAAACAAACACAGAACTTCAGACGGATATAGTGGTAATGTTTATGATATCGGAAGTGCGTCTAAAGACGGAGTTATCTATCCATCATTAGACCCAAGTATCTTTGAACTAAAATACCCAAACACAGATATTGAAGGTTTGGTAGTAGGAGATAGATAATGCATTATTTTGAATTTGGAAAAAGAGATGCAACAATTTATTCCGGTGGAACAACAGCTTCTATCAACACCGGTTTAGATGAAATATTGGAAATTAATAAAGTTGTAAATGAGAATGGTTCAGTTGCAAATGTATCAAGAGTATTGATAGATTTTGATTTATCATATATTTCACAATCCGTTATTGACGGAAAGATGCCTACCACTACAAAATTTTATTTAAATTTGTTTGACGCAACATCAGAAGAAGTTGAAGCAGAACAACCACTACACGTTTATATGGTTAGTGGTAGTTGGAAACAAGGAACAGGAAAACTTGACCACGAACCAGTAACTTCTGACGGAGTAAGTTATCAATATCGTGACCACGATGCTCAAACACCTTGGGTTACAGGTTCAGTATTGACTGACGGTGGTGCTTGGTTTACAGGTAGTCAAGGTAGTCAATACGAAGTATCAACATCTTTTGATTTAACTTTTGATAAAAAAGATGTTAGAGCAGATGTAACTGATTTAGTATGGAATTGGATTTATTCTGGTTCTACTTTTCCAAACAATGGATTTATCGTCAAAAGAGAATCATCAGGTTCTTACTCAACAACATTTGGATATGATGCAAATGGACAAGAGGGAGATAGTAGTCGTTTAGGAAATCTAAAATACTTCTCAAGAGAAACACATACAATCTATCCACCTAAGTTAGAAGCAGTATGGGACGATTCAAGTTGGTCAACAGGAAGTTTATCAGCATTAAGTTCAACAGATTTAGAAAATCTAAAAGTTTATTTTAAAAACATTAGACCAGAATATCAAGAAAACTCTATTGTAAAATTTAGAGTAGTGGGTAGAGAACTTTATCCTTCATCAAGTTTCTCAACTACACCAGGAGAATTAACAATCAAATATCTACCAAGTGCTTCAGCATATTATTCAATTAAAGATGCTGAAACTGAGGAAGTAATTGTTCCATTTGGTTCAGGTTCAAGAATTAGTTGTGACACCACAGGTAACTTCTTTAGAGTCCAAATGAATGCATTTCAAGCAGAAAGAAACTATCGTTTTATCGTGAAAGTCGTTAGTGGTAGTGGAACTCTTGATGAACAAATCAATTACTATGATGACGGATATGAATTTAGAGTAGTGAGGTAAACCGATGCCATATCTTCCAAGTGATGCGGAAAAAAAATCACAAGTATACAACAACATAATTAATGCTAATAGTATTGAGTATCAAAACAAAATTGATGACTTAAGAAAAAAACAACAACTATCAGGTTCGGTTGATGCAAATACACCACCACGAGATGAAGACGGAGTGTTTGTTTCTTTTGAAAGTGATGTTAAGGGTGTTGCATTGGAAGAATCATTTCAAGAAGTTCGTTTAGAAAATACACAAAGATTTTTTACAAAACAAGTTCCAAATGAATTTAGTTTTTTTATTCCACAAACACAAGTGTCTGAAAGTGGAGTAGAAATTTCAGAAACAACAGAAGAAGCAACAGAAGAACAAGTTCAATTTCAAATGAACAATAGAGATTATTTGATTCAAGTGATGAACGAATATTGGAACGAAGAATATACATCTGATATATCTACCAAATTATTACATTCTAAATTGTGGAGATATTTTGAAACAGAAGCACCAGTAGGTAAAAGCCTAAGAGATTTCAACAAAGCTAAAAAGAATGCAGAAGGTTGGGAACAATTTAGGTTAGAAAAAATCAATGTAGAAGTATTTAGAAATAAAGGAAAGAAAAATAAAATAGGTGGTAAAGGAAGACCAAGAGCAAATTACAGAGATTTAAAAAGAGATTTAAAAGGTTTTCATTATGATGATGTGATTAATAAACAATTATATCATACAAGACGAGGACAAGAAATATGGTTAAAACTTGGATTTCCATATATAGTGGATAACGGATAATGGCTGAATACGGATTTACAACACAAGAAATACAAAATTACGAATCACTTAAAAGAGTGTATAGTAGTTATGGTAGAGATATTGAAAACGATATTTTAATACTTTGTGTATATTCAATTTCTGGACAACTACTTAGTGAGACACCACTTAGTATTGATAATTTAGATTTTGAAAATGATGGAGATTTTATTGATTTAAATATCGGACAACATCTTAGAGATTTAGGATATACTGAAGGTGAATATGATGTTGAATATAAATTTTTAAGAAGACTTGCCGGTAGAGAACAAACCGTATTAGTAGATGACAAAGGTTTGATTTGGTATGGTGGAGTTGATGAAAAAGTAATCAACGGAGAAACAAGATACTTTACTAATATCGGTGATGAAAAAGATACCAATCAAAGAAAAGAATTATTTCAAAGAGATTTAACTTATATTATTTCAGAAATCTCACCAGACAGAACAGAGTTAATTGTTGAATTGGATAAACAAATAAAAAATCCAGCGTATAAAAATAATCTAAAAGCTATGGGTGAATTGTTTGAATATCGTCCACTCAAAGATGGAAATGCAGGTGCAATTAAATTTGATTCTAAAAGTCCTTATGAATTAGAATTTGATATCAATCCAAACGATAGGGGATTCACACAAAATATGGTAGGTGGAGAAATTATTATACCAGATATGTATAAAGTGACAGGTTTTGAAGATACCACTAATGCTGACACTTATGATGATGAAAATATCGGTTCAGACTTTGTAGATGATTATGAAGATGACAATGATGTTCCAGGTTATTCAACACAAGATTTATACAATATATTGACTGATGAAGATTCATCAGACTTAGAAAAATTTTATGCAGACCAAGCTTTACAAAGTCAAGCACAAGATAGGAATTATTAATGGCTAAATCTTTTCCAGATTATCAATTTGAACAATTACCAATAAATGAAGACATTTATCTTCCAGGTAATGCTGCAAATGATATTAGAGTAGGATACAATAGTCAAACACGAGCTTCTGCTGGTGGTGGTACAACACAAATAAGTCGAACCGAAACTATAACTACAACTTCAAGTGCTCAATCTAAAATATCCAAAAGAGATTATGTTGCAAAAATTGAAGAAGTGTTAGATGCTAATCGTATTAGAGTTTCTTTATCTTACAACGACGGAGCAAACAGAACACAACACAAAGGTGAAGATGAAGTATCAAATAAGTTTATAAACTTTCGTGTCAATTATATCAAAAATAATATCAACAGATATAAAACTTATTTAAAGATTGGTAATGATTATTATTTAATCATCAATAGTAAATTAAGTGATGATGGAAACAAAAGAGTTTTTAAATTACAAAGAGCACTATCTGATAATATTGAATCTGGAAACAGAACAATCTTTGTTGAAAAAAGATTAGAGAATTATCGTGATAGAGTTCGTTTAGTTCCATATGATGAAAGACAAACAGACGGAATATTTTTAAGACTACCAAACTTTAATTCAGTTGATAATCCAATTAATTTTCAAGGAACAAATTATCAAACTCAAACAGGATTACTAAGTAGTGATACTCAAGATTCAAATGATATCGAAAGATTATTAACATCAGGTAGTTTACTAAATGTCAAACCAAATATTGATTATCAAAAAACTACAACAGATTTAACTATCGAAGATGATGATTATGGTTTTGGAAACTTTATTAATTTCTCAAATGCAGAAACAAGAATTCGTAATTTTAAAAAGAAATTAGAATTGATTGAGGGGTATAGTGCAACAAGTTCATCATTATTAAGTGTTTCAAGTTCTGCTACAAGAATCAGTCAATTGGAAAACAAAAGACAACGAGTTGTTAATTCTTTTGACCCGTTTGAACATTATATGTATTTTGAAAGTTCATCTTATGTAAGTTCATCAGCGGGACAATTCCACGATAATGATTGGCCTAAACAAACAAGTTCTACACCATATGTATTGGCACCGACCACAAGTTCAGAAGCATCTACTTGGTTCACTCGTCAAATTGCGAGAGCAAAAGGATATGACCAAGATAATATGAATAGTTTAAGAAATTCATTACCAGAACACGTTTATGCAGATACTCAAAATAATACTTTCTTAGAATTTATGGATATGGTTGGACAACAATTTGATGAAATATGGAGTTATACAAGACACTTTACTGATATCAATCAAAGATTTGAAAAAGCATCAGAGGGTATTTCCAAAGATGTTGCAAGAGAATATGCAAAGGCTCTCGGATTAGATTTATATAGTGGAAATGATTTATTAGTTTTACCAACATATTTGTTAGGAAAAAATACCGACGGAACAACTTTATATGAATCACCACAAGAAGAAATTACAGAAAAGATTTGGAAACGAATACTTGCTAACTTACCTTTCTTTATTAAATCAAAAGGAACAGAAAGAGCACTTAAAGGATTATTAAATTGTTACGGAATACCAAGTTCAGTATTGAGAGTTAGAGAATATGGTGGGCCTGACAAAGGAACAAGAGTAAGTTATGAAATTAAAAGAAAGTTTACCAGAGCAACAGATTTTAAATCATCACAATATATAAAATCAAATTGGACAACTTACAATTCATTATATCCAAACACAACAGAATTTAGATTTAGAACACCATATAGTGCCGGAACATCTGGTTCAATGGTATTGTTACAAAAAAATAATGATTGGGCAATTCATCTACAAGACAACGGAACAACAGATGATTATGGATACTTAAGATTTAGTATTAGTGGTTCAGACGGACGAGTAAATTATATTACTTCTTCGTTGTTACCATTTTACAATGATGATATGTGGTCAGTTATGTTGACAAGAAAATCATCAAGTGACGGAAGTGAGTTTACTGCAGAAAGTATTTATGTAAGTTCATCATTTGAATTGACTACTAAACAATATGATTCAACAAGACAACGAGTTATATTTGCAGATAGTCAAAGTATGGAAGTAACTTCTTCTACAATGAATGCATCATATACCGCAAGTGGATATGTTTATCTTGGTGGTAGTGGTAGTGCATTTGGAGACCAACTTAGTGGTTCATTAATGGAGTATCGTTTATGGACAGAAGCATTATCACAAAGTGTTTTTGACAATCACACTTTATCACCTAAGTCATACAATGGAAATTATTATTCATCATCATATGATAGTTTGTTAGTTCGATATGCATTAGACAATGATAAGAATTTATCATCATCAGCATTTGTAACAAATATTGCACATTTACAATCTTATGAAACAGCATCACAAGAAGTCAATGGATTTACAGGAAACTTTTCACGAACATTAGTAGACCAAGAAAAATTAAGAATACCAAATGTCGGGCCTAATCGTAGAAACGCAACCAAGATTAGAATTGAAGAAACTACTCGTGAAAGAGGTGAAGACGGAGAACTTTTACCATTAATGGTAGACAAAAGACGAGAAAGGTCTTCTGAGGATTTTGCTCCAATAGATTCCAATAGATTGGGAATTTACTTTTCACCAACAGATATTATTAATGAAGATGTAGTTTATAGTATTGCTGATTTTAATTTTGATGATTTTATTGGTGACCCAAGAGACGAGTTTAAACCAACTTATAAAGATTTAAGAAATTTAAGAAATGAATATTTTAAACGATACTATATGACAAATAATTTTTGGGATTATTTAAGAATCTTAGAATATTATGATAGTAGTATTTTTGATTCAATCAAACAATTAATACCAGCAAGAGCAAACACTAATGTTGGTGTGTTGATTGAACCACATATCTTAGAGCGTTCAAAACAAGTTATTGGATTAGAACCAGAATTTGATAATCAGTATTTTGAAAACGCTGGACATTTTGACCAAGGTGTTTTAGTCACAAGATACATCACAGGTTCTAATGATAATTATTTTGAAGTTGGTGGTGAGTATACAACTTACAATGGATTAGTCAACTTAGCATATTTTGATACAGGTTCTTCATTAGGATTTTTAAATGTTCCTTCATTGGTTAAGTTAGACCAAATAGATAAACGAAGTGAGTTCGGTAGATTATATGCGACTGCAAGTGTAACACTCGGTGGAACAAATCTAATCTTTACCGAAACATTACAACCAAACATTACAGGTTCAAGATTTTCTGAACATAGTCAAGTAGCTGAATATTTTTATTCAAGTTCTTATAGTGCATCGGTTGGGCCAACATTAGCATATAGTTCATCATTTAAACCTTCAGATGTAGAGAGTATGTCATATTCAACACCACTATATAGAGTGTTTGTTCAAGGAACATTATTAACAAGAGACAATACAATTGACGGAGAAGAACCAGTAATCGTTAATGAAGTTGCACCAACAGTATTAAAGACTCAAGAGTCAGAAACAACAAGACTTAAAGTAGAATAACATATGGAAAATTTAACTTTCTTATATTTATTATTGAAAAAGAATAGTTATATTATTTCCACAGGAGTAAAATAAATGGGATTTTTAGACAATACAAGTATAACAGTAGATGCTATCTTAACAAAAAAAGGTCGTGAACTTTTGTCAAGAGGGCAAAATGAATTTAAAATTACAAAGTTTGCATTAGCAGACGACGAAGTAGATTACAATCTATGGGATACATCACACCCAAATGGTTCAAACTATTATGGGGCAGTGATTGAAAATATGCCTTTATTAGAGGCTTTCGTAGATGAAAATCAGTTGATGAGATATAAGTTAACTACACTTCCAAAGGAAACTGTAAAACTTCCTATCTTGGAAATACCAAGTCCTTCATTAACTTTCAATGGAGCTGGTATTACACAAACCGTAACACCTAATACTCGTAATGGAGTTGATACATCATATACATTTACATTGTTTAATTCAGATGTAGCTAACTTAACATTGACAGGTGCAGGTTCATCAAGTTCAAGACCAGCAACACGAAGAAATCTTGATTTATTTGATGAAAGTGAATTAAGTGCAATTAGAGGTGCAACAACACCGGTATTTACCAATGACTCAGAACAAAAACGTTCTATTACACTCGTTGGTAGAAGTGTGAGAGTAATCTCAAGGTCATTAACAACACAAACAAATACTAACTTGTCCGTAACTGGTAATCAGTCTGGTGCACAATACACCATATCACTTACCGTCAACGCTGACCCATCAAAAGTTTAAGGAGTAGATAATGGCATTTCAAATATTTAGTCAAGACGATATCGTATCAAACCAAAAGACAACTATATCAAGTGGTTTGTGGAGTGGCGGTAGTTCTACTTTAACTTCATTTTACACTCAATCTACAAATGGAAATATAACAGGTTCATTTTTAGAACTATACAATGAAGACCCAAATCTATCAAGTTCAGCAGAAGTTCAATTTTCATTGGGATATGCTCACATTGACGGAAGTGGTTCTGCAGGAAACACCACTAAATTAACAACAGGTGGTAGACAAACTGCAGCACTTTATAGTCAGTTTAGAAATGTTTTGTTAGCTCCTAACACAACACATTTTAATTTTACTTCTTCACCAACAGCATCAGGTGATAAAGACTTCTACTTTATTTCGTTCCAAAGAGCAAGACAAAGAGAAAAGATTGACCCAGGTAATTGGGAATTACATTTATCAGGATTGATGCCAGCAGCTGGTAAAGATAGTGTAGTAAAACTTATTGACGATAGTGGAGCGACTACAAATCCAACCGTAAACCAAGGTGGTCGTGTCTTTAATGTTGTGAGTGGAACTATTGCAGACGGAATTGCAACCACAGCAGCAAATGAAGTCAACGAAGGTTCATATGGATTATTTTACCCTGACTTAGGATTAATTCTATTGAACGCACCAAAGGCAGAAGTTAGTGGTGGTTTAGGAACATTTGGAAGAAGTTCAGATACATTTGACAATAGACCACAGGCTTTCTATAACGCTATTGTTTCTGGTTCAAGTTTCCAAGCTCGTCGTGAAGAAGAAATTAGTTCAACAAATTATTTTGTTCGTGTGAATAACAAATCATTTAATTTTAGTTCTAATCCAACTTATGCAACAGCATCAGATGGTTCTTTGACACAAGCTACTTTCTATAAAGACCCTAAAACTTTTATTACACAGGTAGGACTTTATAATGATTCAAATGAATTGTTGGCGATTGCTAAGTTATCAAAACCAATATTAAAATCATATTCAAGGGAAGCTATTATTAAAGTGAAACTTGATTTTTAGGACACTCTAATGTTCAAAAATCTTGACCCACAAGACATATCAAAAAAGTCGTTTAGAACTTTTAAGAACTTCACTTTTGACAACAACGATAGTGGAAGTGGTGTGTTTGCCATTACAGCTCGTTCAAGTTCAAAATACAATTATGTAAGTTCATCAGATGTTGTAACGACAATCACAAGCGGTTCAGTATCAACTAATTACTTTGCATATCCAACATATGCAATGTTACACAACTTATACTATTCACAACACGGACGAGTATATGTTCGTTCCGGTTCACAAAACAGAAATCTACACGATTCAGCATCTATCGTTAGTGTTGCAAGAAATATTTATGGAGAACAAATCAAACCAGGTTCAATTAAATTAACCGCAACAATCGGTGGTGTTGAATATGAATTAAATGATGACGGAGACGGAAATCTATATGATGAAGATTATTCAGCAAGCTTCTCAACATTTAAAACAAACTTTTTTAAAAGTGGTAGTTCAACAACTGCTGCAACTCTCGGTAGTGGTTCAGAAGTAGGTAATGTTTTTTACAAACAAGGTTTAATCGTATTAACTGATACAGGTTCTTACACAAAAGATTTAACCAACTACACTTTAAAATATCAAGCACAACACACTCATTACGAATATGAATATCGTGTAGTGGTAAAACCAAATGAATTTAACAAATCTACAAATATCAGTTTAACACCCGATAGAAGTGGAAGTCAAACAATTGCATTAGGTGCAGTATCAATGTCAAGTTTCTTTCCACCAAGTCATTTACCAACAGGTCAAGGAACAGGTAGTTATGCATTATTTTACAATGCAGCAACTGAATCAGTAGCTTTTGTAACTGAATCTACTTTTAGACCTTATGTTTCTGATATAGGTTTGTATAGTGAAAATGGAGAACTATTAGCTCACGGAAAACTTGCTAAACCAATTAAATTATCTAACGAATTATCTACAACTTTTGTAGTTAGATTCGACATCTAAAACCTTATTTTACCCCAATCTTATATTTATTATTGACAAAAACTCAACGGAGAACACAATGTTTCGTTCATTAAAAACAATGGTTATGTCATTAGTGATGTTTGGTTTTGCCTTTGGTCAAACACCAATCATTAGAGTAAAACAATTAGGAACTTGGTCTACACCAGCAATGTGGTGGAAAGACTCAGTTACACAAAATTTAGATACATTTCTAGCACAAGATACATCTAATCCAGCATACGATAATAATAATTTTGATATTTGGAGAGATAAAATATTAGAAATGGAAGTCACATTAGATGATAATGGTGCAGATATTACTGCACTTAGATTTGATATTGCCTTTGATAATGATTTAATCACTTGGGTAGAATCAGGTGAAACATCAATTAACGCTTGGTCACAAGGAGATTCCAAAGTTGTTAAAGGAGGTTACATTGATAGTTGGACTGAGGGTGATGAATCATCAGGTGCCGATTATTCTTTTGAAGTGGTTCATTATGCAAACACCGGTTATCAAGATTCATTAGCCGTTGGGTCATCAACAACATTAATAGAAGAATCAATATCCGATACAAGATATGATTGGTTGAGAATCACTATGGTATCACACGGAGTTGATGCCAATTCTGACGGAACACCAGATTATACTTTTGGTAATGGTGACGGAACTCAAACACAAGTAATAAAATTATATTTTAAAATCAATGATGTCGTTGATGATTTCGCACCAAGAGCATTTAGAATACCAACATTTTACAATGGTTCATCAGGTTATTACACTTACGCTTCTGATGATTACTTATTAAATTATAAAGTTTACATTGATGGTAATTGGGGTGATTCCTATACATCAGAAAGAACTTATAATGGTGGTGCAAGAGGAGATATTACACTTCACCCGAAACTTGTAGACATTGAAGGATATATGAGATACATTGGAGAATACGACGGAACAAATGCATTCTCACGAAACAAATATCCATTTTGGAAAGTTATCTTTGAAGTAGATGAAACTAATCCAGACAATCTTTCTAATTGGAGAAATATACGAGACATTGATTATCCAACAAGTTTAACAGACGAATCTCTAAATGATGATGTTATGGGAACTTACGACGAATATGGAAACTTCGCATTAGGGTATCAACATATGAGATACTACGAACAAAATGCAGGAACAACCGGTGACCAAAAAATTCAAAATCAAGGATTTAAAGATGTAAGTTATTGGTATTGGACATACACAGATGATAAAGGATATTTTAATATATCGTTACCACGAAACAACAGATATCGTGTATCGTTCTGGCCACCAGACGACGGAGATGTCGTTGGAGACCACACAACTTATTTATTAGATAGAGGTGCAATCACTAACATCAATGACGCTATCGCATCATTTAATTTTCAATCCAACAAATACGAAAACTCAAATGATATTGATGTCGCAACACCAAGTGCATATTTAATCGGTGATGTAGACGGAGATGATGTGTTCCAATTAAACGATACATATTTCTTATGGGCATATACATCAGGAGTGTTTGACAATACCTATACACACACCAATGGTGAAACTTATCAATCTTGGGCATCAATCGATAATTTAAAATCTAACGGAACATCAGAAACTTTAAATTATTATCAGGCATATGATGGAGTCACAAAAAACCAAAGACGAGAGTTCAGTATATTTGTTGATGATGATTTAGCACAAGAAACCGCAACACTAACACAAGATGCTGGTGGTGTGATTTATTTAAATCCATTAATGGACGAAGTTCAAACCGGATTAGATACATTGAGTATTAAGATTGGAGCAGGTAGTTCTACATTTGGAAATGATGTAAATCCAGATTATTTATTCTCAACAACTGATGCTTCTAAACAAGTAGATATCGTTGGAACTGATAATGATTCAGATATCGGATATTACTTTACAGGTGATATGAATTTAACAGGTGTTAAAGTTGATTCAAGTGGAACAGCAATCACACCAACCGTAGACGGAACAACATATTATCGTTGGGGTAATGGAACACCACCGAGTGAGTGGTCAAGAACTCAAGAGATGAGAAACTTCTTAGCCAAGACTGATGTGTTCTTAACTTTACCAGCAGATTCAACAGTAAAAGTTCAAGCAGGTAATCAAGTTGTAGTTCCATTAACCATTACACCAAGTGTAGATGAGATAAGTGGAGAACCTACAAAGATTGCAGGATTTGAGTTTGAAGTAAAATACAACACTAACGAACTACACTTTGTAGATGCTCAAACAGGACTTTTACCAGGCCCTTGGATGACTTATGTAAATGAAAGTGAAGTTGATGAACAAGGATACAAAACTTTATCATTTGGTGGTATGGATAACTCACCAAACAATGCACCAAGAGATTATTACATCACAGAAGAAATGGTCGCATTACAATTAGTTTTCCAAGCAGACTTTCCAGATACCGAGTGGACAGAAGCAGATTTAACTTTTGTCGGTAAGGCAAACGCTGGTAATCCAAACGGAGACGATTTGGTAATGGAAAGAAATGACGGAAAGATTTTAGTTTGGAATAAATATTGGGCATTCGGTGGTGGACAACCAACAGAAGACGAAATGACTTATGTTTATCCAAATCCATTTAAACAAAGAACAAACTTCCAATTCTTTATGGAACAAGAAGGTAATGTAAAGATTAGTATTTACAATATCGTAGGACAAAGAATTGGTGTCGTATTAGATGAAGTCGTAGGACAAGGTATTCATACATTTGACTTCACAAATGAACCAAGTGTTTGGTTACCAGAAGTATCAGTTTATGAAGGATACGAAGTTCTTGAACCAGGTATTTATATCTTTGTTATGGAAACAGGTAGTAGAATTAAATCCAAGAAATTTACAGTATTAAAATAGGATAACATTATGAAGAAATTATTAGTATTATTATTAACAGGTATGTTGTTTGGACAAGCAAACAATGTCTTTACAATCAATCCAAGTATATCAAGTGCAGGACAAGGTAATACAGGTATCGGTGATTTTAATTCCGATAATCTATTTCACAATCCAACATTTGTTGTGGATAATCAATCAGTAGATTTTTCATATGTTGCTTGGTTACCAAACTTGGTTGATGATTTAGGATACTTTAATCTACAATACACTTCTGGTCAATGGGGTGTAGAAGTATTTCACTTTGATTATGGTTCTCAATTAGAAGCAAACGAGGGTGGAGTAATCTTAGGTGAGTTTAATTCTACATCAACAAGACTTGGTGTTTCTTATGGACACGAACTTTGGAATTGGAACTTAGGATATAGATTTAATATTCTGAATCACAATTTTTATCATACCAATGGTAGTTCCAATGGATACACTTTTGATGTCGGTGCTTACAAAACATTCAACGATACAAATGTAGGTTTGGTATTGAAAAACATTGGAATACAAAAAGAATTTGAAGACGATAAAGTAACATTACCAACATCATTAGGATTAGGTGTAAAACAATCTTTTGGTGATTTTCATTTATTGTCAGACTTAACAATGTATCAAGATTATTTAACTTATGGTTTGGGTGGTAAATATGAACTTGGATTAGTATCTTTAAAGTTCGGTATGTATTCTGAACCAGATTTTGATGTAAATTATTTTACCTTTGGGGGTGGAATCAAAACAGATTATATTAACATAGATGTAGCTTATCTATTCAACAACGATAGTGTTCACAATCAAACACTTATGTTGTCGTTTGGATTTGACTTATAAGGAGAAACAAAATGGCAAAAAATCAAATAGATGCGGAATCATTGGTAGATAATCTACAAAACGCAAAGTTTGGATTATCAATTCAAAATATCGTTGCACTCGTAACTGTATTATCATCTTTAATCGCAGGTTGGTATACTTTTACAGGTCGTATTGATGCTTTGGAAGAAGTAGTTCAAGGATTTGCAGAAGCATCAGACATTGAATTAGTTGGGCAAAAGTTAGACGGATTTGAAAAACAAATCGACTACCTTACAACAAAAATTGATTCATATGAAGGTGTAGATTTATCAGATATCAAAGGTGATATCGCTGGATTAAAAGGTGATGTAAAATCTTTCAATAATGCTATCAAAGCACTTGATACCAAGATTGAAGAATTTCACGGAGACCCATTAGCGAAGTTTAAAAAATAATGGAAATATTTAAAACAAAAGAAGCAAAACTAAAATCTATACAAGAACAATTAAAACAAGAAGATTTATCTTTAGGTAAAAGATTAATTCTAATGTTTAAATTAATGTTGTTAGGTTTTGGAAAACAAGATAGTTAAGGAGTAGAAATATGAAACATTTATTCAATGTGGTTTTATGTTTGTTTTTGTTAAGTTGTGCAACATCTGCTCAAACCGCAAAAACAAAAGTACAATCTAAAATAGC
>Ga0208644_1000643_pt1 | contig 30835 bp, 54 predicted proteins | sample VirMetDEL_Nov_18_FD_184517 | JGI IMG/M metagenome (GOLD analysis project Ga0208644, IMG submission 184517) | Aqueous microbial communities from the Delaware River and Bay under freshwater to marine salinity gradient to study organic matter... | ecosystem: Environmental > Aquatic > Marine >...
TGATGTCATCAAGTCTTGATTTAAACTCTTCTGCACCTAACTCATTTAGAAAGTTCCCTTGCTCACCTCTTGACCTACCTGTTAAATACCTTAAGCCCCAGCGTACTTTATCCATATAATCTTCCATCACTCTTCTGCTTTATCTGTTGGTACTTCAATAATCTCTACTCCGCATCTATCTGCATTATCCCATATCATAGAATCATCGCAGTTAAGGATGTCAAGAAGGTGTGCTGCTTCTTCTTGTGTTGTCTCTTTTGTGTTGTAAATAATTAGTGTTCTTTTCATTTTATTTATTATTAAAGGTTTCTTTCTTATAGTTCTTGATACATTCTTCTTCCATCAACTCTACCATTTTAGAGTGGGAGATTTCTTCTCTTGCAAGTTGCCATTCTAACTTTCTTACAAATCCTTGCTTTAAGTATTTACCCATTCTCTTTGGTGTTAAAGGTTTCTTCAAAGTATTCTTCGGCAGTCCATCTTGATTCAACTGCTCCGTGTTGTGCATCACTAAAGGCGTTGCAGATGATTTCTTTCTCTTTCTTAAGTAGTTCCTCTGCTAATCGTTTAGCGTTTCTTACGCCTCCACGATACATTGCATCCTCTAATGAGGTTAACTTTGCTTCTAATTCATTGAGTTGCTCAATCAACTCTTGTATTGGTGTTTTCATTTCTCTTTGGTGTTAAAGGTTTCTATTTTACACTTTGTGGTGTTTTTATCTTACACTTTGTCACAATTTTAGTTCATTTTTGTGCCGATTATTGCACTATTGGTATAAATTCTTGCGTAATTCTAAACTTTTCCGTGTTAAGGTGCAGTATTTTACACTTTGACTAAGTGGGGGAGACGGCTTCCATCATCCATTAAATCCACCGCCTCCCAACATCCAACTCATAGCCATGATATGTGTTTCCAGTATTGGTTAGACTCCTTCTTGCGTACCCCATCTGGTGTTCCTTTGTCTGCTCGCTGCTTACGATATATCACATAGCAATCTTTGCAACGACCCTTGTAGTAGGCAAATACACCATTCTTTTTTTGTGGGCTAAACCGACTTACAGGTAACTCACGGTGGCAGGAGTTACAAGTCTTAACGTGTTCCGTATCCATCGTTTGGGTTCTTCTTAGCTGTTATACTTTTGTAGTCAGACTTCTCAACGACAAGCTCCCAGTCTGCGGTGATGTCTTCTCCTGTTACCGCATCAACCTCTCTTTTCGTGCCGTCGCTGTTGATGTAAGTGCGTGTTCGGCTAAATACGCGAATAGCACCGTCTTTTTTGTTCTTGTATGTTGGCATTTAAATTAAATTTAGTACCCCCGACAGGACTTGAACCTGTAGTCGTCAGATTAGAAGTCTGATGCATTATCCATTATGCTACGGGGGCAAGTGCGCCTAGTAGGACTTGAACCTACACTCAACGGATTATGAGTCCGCTGCTTTAACCATTAAGCTATAGGCGCCTTCTTTGATACATTCTCAACTCATGAACATCTCGTAGGAAGTCTTTATGATGCTTTATGTCGCCCCATCTTTCATGACATTTTCTACAGAGAGCCATTAAGTTTTCAATGTAATCAGCTTTTTTAGAGCCTCCCATGCCTCTAGCTTCTATGTGGTGTATGTCTACGGCTTTAGATTTACACACTTCACATGGTATGAAGTCTGTTTCATCGTAGTGCATCTCATCTAGATATAGCCTCGTGTGTTTTTTCATGCGCCCAATCTTGACATTCTTTTTTTGAATCAGAGCGAAAAGCAACATTATTGTCTAAGTCTACGACTATCCAGTCGCAAAACATACTAGAATGAAGGACAATGTATGGATGTCTTTCAATCCAAAATTCAGGGGGTGTTATCATTACTTTGATTGTCTACGTGTTCTTGACTATCACCTGGGTCATCCCAATAAAGAAATGTAAAGTCGCTACCGATAGGGCCAATGGTTCCTTCTCCGCCTCTCGGCAGACCGCGAGACTTATGTTCCTGATTATCAGTCACAAGCCACCAAAAGCATCTCAATGAATTGAGGGTCTAGGTGTTTCACCTCTCTCAAATTCTTGCGTTCTTGAACTTTTGCTTTCTCTATTTCGCCCTTGGAACAGTCGGTTCCTAAGTTTGCGAACATTACAGCATTCAACCGCAAGGCTTCATCAATCTGCTTCCGAACTTCTATGTTTGAATAATATGACATATTATTTCGGGTTTCTACAAAGGTAGTCATTAATTGCGAACTGGAATTCTTCCATGTTCCTTGCGATTTTGTACTCATAGTTTTGATGTTTTGCGGTTTGTTCAAAAGACTTTTGACTGTCACTTTGCCTACCCTTTGGAGTCTTCATTTCAATCCACATTCCGTGAAACTCTGAGTTTGCCCGCATCAGAAAGAGGTCGGCTACTCCTGCGAGTACGCCTTCCCCTTTCATGATTGACGCGGTGATTTTGTCTCGCCTACCGCCGTTTGGTATGGCGAAGAGGCATGATGCGAATTCTGCATATTGTAGTCTAAACCACTTTACGCAGGCCTGCTGCAAGCGAGACTCCTCGTGCTTCATTAGAACGGCATATCATCAACAGGAGCTGCCTTCGCCTTTGCTACAGGGCGTGCCTTCTCCTCTTGGTCTGGGTCTACTAATTCAGCCCATCCATTCCATTCTAACGGGATTGTATCAATCTTGAGTTTTACTCCTTTAGGAGATTTTAGAAGACGTCCGATTGAAATCCAACGGGTCTTCTCTTGTCCATTTACTGTGTAATTGCCTGCGGCAACAACCAACTTTTTGTATACTTCCATGATAAAGTTTTAATTAGATAGTACAAACTTAAGGTTTAAAATTCACAAATACCATCTTGTGTGAGTCCCAATTTTTCTTAAGGTCATCAAGCCAAATTTTGACCTTACCACCAGTGGCATAGTTTTCAAGAGTGTAGATAGAGTCAATCTCTTGAATATTGTCGTTAAAGGCAAAATCCCAATGCTCTATGCGGAATCTTCCTCTTTCGGTGTGCATCACTTCACCAACAAATACAAACGGACGTTCTTCGGCCTTGCCGAACTTGTCGCGTGTATACTCAGAGAAGAGATTCAATGCTCTTATGAAGTCTTTCATTCTCATCTCTTGTGCTTCTTTCTGATTCAAGCGCCTGAAATATTCGCTGTTCATCTTCGTTTATTTTGTTTTTTAACACTACATTTTCCTCCATCAGGTGTCTGATACTCCTCTCACAGTCTATCAAAATACCTAAAACCATTAGGAGCTTGTCTTGAGATTCCCCTTTTGCTTTCTTAGCCCATTCGGAAACCCAGTTCTCCGCTTCTGATATTCTCATCATCTCAGCGTAGTAAATCAATTTTTGTGCTCTATCCATCAAAAAATACTATCAATGTTAGACATAACTTGTTGTGTTTCAAATGTTTTATCATCTAAAGGGTTATACATACCAGACACTTTAAAAACATTGCCAGCGTTCATGTCTAGTCTAATAGGCTCATTGTAGAAGGTCGGCGCACCTCCGCTTTCCGTTTCCTTTACTTTATTTACATGTATGAGCGAAAGGTTATACAACTGCTCATGTCTTGTGTATCGGTGTACGCACCACATGTTGTCGCATCGGGCCGCCCACTTCGCACCCCCTTCAAGGTCCGCCATCGCTAATGGCCTTGGGTGACCCTCAAGGGAATATCCCATGTATTCATCACCTTTTGAATGAAACTTACGCATAGCCTCACTTACTCCATGTGCGTTTAAAAATATGCACACGTTTTTGTTTTTGCAGAACAATCTAAAGGCGGTAGCGACTTCATAGTCATAGTCGTGAACACTTATTCCTCCAAGCTTTTTTTTGTCCTTGGAAAGACTATTGTATGGGTCTATAAGAAATCCATCAAACACTTCCTCAATCAAGATTGATTCTGCAACTTCCAATAGTTCGTAAGCACTATATGCCTTTTTATCATTGATAAACTTAAAGTGAGCCATGACAAAGTCTCTAGCGTGGTAATAATCCAAATCCTGAACATTGTCAATCTTATCCATCAACTTCATTGAAATCAATTTATCTATCAGAGACCACGCATTGTTCTCAGAGCTGTAAATCAGCCATTTTGTTCCATGCTTCACGGAGTAAACAAGCATAATCCAAAGGACCACTGTGGTCTTTCCTACGTTCGCGTGTCCACTTACAACTGTGAATTCATTTTTCTTTAGTCGGATGTGGTTATCAAAGTCAAGGATGTCTATTCCAAGACCCTGCTTCAGTTTACCCTTGCGCTTTTTTTCAAGCATTTCCAGGTGGTAGTCTGAGTCTATTAATCTTTCGTCTTTCATACTGCTGGTAGCATTTTATTGGTTATGGACTTCGCCTCACACGCATTTTGCAACTTCTGCTTCATGGTGAGGTTGTTAAAGAAACGCTTTACCAAAGACTTTGGAGGCGCAACGCTTTTCTCAATGCAGAAGACTGCCGCCTTGATGACGACCTCCTCTGACTGCATGGTGAAGTCTACACTGTACAACTTTTGAACTGCTGGGGGTAGTGGTCTAGACACGTCCGATTCATTTCTCTCCCATGTTCGCACCGCAGCCCTCCAGTCCCTCATCCTGTTCTTTCCCACCATCCATCCCTTGGAATCGTAAAAGTCCACGAAAGCGAAAGACATCTCTTGGCTTCTCTTCCAACCACGTTGCTCCATGTACTCGGACACGTCCTGTTGCGATGGAGGAGAGAACCTTTTATTTCTTTCTTTTGGACTACTACTTGTAGTAGTCTTTTCTTTCTTTGTTTTGGGGAGAGGGAGTGCAGAGGGAGAGGGAACTACTTCCGGATTTTCAGTAACTTCCTGATTATCCGTAAGCGGTTTTTCAGTAAGTATGAATTCATAGACAACTGAGAATTTACCATCAAAACGCTGCTTTTTGCGCTTGACATACCCTGCGTCTATAAGCTCCTTAAGTGCTGTTGATTGTGCATCTCTTCCTTCGGTAGATAGGCTTTTTATCTTCTCAAAGGACATTGCGGTCTCCAATAATAGAAACGCCAAGCCCTTTGCTCGCAGGCTTAAAGTTCTATCATTAGAAATTTTCCGAATTTGTTCCATAAAAATTTGCCAATCTTTAAAAATGTTATAACTTTGAATTGTGCTTCAGTTCAGTGCAATGTATTGAAGGATTAGGGTAGAGAGTAGGGGGCATAGCCCCCTATTTTTTTTACACTAGCCGAATGGTTCTCATTACAAGGTTAGTCCAATACTCGTCTTTACTGACGTTGTATTTGCCTCGTATATATCCACTAACGACTATTTTGTCTCCAACTCTAACCGCGTCAAGAAGGACTGCGTTTTTGTTGTATGCAGTAATCTTCAATGGTTGCTCTTTAATAGTCCCCTTTGAATCTGCTATTTGGTTATTGATAATAAAGTCAACAAGGTTGACCATGTTTCCATCGCCCTTGTTCACATCGGTCTCATTAACCTTTCCAACATATATTCCTTCCGCAGTGAACTTTACATCTTTCATGTCTTTAAATTTAGTCTCAACTGAGTCCGATAAGTAACTGAACCTTTGTCTCCAAAGTTAATGACACTTGCACCCATATTCAAAATAGCCTTTTTAAGCCTGTTTTTAGCGTCTCTCGCCTCACTTTCGGCCTCTTTGGCAATGTCGTTAAGTCTTTCAACCTCTAACGCCATTTGATACATTATTTCATCACCCTCTATGACCATCTCTTTTTCTCTGCGTTTTGCATAGTCGGATAGAAATGATTCGTATGGTTTGCTTTGTTCTTTGAAAAGTGTTTCAGGCTCGTATATGTACGCCTCGTTTATCTTCTCATCATCGGTGTCTAAATACGAAAGACCTCCTTTAGCCTCTACAATACGCTCATGAAACTCTTGTATTTGGGGATAAATCTTATTCCAAAAATTATCATTGCGCTCAATGACATGAACATTCCATTGATTAGAGTCTACTATTATACATAGAACACCGTAATTAAGCTCAAGCAACTGCATGTAGGCAGTCAACTGAACCAGGTAACTGGGGTTTATACCGTTTTCCCAAAGTCTAACTGCCTGGCCCGACTGGTATTTAATCTCCAGTACGCCGTAATCTTCTCTTCCCTGCAGTCTAACAATGCCATCAATGTTTGCATGAACCTCCGGAATGTTTTCGTTGAAGAAAGTGGCGTGTCGTTGCCGAACAATATTTATCTCCTTCTTGTTTCTATAATTATCAAGGAACTCTTTAGGATTTTCTACGTTATAGTATTTGAACAAACTACGGATGTTTGATTCTAACTCTCTTCCCATCATCATGGGAACACTGTCAAAGTCACCCTTGTTATAGAGTCCAAGCTTTTCGTAGAACAATTCTATGTTTGACTTCCATCGGTTAAGACCAATGCAAGTTCCCACATCAGAGCCTCCTAAAGTGTTTAGCGATTTACGAAACTCCTCCCATTGTTTTCTTGTCATTTGGGAGGTATTTACGGCAGTAATGTGGCTCGGTAAAGATTTATTAGTCCACATATCACTCCCCGCTTAAGACATAATGTTCCAATCGCTTTGCGTAATCAATGACATCTTCAACAACGCTTTGCCTATTAGCAAAATATTCACTCGCACACTTAATACATGTTTGACGAATAATAGAAACGTCTTTGTTTGTCGTTGCAGTCACACTTGGTTGGGGGGCCGCCGCTGGGGGTTGAAAAAATGCGGAGGTTACTTGAGCTGTAGACATAGGCTGTTGCGTGGCAGACACGACTTTTGCTGTGCGTGCTTTTGGGTTTGTGATTTCTAATGTAATAGACTCCCCTATTTGGTGAGGAAAGTTCTGCGTCTTTTTGTAAACAGAATACTTCTGGTTGTCAATGACGACTTCGTGTCTAAACATATCACGAAATGGCTCGGAGTTTACCGACTGAATGATTCCACTAATCATTTCTTCTTGAATTTTAATTTGTAAAAAAGTGAATAATAAGTAGGCCTATCAACCCACTTAAGGTTGGAAATATGGTTGTTGGTTCGGTCTAAATCTTCATGCCAAATGCTTCCAAGAATTTTCCCCTTGGAATTAAACGCACTTAAGACAAGAACACAAACCCTTCTCCAATAAAGTTTTCCGTTTCTTTTTAGTTGAACATGGGGATGCCCATGTCTATCTAATTGCTTAAGGATATACCCATATTTTTTGACATCGCCTTTCTCACTTATTAAGTAAGGAAAGTCGTATCCTTCAATAGGCTTCCATTCCATTACAACAAATTTGTTAGGTCTTTCTTTGTGAATGGATAGCGTACTATGATTTTGTGGTAGACTTCGTAGGGCAATCCCTTGCCTCCTGACTTGCCGTTAGCAAGTTTGTAAAGTCTATCACTACCAAGACCGCACTCTTTAGCGATTGAAGGGATACCCATTCCTCGGTATCCCTCCTTCTCGCTAATCTTCTCGCAAACTTCTCTAATCGTTTGCTTAATTAAATCTTTTGTATCCATTAAATCCATTTTACTTCCAAGAAATCATCTTCAATAAGACTCTTGACTTCTTCTTTGTTTAAATAAGCAACATGGGTTTCCACCATTCTCAACGGAATTTTGCAGTCCACCCAATCGGCTTCATCAACGCCAAGAATTATGGCGTTTCCAACGATAAGTGTTCCATCAAGTTTAAACCCTAAATTTCCGTCCTTAAGGCGGCCTTCTTCATCAATGATAAGGTCATGGTCGTTAGTCAATGGAATGCGTTCTACATAACTGCACCCTATGGCCTCGTAAAGTTCCTTAAGGAGGTATTGAGAATTGAGCAGAATCATGCTCACCTTTTGGTTGTTTGCATCTATAAAGATGCCGCGTGTGTAATTTGTCATGCGATTGATAATTTAAATTTGATTGTGTAAAGATAAGGAATTATTCCGACTGCCCAAGTATAGTTTCCTTAAGAATCTTAAGTTCTTCTATATCGGTACTGCCTATGGCTAAAGCCAAGTGAATCATAAGGAAGGCATCTCCTTCTACCTTAAGTTTGTCTTGATAGACTGCTCTATAAGTCTTATCATCAAGATATTGCTTACCATTTTTGCGGATTATTTTAACTGAAATCCCCATGGTCGTCGTATTGATTCATTTTAGACACCGCACTATAAAACCCTCGGTCTTTGCAAATGAACTTATGTTCAAGTGCGGCTTTTCCATAGCCTTGTGATTTCATTCGGATATACATTTCAACAAGGTGTTTGTCGCGATTATTCATGACCATTCTTCTTCTTGATTATACAATTCATAACGGATTTCCTTCGGGAGGTCGGAAACTTTAACAAAGTTGTAGATTTCATTGTCTATTTCCTTTGTGTCTTGCTCGGTAAACAAGAGTATATCATTTGTTGCACCCCATCTTTGTAAAGATGTAGAACTGATTTCACCAATCTTATATGACATTACATACAAGTGGTCTAATTCATTCATTTCCATAACTTCAAGGATATAAAGTTGGTATTACATCGTAATCATCATCGGTGAACTGAAAGAGGCTTCCGCCATCATTCCCTTCATCATCAGCAGACACAACGCAAAGCGTTCCATCGTTAAGTATGAAACAAATGGGGCGTTTATACCAACCCATGAGTTCCATCTCGGAGTCGTTAAGGTATCGCACTTCCACAATACGCTTTCCCACAAGGCTAACCCTTGCTTTTGCTGACCATTCATTTAAGATTTGTTCTTTCATAATTCAAATTTGTTTTTAAAGAAGGGGGGTGCGCTACTCCCCCCATGTTGTCTAACAAAATAACCTAATCATCAGCGCATTATCTTACTTCAAAAGATTATTCAAACTTTCGTTTGCTAATCTGCAAAATCGTTCCGCATCGTCTTTGTTGTTAAAACATCGGTATACACTCGCATCTTCACCACTATCATCAACTATGTAATAGAGGTCTACGGATTCATCGTAGTCTATTTTAAACTTCATTCAAATAAATCTTCGGGGTTAGGAAAGTTTCCTCTTCGTTGCGCAAGAATGACATCATCACTATATGCCCTTAACCACTCTCGGCCTTTAGACGCAAGTGCTTCATTCTCCATGTAGACTTCTTCGTTAAGAAGCATGAGAGCGTGCTTGTATCTTAAGTACGCCCATAGATATTTGTCATAAGCCCTTGGGCTTATGATTCGGTATAATCCTCTGCGGATAGATTTTAATAGATTCATTGTTCAATAGATTTAATCTTCACACACAATAAGCGATTCAGTTTCGGAGTCTAAAGTGTCTATGAAATCTTCATCAACAAACTCATAGTCTGCTTTATCCCAAGCATACTCTCTTCTATCATCATCAGTCATTTGTTCCCATAAATATTTTGGAATCTTTATTTCATCCTCAAACCACCTTCTTACTGATACAAGTTCGCTATGCTTAAATTCTATTGTGAGTATTTGTAGGTCTTTATCGCAACAAGGACAATAGTCATTGGCGTGCGATAGTCCTCCATCTCCAAAGGTTGCTCTAAACGGAATGACTTGTAGTTCACAATTCTCACATAGTGTTGTGTATACGCTTTCTAATCTATAATTCAAGTAAACTCCTTCGTTACCGCAAACACCTAATATTTCATTCTTTAGGGTTATCAATTCATCGCCTTGCTCTTTACTGAAAATCCCTTTTTTAAATTGTCGCGACTTGTCTGCAAGTGTTTTCTTTACTGAATTGAAAACTACTTTCATTAGTTTATGCTCGTATGCCATTACAATCCAAGTTTAGACTTAAGTAAATCACTGCTGACCAAATCAATATTCTCTTCAAGCTCTTGAATGTCTTTCTTGTGTTGAGCATCAATCACCATGTCTACGCCAATGACAAAAGTTATGTTCACAAGAAAGGTTCTGCGCAATGCTTCCTCGTAACTGACATCTTCGTTGTTTATTGCCGCCCCATAAGAATTAACTATCAGTTGAGCGTAGCCATCGGATAGCATTACCTTTGACATGATGTTTGGATTCTCAATAAAGTCAAGGTGCTTCATCTTAAAGATGTGTTCAAATAGTTGAGCATGGGTGAGCATGGAATGCGGCAATAAACTTCTGTAGTCGTCTTTATTCTCATCGCTTTCATCTTGTGCTAACTCGTTTACTAACTTGGTAAGCATCATGCCGAATGCGGCATAGAAAGCCTTCTGCTCGTTGTTCTCAAGGGATTCAAGAAAATTTGCTAACTCATTCATGTTGTTTTAATTAAAGGATTAAGGATAGGATTAAGTTACGGAAAAATTCCAATGTTCCAAATTATTTTTTAAGAAACATTTTTCTACAATAGATATATATAGCAAGAAGGGAAACACCATTAAGAACATTCTTGGTAGTGTCCACGCTTCGTTGGTCTACTTTGACCACCTTATGGTGCTTGGCATTTGCTACGGCATTGTCTACGAATCTCTTACAAGATTCAACACCGAACAAAGCCAAGACCACAATAGTCCAAAGGGGCAGTTTGTTAAAGGATTTCATTTACTTGGTCAAGTATTTTCTGCGCACTCTTAACGCAGTCATCAATGGTGTATAGTTCAAGGTCGGATGCGGAAGGGATGTGTATCACATTTGTGCGCCCATAGATTTCTTTAATGGCGTGTATCCCTGCAAGGTCGGCCTGCCTTGTAGACTTACCATAGCCGTCATCTACCCAACCCCATCGGTAATAGTCATAGGACTGGTCTCGGTTCTCCGCAAGGCCGAACCAAAGTCTACGGAAGGAAGATGGGTGCATCATGCCGCCCAACTTGTGTACTTGAAGTCGTTCATTGAAACGCTTAAGTGGCACAAGGCAAGTGTAGAACGACAAGCCTTTGTCAAGGTTTGGAAAGTAACCCTTAACATTTGCGCTTTGAACCCAAATGATTTCCGTTTGGATGTTAGACTTTGCACACAATTCAGCTATTGCTGAAAGCATGGCGGCCTTGTTAAAGAAGATGTTCGTTTCAACACCCGCATTCTCACCGATATTGATGGCAAGGGTAACTCGTTTAGACTTTTCACTCTTGCGCTTCCAGGACTTAAGTGTCTTGGGTAAGCCCATCGTGTATCGGTCTATGGAAAGTTTACCGCTTGTGTCTGCGAATACTCTTCGCATCTTAACACCATTGGCTCTGCCAATTATATTCTTGGCAAGACCTTGCATCTTTTCGGGACTCCAACCATTGGTTGCTACATCGGTTGCTTCTTCAAAGGTTTTTGTTCCCGTAAAGTCCTCTTTATTCCTATGGCTTGACCTTGTGCGACTGCTACTGCGAATACATTGTTCAATGTATTCTCTTGGGTGACTAAACTCCATGACTGCATTGTCTTGAATGATATGTGATTTCATGATTAGGATATTTAAGTGTTAGACTTATTGCTCAACAATTACATTGGCTTTCTCACAAAGGGTGCGGATGTCATTGTCATCAAGACCTTTGAACACAAGACTATCAAGAACTTGCTTGACGGATAGACCTTGAGCGAATAGGAACGGCCCGAACAATGCGGCTCGTGGGGAGATAATAATCTCCATGGCCAACTTGGTGGCGGCTTTAGACAAGGACTCAACAATGTCTACAAAGGCCGTGTGGTTAGGTCGTGAAGCACGAACCCCATCCCAATCGTAATCCCAATACATAGTTTGGAAGCGGTCTTTAGTCGCGCCATCTAAAGGGTTACGACCAACATACAAGCCATCTGCGCCATTGCCAAAGGTATTGGCTGCTGCTATAAGCACGAAGTCGGGGTGTCGGTCAACGACCTTGTCGGGGAAGGCCGCCATCGGACTGCTGATTGCGGCATTCAAGGCCGTAAGAGCATTGGGGTTGGAAGCATCTAATTCATCAAGAAGGAACACACCACCGAACTCATACATCTTACGGAAGTCAGTAGACTTGTAAAGTTTATCAATGGGGCTGATAAACCCAAAGCCTTCGCTACGCTCGGACTCTTCGTTCATAGACATCATCGCATACTTATCTCGCCAATCATCACCGAATAGGTGTTGTGCTATAAGTCGGGATGCGGTGGTCTTACCACTACCTGCTGGGCCAACCAGCATGGGGTATAGACCATCTTGGTCTACGGATTGTGCTTCCTTAACGGCTCGGCATCTTGCTAACAATTCTTGGAATAGTGGATGCTCTCGTTTCTCGCCTAACTTAACGACCTTCGGTTGTCCTTCGGGTATCTTAAGTTCCTCTTCAACCTCTTCCATCTGCTCTTCAACACAAGATAACTTATCAGTTATATCTTGAACCATGTCCTTAATTCCATCTCGTTCTTGCGTTGCCTCATCTAAATCAGCAAGTAGTTCATCAACCAAGTCGGATAAAGTTTCTTCAAGACCTTTCTCCTTGATAGCATCAATCTTGCTTTGTTGCTCTTGAATCTGCTTCTCAAGGGCATCCATCTTCGCTTCAAGGGAAGATTTCTCTTCAGTAAAGGACTCTTTCGCATCCTTAAGTTCTTGCAATTTCTCGGTTAGTTCTTGCTTTGATGGGTTGCCTGATAGTTTAGTCATTTCGGGTGAGGGATTTGGGTTAGTTGAATCGGATTTGCTATGGTCTTTAGTAGACTCTTGTTGTGTGTCAAGCCATTGGCTTAAAGAATACTTATCACCGCCATGGGTATAGACCATGATTGTGGCTTTGTTCTTCTCGGCTCTTGCTATGGCTTGTTCCTTGGTCAGTCGGCCCTTGGCCTCGTGGAGTTTAGACGAGCGCATGGCCTCGTCAAGGTTGGAGGAATAGAATGTTTGGCCATCTGCCCTAACAACGCAGAAGTCCTTGATTTTGAGTGATTTGCTCATGTTTTTGTATTTAAGAATTAGGATTAAGGATTACAATAGTACGGAATATTTCCGATATTCCAAGGGGGGAGAATTGATTGTGTTCATATAAGGGATATTATTTAGATTTTCCAAGTTGTTCTTCAATCTTACCAAGTTCTATCTTGCCAAGTTCTTCAATCTCATGCCATGCATTATGACTTGTATCAAAATTCATTTCACTCTCTTCTTTTAGTTCTGCTTTTGGGTTGAGAAGGTGTTGTTCAATCTTACGCAGTCTTTCCTCAAGACGCTCAACCTCTTCTCGTAGGTTGTAAATGTGTGTGTAAAGACGCTTGTATGTAAGTTTCGCTATACGCTCGGCATCTTCCGTGTAGACTTTCAATCGCAATTCACACTCTATCTCTTCAATAGAATCTTTAATAGATTCTATGGTGTCATATTCTATGTCGCGGTTTGTTAAAGCATCACCGACCATGTCATCAATGTCTATGTTGTTATTGAAATAGCTATCTACTGAATCTTCAAAGTCGTAATCTTCAATTTGCCGATTAACTTCTCGTTCAATGTAGCATTCCAAGGCTTCTTGCATCTCATCCTTAAGGTTGTCAAGTTTAAATAGACTTGTGAATATGTTTTGCCATTTGCTCTTGATTCGGTTGGCCTTGCGGCTTACATCGTGCATCGTTGGGAGGTTCAAGGTTAATGTGATTGTTTTCATGATTAGGATTTGAGATTTAAGGGATTAAAGGTTAGAGAAATAATAGTCAAGTTCCATGACGAGGGTAACGAATCCGTAAAGGATTGTAATAACTGCGAACACGATAGCGATTCCCACCACTATGGTGCTTAAGAGGTTCAATGCTTTTGTCATCATCCTTCGGTCATGTAATCAAGTTCCATGTTTGCCATGTCAATCTCTTCGGGTGTTAGACTACCTTCAAGGTAGTAGAACTCATGTCCATCGGAATAGATTGGGCCACGCTTAATAGCGATTGCCTCTCTTCCAATGGCTTCGTTGTCTTCTTGAATCTTACCTTGAACATCTTCAAGGGTTCCGTTCATGTATGTCCAAACTATTTGCATTGCTTTGGGGATTAAGGGGTTGTTGTTAATGTTCGGTGTAATCAATCGTCACAATAATGGTCTTACCATTATTTTCATCTATCCATTGTCTTAAGGATTCGTAGTCGTAGAAGTAACCAGAATCTAATTGGAGGCATGGTTCATCCCAACTTGTCTCCAATTTAGGGGCATCTTCATACCCTGCATGGATGACTTTAAAGATTTCGTATCCATCATCGGAGAACACGAAGTCTATCTGAACAAGTTCTTTGTTGCTTTTCATGGTTCTGATTTTAATAAAGACTTTAAGGGATTAGGGTAGCCAAGCACTTGTTCTTCAACATCATCAAACAAGTCGCAAATTCTTTGAGCATTGCTTTTAAGTCTTTGCATTTTGTCGCTTACACTACTTGAGTGTGTGTTGGGGCTTTGGTGATACCTTTCCCCTAACTCTTCTTTAAGAAGTTTGTCTATTGAAAGCCAAATCGTGTTACTCTCAAGTAACATCGTTGACATTTCGTGACTTAAGTATGCGTAGACTTGGTAGGAGTCTTTAGCATCTTCAATTTTACTTGCCACTTTGCTTAAGGTTTTGATTTAAGTAGGCCACCACTTTGGTGGCTTCATCTTCACTACGGCATGGTTTAATCGTTACCATGTCGGGTGCTTTCCGCACCTCCCATTGGAGGATGTCGGGGTTGAATGCTTTAAAGAATTTAGACATTGAGAATTGTTACTTGAATTGTACCATCGGGAAGGTTACCTTGTCCTAAAGACAAGGAAAGCCATCGCTTTGCGCCATCTATGGTTCGCGCTTTTACCCGATAAATTCGGGTAAGGTCGGCACTCTTAACGCCACGATAGTCGTAGCAAGGGCTTGGTACTGCAAAGCAGTACTCTTTCAGTCTAACTTTCATTACTTAACAAGTTTAAGGTTGTAGTAACTCGCAACATAGTTGATGTGCTTTTGCGTTGTGGCTGACCACCAACCATGTTGGTGCAGTTCATCTCCCTTAATGGTTGCCACTATAGTGGTGTAGGAAATGATGTCGTTACCAACCCTTGAAAGGGTTGCTTTGTAACGAGGAAACTTAAATGTTTCAGTCATGATTTAAGGTTTAAGATTAGGGTTAAGTTCAAGGGCTACGGAATTATTCCGTATACCCAAGGATGTACTTGTCATCCTTAAGGATACACTTGGAAACACGATAGCACTTCTTAAAGGTGTTGTTCCCCTTATTGGGAGTCAGACGATTGAGGTATGCCTCAAACTGAAGGTCAGCAGTTGTTGTGTCTTTAGACAGGATGAATTGTGCCATGGGAATTAAAGGGTTTAAGGTTAAGGTAAAAAGGGAGTGCATTAAGCACTCCCCTTTAGGGTTAGACCAACTTGGCAATGGCCTCAAGGATTAGCGAATCCGTAAGGATTGTGCCACGAAGGCACAGCAGTGCCTCAATCTTGCTTCGCAAGTCAAGGTCGCTCTTCACCTTCGGTGAGGGCTTGAACACCTTCGGTGTTGGTGCCGACACCTTCGGTGTCTTACTGCCTACGGCAGTCGCTCTCCGCTTCCTACGGAAGGGCTTCTTGACCTTGTCCTCCGTAAAGGAGGCAAGGTAGGCTTCAACAAGGGCCTTGTCGGTCTTTGACCGAACCCTTGAGAGCAAGAGTTCGTAGAACTCTTTGACCGAAGCGGTGCGTTGGACTTTGCCCGACTTGATGTCGGCTAACAGAGCAGTGTATCCCTTAAGGGACTTGACGGCCTTGGCCATCTCTTGTGCATTCTTCATGATGATTAGGATTAAAGAAGAATTAGTGTTCAGCGACTTTCACCGAACGGCACAAAGATACGGAAAATTTCCGACATATCCAAATCAGCAAACTAACTGAACAAGTTCAGTTAAGTGGGGCATTTAGGTTGGCAGTTTGGGGAGGGGTGGTTATTGCACCGACAAACCCACAACTAAAACCAGTCGTAGACTGGGTTTTAGACTTGCCGAATTAGCCTTTTCAATCGGCCAAGTTTGAGTTAGACAACCCCTTACGGGGTTGGGCAAGAGTTAGACCACTCGGTTAGACTATTGCGTTTCGGATTGGAACTGAACCCCCCTCTTTAGTATGTACTACCCCACCCTCCAGCTGGCATGAATTTTTTTTGTGGGGCTAATTAGTTAATTTCGTGTCAACATTGGAAAATTTCTATTATGAACATTAGTAAAGCTAAACTTGGCACAGGGCGCCGTTTTATTGTTGATGTAGGCAGAGACCCATACACCAGGGAGAAAGTCCTTCAGAACGGCTCTAAATTGTTTCTAGACCCATCTTACCGACCCACATGGCATGCAAAGATTGACGGCATCGTCCATGCGCCATATAGGGGGTCTGATGTGGAGAGGGGAGAGAAGTTGTATTTCCATTATACATGTGTGGAGATGGATGACTCACTTCAGTATGTAGATGGTGATTTGTATTTGATGGTACCCTCTGACCTATGCTTTTTTGCGGTTAGCTCAAATGGGCGCGTTAGAACGCTTAATTCTCACATAGGTATACTGCCATATAAAGAAGAGCCTAAAGTGCTCTCTAATGGCCTGTATGCTACCTCAAACGCAATTAAGAGTGAGAAACAGGGCTTGGTTATTTACCATTCAGATAAAAGTATGGTTGGCAAGAAAGTGTTATTCCACCCACGCAATGCCTTTGAAAACGAAATAGAGGGGCAGAAATTGTACGTCATGCAAGAAGATGACTTACTTGCAGTCATTGACGATTGGTTGGATGAATCAACTTCCTGAGTTTCCGTTAACGGATTTTCAGGAAGTACGGCAACTTACTGAATAACCGTATGCGGATTTTCAGGAAGTATCAATTACCCCTTATATATACTATAGGTATATTAGATACTATATAATTACTATAGATACTAAGGGGGGTTGTAGGGGGGAATGAATTATCTTAGCCACATGGTCATCACAACAAAAGAAGAACTCATAGATTATGTGCACGCCTATCTAGAAGATGACGAGTGCGCAGAAACAGTTGTGATGTATGAAGACATGGAAGAAGCCTTTCTAGGCATAGCTAAAAAAAATAATTTGCTCCCCTGTTTAGTTTATGACTATTGGAAGTTAGTTGACCTAACTATGAAGAACTATAACTTGGATTTAGACGAAGCCATAGTAAATGTTGATAGCGAGCTAATCAATGAAGACTACGGACCGCAAAGCCCCATTGTAATAATGCTATGCAGAAAAATTTTACGATAGTAGAAAGAGCACATAAGTTTGAAAAACACCACCTGCAATACCTATACGCACTTAGATTACTAAAGTCAGAGTACGGAAAACAAACCATAGATGCCCTCTTTTTTGCCGCCTATATTCAGCATGAATACGGGTCATTTAACTCCAAAGACTTTAAAAAATACGATGCGGAAATACCAGCATTCTTTGATACCGTACACTGGAATATCCTAGTTAATGAAATGCTATGTGAAAAATGGGCACACGGTAAATACCGCCTGTCTAAAAAAGCACTGCGAATAATTACAGTATTCTTCTCCAAATACAACGAAGAAGTATTGGGCGAACTAGAAGAGTTTAGAAACGAAAAAACGTAATATACTCAACGCTATGCCAATGATTAATGTCCAAAAAGCATAGCGGTGCACACTAGACCAAAAAGGATTTTTTTCTATATACTCTACAACAGGTACATCTATACGTACAGTGCGGACAATAGTGTCTGAATCACAACCTCCATCTATTATGAGGGTGTCGTAACTCCGCATAATCTTGACTCGGAACTTGTCCTTTACTATCTCTACCGTGTCCACCTGCGATATGGTGACCGTATCCTTGACAACAATCGGGTCGGTAACAACCGTGTCCGTGACAATCATTGTCTTCGTCTTTAATATCGTTGGGTCTTTCTTGACGGCTTTGGATAGATGCCATTCGGCTGAGCACCCAGAAAGTATAAGGATGACAAAAGGCAGGATGTATTGGCATTTCATAGAGACTTTAACAATTCTAAATTTTTCTTAGCAAGAGCTTGCCTCTTCTTGCTTGTCTTAAAATTTGGTTTTTTATTCAGACGCTTGTGACTTTTAGCCATCTTAATAACGATTTACTATCTCTTGAATTTCACTGAAGTGTACATGCAGTTTCATGTCTAAACCAGCTGACCAGCGATAACGCTCCTCTCCATCAACAAAGTAAATGATGGTAGGTACTGATTTGATTTTATACTTTTCTTTTAAGCCAGGTTTAGACTCAATGTCAATACGATACAGCTTGGCTCCATTTACCATGTTTAACTGCTTATACCCATTGCTAACATTAAAACCAGCATTGAACTCTATAATTGTTTTCCCTTCAGCCATTTGGTCATATGTCGTAAACGACATTAAAATAAGGGCAGATAGGAAAAAGCGTTTCATTTTTTGGTCAGCTCATAAAGACGCTCGTCAATTTTCTTAACTGTTGCGTCAATCTGTTCTACTTGCTTCTGGGTCTCCATGATAGCAGAGCGAACCAACTCGTCTTTGAGTTCATACTCCACACGAGTAACCTGAGGGGGAGGAAGTTCTTTGGCCAACTCAACCTCTCCACGAAGGTCATAATACATGCCAATTGCTATACTCAAACCAACGGCCATGGCAATTAATGTTCTTAGGCTAAAGCCTAGTACCATGTCCTCTCCTATTTCTTTAACGGGTTTCATTTTTTGAGGCGAATTTTTCTAGACCGGCAATTCCAAAGGAGCCTAGGGTTACAAAAACAAAAGAGTTATATATAAACTCATTAATAACTAGGTCTTTACCTAAAAGACCACTTACAACATCAGCCAACATGACTAAAACCATAACGGCAAATGACATAAAACCAATAATGGTCTTTTCGTTCCAAGTATTGTCGTCTTTAAATATCTCACTAAAGTTCATTATTGCCTTTTTAAATTGTATCATAATCTTCATAGGTGATTGTAACTTCTTCACCAGCCTCCAGAGCTTTAGCAATAGACGGATAAATACGTTTATAGGCGCCAGTAGAATCTCCAATAAATCCTCTAACTTCTGACGTATTTCCAACCAAAAGGCAACCAGCCGTATGTTCATCTGTATTACCGGTATGTATTAAAATGTACTCAAAGCCCGGAACATCTCTAACCCAGAGCATTCCTTTATGCATAGAACCAAATTTGGATTGGTATTTGGTATGAAACCCTCCCACCTTGCGCAAAGTTACAACATAAGTGCCTGCCGGAATACGTGTCTCTGAGGCAATTTTAACCTCTCTGTATTCATCCTCAAGGGTATAGGCTAAAAACTTTCGTCCGTTGGTCTCATCCAACAACATACCCAATGTATAGTCGTCAGCACTATGGTATCGTACTACTCTTAATTTCATTTCTTAGAACGGTTGCGGACCTTGCTTATAAAACGCTTTTCTGCATGGTCATAGTCTAAACCATCACCATTGCCATACGTTCCAGCATCACGGTTTTTCTTATTTAAAAAAGCACGGTACTTCTTACGCTCAGCAGTACTGTGGTACTCCGTGTCGTATTTCTTCTTGAGCTTTTTAGCCTTAGGATTCTTATCGTAATATTCTTTACTCTTACTAGCCATTTCTGTATCTTGCTACTTTTTTTGCTATTTTTTTAGGCTGTGCAACAAACTGCTTTCCTTTACTGTTCCCAGTAGCCTTTGCTTTATTTGTTGCTGCTTTTTCTGCTGGTGTCAATGCTTTCCATGCAGCCTTTGGTAAATATCTTTTTTTACCTTTTGACGGAGAGCCATCAGAAGTGGTCCACTGTTGCTCTGTCCATTGTTTTAGACTTTTCTGTGGAGCTTTCATGACTTGTATCCGCCGCCGCTTTTTTTATACAAAACTGCTAGCATCTGTGCTTTGCGAGCACTCCACTCACCAGCATCCCCTCCTTTAGAACCAGCTTTGACCTGATTAAAAAGCCTTTTCCGCAAACCAGGCTTTGTATAATTGCCAGAGGCGTTAACCTTACTCATGTATTTTTTCATCGCCCCTGACCTCTATACTTTTTAATATAGTTCTTGCTGGTCTTCATGCCAGAAGTTTTTGTCTTGGCGTGGACACCTGGACGGCTTTGCTTAACAACAATCCGCTTAGAGTCCGTTTGCATTTTCATCTTTGCCATAATTAACTACCGCAAGCTTCGCAGTCCTCAGGATTATCAATGTTACACGTAGGCTGAGGTGCTTCCTCTAGTTCATTTATCCAGTTGCTCAAGTCGCCCATTTTCTTTTTCTGTTTGATATAAATAGTCTACAAGTCTAAGAGCAATTTGAACGTCATCTTTAAGTGCGCCTATAGCAAAATTGCAGTTGTAACAAAGCAATCCCCTAACTGCGCCAGTAGTATGACAATGGTCTACAACAGTCTTGCCTTGAAGTAGTTCCGCATTGCAAATTTTGCATTTTTTTTCTTGCGAGGCAAGTAATTCTTTGTAATCAGACAGATTTAAACCATACCTCCTTAAGAGGTTGGCATTTCTTTTCCATTCCTTTCTGCAAGGACTACAAAAGTCGTTTGGGTACCCACCCTGACGCGCGTTTTTAACTTCGTCCTGAGTCAGTTTATTAGAACATGAATTGCAGTTCACTACCAGTTGTAGTTACATGCCCACCATTTAGCCGTAAGTTTACTTTTTTCAGAAGAGCAGTTCATGCGAGATTTAAAATTCTTTCGTCTCTTCTGGTCTTTGTGTTGAAGAAAGTCCTGATATCCCCTGGCGCCAAACATGACTATTTTTGTTTGCCCGTTCTGACGAGCAAGCACACGGTATTTTTTACCGCTTCCTTGTGGAGCGCGTTTAGGCTTGTTATATCCGGGGAAAGTCTCTCCTCTGTATACGACTCTTGCCATATCTGGTGTATTGGTCTAAATTTACAACAACAAATTTAAATTATATGTTACAATTCCATCCTGAAGAATTTGAGTCTATGAGTTTTAATGTCTATCCAGTAAAGGGAAAAGACATTACCAAGCAGATGCCCCAGATTGAAAGAATAGACTCTTTTAAAAAAATATTGGCTGCATATAAAGACCTTGGTCCTTCAATAATTAAATACATGTGCTACATGTATGACCAAGGAAGTCCGATGAAGCGCCACTTCCCAGAGCTTAGTCAAAGAAAAAAAGAATGCGCCAACATATCAGGCGTTTCAGCAAACCACGCTGTAGAACAATCTCTTTTTGAAATGACTAGCCCTTTATTTTTACTTGCTATTGATGAGTTTTTAAAATTTCAAAACCACAGAGTCTGGTCTATGATTGTGTCTAATGAAGAAGTATTTTATGAATATCAGTCTAAACTTTTAATAAAAACAGAAGAGGACCGCGACAAAGATTTGCTTCAGGCGCTGCAGATTAAATCAAAAATTATGTCTGACATGGACACAATCAATGAAAGACTTGAATCTTATTATGACAAATTGTATCAGGGTGATACTGAGCTAATTGCACATGTTCAGCTTAAAAACATAAGTCCCGAAGAAATTGCAGAGCTAGATGTCTAAGATTGTTGTTCAAGATATAGAATACGAAATTCCACCTGTTGGATATATTAAAAACAGGATGAATGGAGATTTTGAAAAAAGGGAAATACTTAAATCAAGTACTATCTCAAAAGACCAAGTTTGGTTTAGAACAGAGCTGCCCGAAAACTATAAAAGGGATAGAGCTGCTGAGGTACGAAAGCAGCAGTATGACCCCATGTTTTATGATGTTAAGCTAGAATCATTTCGTCAACAAGAATGGGATAGGCGTCTAAATGGCGTTTGGTTTATGAATAACGGAGAGCCAACGTACATAACCGGACTTCATTATTTGTATTTAAACTGGTGGAGAATAGACATCGGATACCCATCTTATAGGGACCCAGATAGAAATTTTTTTTACTTTCTTCAAGCGGCCATTGAAGATAAAAACTGCCTTGGAGTAGTTGAGTTAACTAAACGCCGTCAAGGTAAAACATTTAGGTCTGGTGTTTTTTTGTACGACCTTCCGTCTAGAAGCAAAAACAAATACGCTGGTATTCAGTCTAAAACAGCAGACGACGCTAAAAGAAACGTATTTGCAAAAGCTGTAATTGGGCCATTTAAACACCTTCCAGACTTTTTTAAACCTGTATACGACCAAGCAAAAGGCGTTACTCCCACATCTGAACTTCGTTTTTACAAAACAACAAAACGAGGAAAATTAGATAAAGAGTATGAAAGCATGCCAGAGCTAGAGTCATGGATAGATTGGAGGAATGCTCAACTATTTGCTTATGATGGAACAAAGCTTCACAGGTATGTTTCTGATGAAGCCGGAAAGCTTGAAGATATAGACATTTGGGAGCGCCACATGGTTGTGCGTTTCTGTATGGAGCAAGATGGAGAATTTATAGGCAAGTCGTTATATACTACAACTGTAGAAGAAATGTCTAGGGGTGGAGATGGTTTTAAAAAACTATGGAAATACAGCGACCAAACAAAAATCGGCGAAAACAAACGAACTATATCTGGGCTTTGGAGATATTTTACCCCATCACAAGAGACATTGTTTTTTGATAAATACGGCTTTCCTGATGTTGAGCGAGGACGTATGTATTACTTGTCAGAAAGAAAAGCATTAGAAAACGATAGCCGTACTCTTTCTTCTTATATACGTAAAAACCCATTCACCCCAGAAGAAGCCTTTAGAGCTGATGGCGAAGACTGCATGTTTGATGTAATGAAGCTAAACGAACAGTTAGACAGGTTAGAGTGGACAGACAATAATTTATTGATTGGCAATCTTATTTGGAAAAATCCAGAAAAGAAAGATGAAGTTGAGTTTGTTGAAGATAAAAAAGGAAAGTTTAGAATACTAGAACTGCCTAAAACCCCAAACAACGTAAAAATTGTGAACGGGAAAATTTATCCATCTCAAAAAACAGAATACACTATGGGCATTGACCCATACGACTTAGACCAGGCAGTAGATGGTCGCGGTTCAGATGGTGCTGCATACGTCTTTAAAAAGTTTGATGCTTTTTCAGAAATCAGTAATTTGCCAGTAGTGGAATATATCTATAGACCGCCAACTGCAAAGATTTTTTATGACGACATGATAAAGCTTGCACACTTTTATGGCTGTCAAGCGCTAATTGAAAGAAACAGAGTCAATTGTATTCAATACTTTTGTGAAACGGGATACGATACCTTTGTAATGAAAATTGCTACCTCTTTGGGAATTCATGCAAGTGACAAGACCAATAGACAGCTAGCGGAGTTCATTGAAGAGTATGTCTATCACGAATATAAAAGTATAATGTTTGATAGGTTGATTAGAGACCTACTTGAATTTAGAGTGGATAAAACTACAAAGTTTGACGCAGCGATGGCTTTTGGGTACGCATTAATGGCAGATAAAAATACAATATTGGAAAGACGAGATGTCAAAGCCAACGTCTTAGAGCTTTTCAGCAAACATAAAATCCACTCAAGATGAGTAAATACGGTTATCCTTCCCATCTGGTTTCTAATGCAGAAAAAGGGAAAAATTGGATTCTTAAGTATTGCAAAGCAGCATACAAAGAATACAACTCCCAGACGGGAAAGATATTTTATGGCAATAGATTCAACTATGCCACTATTCGTGACTACGCTATGGGCACGCAGTCTATTAGCAAGTACAAAAAAATGTTAGACGTTTCTGAATCTGCTAATGATTCGTGGTTGAACATTGACTGGTCTGTGCTTCCTATTGTGCCAAGATTTAGACGTCTTGCGCTTTCTAAAGTGACCAAGCGCTCTTATAATGTTGTTTGCACTCCTATTGATACCATGAGTGAACAAGAGATTACTAGGCACAAAAAGGAACAAGAAATAAAAATTAAAACAAGGGAGCAGCTAGCTACACAAGACCCAATGCTTTCAAAAACTCCTATTCTTATGCGTGAGGATGGCGAGCCAGAAGATATGGAGGAACTTGAGTTGATGATGGCTTTTACCTACAAGCACAAAATGGCTGAGCAAATGGAGGAAATCATTTCTTCTGTTTTGCATTTGAATGGATACGATGAAATCAGAAAACAGATAATTCAAGATTGTTTTGACTATGGTGTCTGTGGAATCCGTGAGTTTGTAGACAATGGCCGAATTAAAGTCAGAAAAGTTTATCCCGAAAACATTGTTACATCTTATGCGCGAAGACGCGACTTTGCAGATGTACAGCATGTTGGAGAAATAACCCTAATGTCTATTGCTGACATTAAAAGTATGGCGGGGTCTGATTTATCCGAAGAGCAGTACGTAGATATTGCAGAACGCTATATTAATAAGTATAATAACCCATCCGCTGTACCCCCACAAAGAGGAATAGGTGCTGATTATGAGACTTTTAAGATTCCAGTACTAGACATGGAATTCTTTTCTGTAAATAATCTGGACGTGGAAAGCCGTATAGATAAAAGGGGCAACAAAATTACAAGGGTATATAAAAAGGCCAAAAAACGAAAGAGCAATAATTATAGCACCACTTCTTACAAGGTTGTCTATAAGGCTATGTGGATTCTAGATACTGAGTATCTATTTAACTATGGCCTTCAAACAAATATGAAGAGAAAAAAAACGTCTTTAACAGACACTACGCTTTCTTATCATTTGTTTGCCCCTGAGTTCAACGATATGAGGGCTAGCTCTATAATGGAGCAAGTCATTCCGATTGCCGATTCCATTCAGTTAAATTGGTTTAAACTTCAAAATGCTATTGCTACATCTAGACCAAAAGGTATTCAAATTGCTTTAGATGCTATTGAAAACATTCCGCTTGGTGGAGGTGGGACAGAAATGACACCCAAAGATGTTCTTGATTTATTTAATAAAAAGGGAACGCTTGTATATCGTTACTTAGACCCATCGGGCAATCCAAGCCCCTATAAGCCAATTGAAGAAATTGAAAACGGCCTAGGGCGTGATGTAGTAACATATTTCAACCTTATAAAGGAAAATATTCAGTTGATTCGTGATATTACTGGAGTTAATGAATATGTAGACGGCAGCACTGTAGACCCAAAAACATTGTCTAATGTTACACGTCTCGCAGAAGAAGCGTCCACTAATTCGCTTTATGGTATTGTAGAAGCGGATAGATTTTTACTTGAGGCTATTGCTGATGACATTGTTGTTCGTGCCCAAGATTTAAAAAAACAAGGACTTTTGTCTAAGGCTTATAGCAAAACCCTTGGTGTGGAGACAATAAAATATTTAGGTCAACAGGACAGCTTTAGCGCCAGAGAGTTTGGAATTAAATTAGAAGACAGACCAGACGACATTCAAAAAGAAAGATTGCTTCAGATGGCATCACAATATGCTATGAACGGTCTTATTGATTTGGAAGACATGGTTCTTATTGAGAATACAGATAATCTTAAAAAAGCTCAATACATTCTTGCTTATCGTTATAAAAAGCGTAAAAAAGAAAAGCAACAAGAGGCAATGATGCAGCAACAATCAAATGCTCAAGTTCAGCAGCAGTCCGCTGCACAGGCTGCTCAAATGCAACAGCAAGTTGAGATGCAAAAACAACAGTTTGAAATTCAGATGGCACAGCTGAAAGGAGAACTACAAATGCAATTAGAGACTCTAAAATCAGAGTTGAAGGCAAAGTCGGAATAATTATTAACTTTGTGCAACTAAATTTTAATTATGAGCGATGTTACTTTTGAAACTGTGAATCAATCACAGGAACCGCAAGAAATTATTATTGGCAATCCAAACGCTAAAGAGCAAGAGGAGCCAAAAGAAGAGGTTACCGAAGAAGTTGTTTCAGAAGAAACACAACCAGAAGTAACCGAAGCGCCAGTCGTTGAGCAGCAAAGTGCTGATAATGAGTCAAATACAGATGATGGCATTGATGCCGATGCATATGTAAAAGAGACTACCGGAGGGCGTTTTGAAACATTGGATTCATTGTTAGAGAGCTTAAATGAGCAGCCTACTGCTTATGAGTTCAAAGACGATTATATCAAAAAGGCTGTTGAGTACTATGAAAAGAATGGCAATCTGTTGCCGTTTTTAGAAGCTACTAAAGCAGATTATGACGGAATGGCTCCAGAAGATTTAGTGAGACACAATCTTCGCAAAGAATATTCCGAATTATCTGATAGTGCTTTTGAGAAACTCTATAAACAAGAGGTAATCAATAAGTATAAGCTTGATGAAGACGAGTTTACAGATGACGAGATTGAATTAGGAAAACAGCTTTTGCAGAGAGATGCAAATCGCATTAAACAAACTTTACTTAAAGAACGTGAGGAGTTCTTACAGCCACAGCAAGAGGTTGTGCAGGAAGAGCAAACAAACTTTCAAGAGGAGTGGTCTAATACGGTCCTGCAAGACAGTTATACTAACAACCTGTTGAACGAAAAATCAATAAGCATTGACGTAGACGGAGAGGCCTTTAATTATGAGGTTGATGACCCACAGTCAATGATTGATATGACGGTAGACAATAGCAAATTTTTTAACTTATTCTTAGACAAGAGTGGTCAAGTTGACTTGAATAAATGGTATAAAGTAGTTGCTTTTGCCATGGAGCCAGACACTTATGATAAAAGTTTGGTAAACCACGGTAAGACTTATGGAGTTACTCAGGTAGAGCAAGAGCTTAAAAACCCTGATACCCCTAAAGCGCCAGCAGCTATGGATTCCAATCAAGACTGGAGAGAAGCTTTTCTATCTGCAGCAATAAATCAAAAAAGAACATAAATCAAAAAATTAATTGTCAATTATGGCGACTTACGACAAAAACTTTATCTCCTCTATCCACTTTTTGGATAAGCGTGAGATTCTTTCTCAAGTATTAGACGTTCAGAACGAAGACCCTTCTTTCTTGGACGTAATGGAAGGCATGCGCCGCAGCGTACCTACGTCTAGCGCAGTATTCCACAACTATGTAAACGAGGCTATCTACGAGAAGCTTACTTTGGCTTCTGGTACAAACGCTAAATTGCGTGCTGGCGATATCGTAGTATACAATAATGAGCAGTATTACGTAAAAAATCCTGCAAACTTGAATACTGCAGGTAACGTAGTACAACTTTCTGGTACTGCTGCCGCTATCCCAGTTGATGGCGCTGTTACTGTTATTTCTAACGCTCATGGCGAAGGTTCTGGCGCTCCTGCTGGTCTTCGTTATGGCTTGAGAAAGTATAGCAACAAAGCTCAAATCTTCAAGAACTCTTACAAATTGACTGATGTAGAATTGACGAATAAAATCTCTGTTCAATTCAATGGTCAAGAGTACTACATGTACGCTGCTCAGCACCAAGCTTTGATGAAGTTCCGTTTGGACATTGCTTATGCCTTGTTGTTTGGTAAGGGTAACGCCTCTACTTTCTCTGGCTTCGGTGATGATGCTTCTTCCACTAGTTCTATTGACTACAGCACTGCTGTAACTCAAGTATCTGATTCTGACGGTAATGCAGTACAGTTCACCAAAGGTTTGGTTGAGTGGTGTAAAGACGGCTTGGACTTTTCTCAAGTCTCTGGCGGTTTCTCTTTGGGCGAAATGGCCGACGTAGTAAAAGCTATGGACAAGGTTCGCGCTCCTTATCAGTACATGATTTTTGCAGGTACTGGTGCTAAAATCCAAATGGATAACATTATCAAAAATTTGGGTAGCGGCGGTGTTTCTTCTGTTCGCGTTAATGTAGATGGACGCTCTGCCGACTTTGGCATGGAGTCATTCAACTTGTACGGACGTCAGTTTGTTACTAAGGCATTCCCCATGTTCTCTCACGTTGCTGGTGAAGAAGCTTTGGCTGACGCTACTGACAAAGCATTGTTTATCCCCAATGACAAGATTAAAACCCACGCTGGTTCCGGAATGGTTGACCGTATGCGTGTTCGTTATCTTGAAGGACCCAACACCAACCTTGCTTACAAGGAGTGGATGCTTGGAGGCCTTGCTCCTACGCCAACGGATGGTCGTAGCGTACTTGAGTGCGTTTACGAATCAGCTCAAGGCTTGGAAGTTTTGGGTGTTGAGCACTTTGGAATTGCTCATTTTAACGCTTGATAATAGGCGCTTAATTGGGGGAGGGGAAACTCTCCCCCTTTTTTCAAATTAGATTGAATTTTTAAATTATTATTTCCATGAGAAAAACTTCATATTTCAACAATATTGATATTTCAATATTTAAAAAAATAGGCTTTGACAATCTAAATGAGCCTATTACTCTTAAGATGCTGGATGTCCAAAGAGACCCAGACAATCCATCACAGCCACTTATTCCCGCTTACAGGCGAATTCCCAATAGAGACACTATTTTAGTAGATGGCATTACTTATGACATTGCTGCCATAGCTTCAATTTCAGGAGACACTGCTTCATTTTATGAAATTGGATTTTGGAGAAATGAGGGTGGATATAAAAGATTTGACCCCAAAAATGCTCGTCAAAGAGAGCAACTAGAGTTTTTATTGATAAGCAATTTCAATGGCTCTAATCCTTTGCGTGATACAAGCGTTAAAGCTTTGTTTGAAGTATTCCGCCCAGAGGACAAAGCCAAGAAGAGTGTAGATAGTCGCATGAAAAAGATTGAGGCAATCACTCTTGCCGCAGCTCTTTCTGAATCTGACTGTAGAGAATTTGCCGCTTCTGTTGGCTGGAATGAGTCTGATGACATTTATGTCATTAAAGACAAAATTCTAGACTGGTGTGAAAAAGACCCAGGAGGTTTTATTGAGGCTCAGTCTAGCCGTGACCGTTACGTTCTCGCCACTATTAAACGTGCTGAATCTAGAGGAATCATTACAAGAAACCCATTAGAAAATGCGTGGGAGTGGTCAGCTACTGGAGAGCTAGTATGCACTATGCCAAGAACGTCTCAAAAAGATATGTATGAAGGATTCTTAGGATGGTACATGTCTGAAGACAGAGCGTTGAGAGTATTCCAAGAAATAGAGTCTATTCTATATGGACGAAATCATGTGTCTAAAGTTCAGTCTAAAAAGACAGAACCAGAAGAAGAAGCTTTGCCGCAGTCTAAACGAAGACGAGCCAGAGCATCAGAATAAAAGAGCGCCCCACGGGGCGCTTTCTTTTTATCTTTGAGTTTAAATATTTTGTATTTTCGCATAGACTATGGCAGCCATTAACTTAGACATTTCTACGAAGTTAGACATTACGTGTAGACGTAATGACACATTCAGTCTTGAAGTCGTTTTCAAAGACTCAGATGGTGTTGGATTACTTTTAACAGAGTATACCGCTTTTAAAATGGAGGTCCGCCGCCATGATAGAAAAACAGGAACGCCAACTATTTCATTTACGTTAGCTGACGGAGATATTACAGGTGATGATACAGGAAAACTTACCGTTACAAAATCATCCGCTGAAATGAATATTTCTGGAGGAAATTATGTTTATGATTTGCAGGCAACTAAAAGTGGAATAACCTCTACATGGCTGCGTGGAAAGTTTACAATCAATGAAGATGTCACTATCTAATGGAAGTGAATGTAAACAATCCGAGCCAGGCTCCTACTGTTGTAGCAATACAAGAGTCTAAAACTGTAACAGTCAATCAAATTGAATCTGTTAGCGCTACAATTGTAGACAAATATTCTATTCTTGGCGTAAATGCAGGTTCTGATAAAACATATGTACATGTTCAAAATACCTCTTCAGCAACATGGAACATAACTCATAATTTAAATAAAAAACCATCTGTTGTTATTGCTGATTCAGCAGATGAGATTGTTTATGGAGAGGTTCAATATGTAAATGATAATCAAGTAACATTAACTTTTGCCGGAGCCTTTAGTGGTAAGGCATACTTTAACTAAAAAAACGATGGCTATTAAGTATCTATCCAGTATTAACCTTTCTCAGAATGAGTTACAAAATGCTGTTGTTCAAAATCTTGCCACTGCTCCCTCAAGCCCGGTAGCTGGTCAGATTTATTATAACAGTTCTACTACTGCCAATGTCCAAAATAGAATTTACTTTTGGGATGGTACAGATTGGATTGATATGTCTGGTGACATCCAAGATGTACTTGGAGGTGCAGGTCTTACCGCTTCAACTTCTGGCAATGGCGATGTTGTTACCCTTACGGTAGGTGCAGGAACAGGTATTACTGTTAATGATGATGATGTCCAGATTAAGAACGCTGGGAGTCTTACTAACAACACCCTGTCCAAATGGGACTCAGTCAACGGTCAGTTCGTTAACTCTTCCATCACGGATGACGGAACTACGGTAACCATTGGTGCTAACCTTACGGTTACGGGTACGACTACCTACGTAAACTCCAACACGGTTGAGATTGGCGATGCCATTATTCTATTGAACAGTGACGAGGCAGGAGCACCTTCTCAGAACGCAGGTTTTGAAGTTGAGCGTGGTACATCTACCAATGTAAGCTTCATCTGGAACGAGGAGAGTCAATACTTCTCTACCGTTGACCAGAAGTTCCACATCGGAAGCATTGCAGACATTACTGCTGCAAACGCAAACCAAGTATTGGTTTCTGACTCTGGTGTAGTTAAGAAGGTTGATGCCTCAGATATCCTTGACCTTATCACGATTAGTGCTGAGACTGGAACAGCTGCTCCTTCTACTGGCGACTTTACGATTGCTGCTGGTGAGGGTATCAACACTGTGGGTTCTGGTTCTACCATTACCATTTCTGGAGAGGATGCAAGCGACACCAACAAGGGTATTGCTAGCTTTGCCTCTGCTGACTTTGACGTAACCGCTGGAGCTGTTAGCTTGGAGGATACTGTTGTAAAGACAGTCACTACCGATAGCGGCGCATTGACTCCTGCTAGCCACGGCTTCTCTATCCTTGGCGGAGAGGGTATGGATGTTACCCACACGAACACTATCATCACGGTTGCCGGTGAGGACGCATCTGAAACCAACAAGGGTATTGTAGAGCTTGCTACGAACGCTGAGGCTG
>Ga0208644_1000647_pt1 | contig 30767 bp, 50 predicted proteins | sample VirMetDEL_Nov_18_FD_184517 | JGI IMG/M metagenome (GOLD analysis project Ga0208644, IMG submission 184517) | Aqueous microbial communities from the Delaware River and Bay under freshwater to marine salinity gradient to study organic matter... | ecosystem: Environmental > Aquatic > Marine >...
ACCACCAGTCTAATCAATCTTATCGCCATTTTCTAAAAATATTTTAGAAGTTCCTGCTAACTCAATCGTGCTATCTGCTGGAACTGAAATTGTATATGCAATTCTTGCGTTACCTGAAGTTCCGTCAATAACATCAGCAGTAATTGTATCGTCAGTAGCTCCGTCCACATTTGTAATTCTTAAAGTTACAACAATACCTGTTCCACCACTTGAATTAGTGTATAAGGTTTGTGCAGATGAAGTTACATCTAAGTATGCGTTTTTATATGCTTCAGCCATTTATTTCCTTTATCCTAATGCCAATATTAGTCCAACTGTAGCTCCAGCAGGTGCTAAATTAGCAATATCTTGTGCCGTTGTTTTTTTAATATTATTACTATCAGATACATCAGCAACTAAAACTTCGTCGCCACCTGCAACTGTAGTTGTTGTTTGTCCATTAACATCAACATTTAAAGTTACTGCACCAGAGCTTCCACCACCAGACATACCTGAACCTGCATTAACTGCGGTAATATCGCCCTCGCCAATGAAACTGCCCCAAGTAGAACCATTGTGATAAGTTAAAGTATCAGTATCTTTTAAAAATGCAAACATACCTTCTGTTGGACTAGTTATAGCACTATCTCTAGCAGAACTATCTGCAAATACCATAACTACTTGTTCTTGTACATATGTATTAAAGTCAGACGCATTTACTAAATCGCCTGTAGTCCAAGTTTTAAAGCCTGCTCCTGCCATTTATTTATCTCCTTTATGCGTAAGCAAATCGTGTTCCAATACCTAGTTTAGCTTGTCCAAGTACCCAACCGCTAGAACTTGCAGGACTTAATGTTAAGTTCCAGTTCCAACTTTGAGTACTAGCATTAACATTATGGCTAATGCTTTCTATCCATAATTCATCAGTATAGCTAGAAGTATCAGGATTGACTATCTTAACTGATATTCTATCTCCAAATTCTAATCCTAGTGCTTTATCCCATATATTTATATCTTCTCTTGGATTAATTTTTAAACTATCTATACGAACAATAGGAAGTGCAGTTTCTGCAATTTTTTGTTCAATTAGAGATAATACATCTGAATCTGATACATTTATAGTGCTATCAACACTTGCTATTGGTCTATATCTTTGTACAGAATTAGCGTCTGATACAAATTGTGTATTACCACCTGTTCTTGTCCATTGATAAACATTTCTTACTTCGTGAGTATCAAATGAAGTAACTACATCTGTATAAGGCAAATTAGTTCCGTCATTCGAAAAACTAGCTTGAACATCTGTTGCTTTTGTATTAGATAATTTATATGCTCTATTTCTAAATACTGCTTTTCCGTCTTTACCTATAAAAAACTGAGCATTTTCTGCTTTTTCACAATCTCTAATAGCAGTTAATATATCATTACCACTACTGGATTGAGAAATAACTTCATTAGTTCCAGTTTGTATATCTCTTAAATGAGTAGGAAACTGTATTTGATTTAATAATCTTGTAACTCTTGCAGAGGATAATTCTTGTTCATCTTCATAACCTAATACTGTAGATATTCCTATTTCTGAAAATCCACCTCTGCCTAATCTCCAACCTGCTGAAGTTAAAGTTTGTGAGTTAAATATTTTAAAAGCGTCAACACAATTAAAAACTACTGTGCTATCTGCACCTAAAGCAGGATAATTAACAGGTATCATATCTAAAAAGCCATAAAATATTGGATAAGTAGTTGAATTATATTCAGCAGTTATTTTTACTACTTTATAAGGTTGTATTTTTGTTATAGAATTTCCAGAATCATAATAAGGACTTGAGGTATTATTTGGATTAAATCTGTTATCAGCATTAGATAATAAAATACTTGCAGTTCCACCAACAAATTGTCCTAATTCATTTTGCCTACCTCTTTTAGTGGAAAATTGTCTAACATAAGCAGAAATGTCAGTAAAAGTAATAGAACTATCAAATGGATTACTATCAAATCCTATTTCAACTGTTATATTTACATTACTATCAAACGCTACTGACATTTATATATTTTATCATAAAAATTATGAAAATGTAGTTGGTTAATCTCGTATATAGGTATATCATATAGGTATGTTAGATAATAAAAAAGGAGTTAAAATGACATATTATAAGAGAGTTCAAGCATTTAGAGATAATCAAAGAGTATTATTAGATGAATTTTTAGCAGAAGTTGTTGCTACAGGTATTATTACAAAAACAAAAGAAAATAATTCTACTAACAGAAATAAAGTTTATTGGCAATTTAATGCTAATAAATTTAATAAAAAAACTGTAAATAGTTTCAAAGACCATATTGTTAAATTAGAAGAAAAATTAGCTAAAGCTGATAATGGAATTGAAAAAGATTTATATAAAGAAATAATTTTAGAAACTCAATACAATGTGCGTTTTTGGAATATTGCAAAACCTTTATTTGAGGCTGATAGAAAATTAGAACAAATTAAATATTTTGCAGGAAAATAATAACTTTAAAAAGCCACATTAATTCCACGCCTTGCTCCCTCTTGTAAGGCTCTTGCTACTGCTTCTTCTATTTCAGTTGGAGTTCCTAAAATAGCTTGTGGATTAACTGTTATTACATTTGTGGTATGTCTAGCAATTGGCGAAGTTGGTCCAAAGTTTTGAGGTATTTCTGCACCACCGCTAGCAGGAAAAATTACACCACCTCCACCACCTCCACCACCATTTCCATTTCCTCCAGTAGTTGTAGGAGTTGAAACAGCAGGTAAAGAAACTTTTTTTCCAGCCATTGAAAAAATACTTTCAAATTGACTTCTTAAATAATCTAAATCTCCACCAACACTAGCAACCATTTGTTTAAGTCCTTCTTCTAGTGCTCCTAAAGCCTCAGCGTCTGCAATAGCGTCATCTAATTCTTTTTTAGCAATAGCCATAGCTAATAAGTTTTCAGTTGAATTAGCAGTTGCCTTAGCTAAATCTTCTTGTGCTTGACGATATTCTTCTTGTGCCTTTTTAACATTTTCAGTTTCTCTTGCTAAATCTTTTTCAGCACTTTCAACATCTCTTAATGCTCTTTCTTCTGCTTGAGTTGAGCTAGTTGAATCTATAATGGCTTGTTCTAATGCCTTTTTAGCAAGTTCATATTCTAAGTCAGCAATTTTAGATTGACCAACTTGTTCTTCTGCACGAGCTAATGCCTCTCTTGCTCTTTCAATGGCATATTCTTCTTCTAAAGTTACTAATTTTGATAATTCTTGTTGATTAGTTAATTCAGCTTTCGCTTTTTCTAAATCAGTTTCAGCTTGAGATTTTTTATTAATAGCTTTATTTAGCTCATTTAATTTTTCCTTTTCTTCATTTTGTAAATCATTTACATTTTCTTGAATTCTTTGTAATTTTTGATAGGCAGATAAAACTTTTTGTAATGCTCCTAAAGATTTAGTTTCTCTTTCTTCAGCTAATTCACGCTCAGCTTCAATTTCTTCTTCAGTTAATTCAATTGTTATTTCTTTGGTTTTGTTTAAACTTCCAGTTTCTCTATCTAATTCGTGTGCATTATTAATTAAATCTTTTTCAATTAAAGCCTGATATTGAATTGCTTTAGAATAATCACTATAAACTTTTGCTAATCTAAGAGTTTCTTCTCTATTATTCTTTTGAGCAACTAAGGTATTATTTAATTCATTATTATATGAAAATGCTATGCCCTCACTAGCACCTAATAAATTTATAAATTCTACTTGTGAATCTATATATTTATCAGTTCCGTCAGTAGCTTCGATAATTACATCTAGCATTCTGCTTATAAAACCAACTGTTTTTTCCATAGCTGGAGCTAATGCCTCGCCAATAATTAAACCTAATTCGTTAAATTTAGATGACATTACCTCTGTTTGAGCTTGTAAGGACTTCATTTGATTATCTGCTACTTCTTGAGTAGTTCCTCCACTATCTCGCAAAGCCTCCTCATAACGCCTTATTTGGTCTGTTGAACCACTTAAAATCTTAACTGCGTCAGCTACACCTCTATTTAAACCTAATTGGTCTAAAGTACTAGCCTTTAATTCATCAGACATTGGTCCAAGTACTGCGTCTAATTCTTCAATAATATCTGCAACATTTTTCATATTGCCTTGAGCGTCAAACATTTGAAGTCCTAATGCTTCAAATTCTTCTTTATTCTTAGCAGTTGCTCTTGGTATATCTCTTAAAACTTGATTTAATTTATCTCCAGCCTCAGCACCTTTAACACCTCTGTCAGCAAATACTGCTAAAACTGCAACACCTTCTTCTATATCTTTATTAACAACTTTTAACGCCGCACCTGCTTTGGTTGTTAATGCTTCTGAAAATTGTTGAACACTAGCGTTAGCCAAAGTATTAGCTTTTACTAATACATCAGTAACACGAGTTAAATTAGTTAAGTTTTGTTGTGCGTCTAAAACAGTTAATCCTAATGCAGACTGGGCGTCAGTTGCTAAGTCAGTAGCAGTAGCCATATCAAACATACCTGCTTGAGCAAAGGCAGCCACTTGAGGTAAAGCAGAAATAGATTGTTCAGCGTCTAAACCTGCTGACGCTAAAAAGAAAAAAGCTTCGGCTGAATCTTCAGCACTAATACGAGTTGAAATTCCTACTTTTCTGGCAGCCTCAGACATAGCTTGTTGTTGAGCTTCAGTAGTTTTCATTATTGCTAAAGACTGATTTAAAGCGTCTTCAAACTTCATAAATGTTTGAATACTCTCAGCACCTGCTTTAACTATTGCATATAAGGCAGTAACTACACCTGCTTTAGCTACATTTGAAAATTTAGAAAGTGATTTACCTGATTTATCGGCACTATTACCAATGCCTTTCATTTGAGCAGAGGCTAATTCTGCACCTTTAGTAGCAATTCTTATTACTAGGTCTGCACCTGCACCTAAAGCCATTTATCTTCTCCTCTTATTACTTTCCGCCTCTCTAAGAGCTATTGCTTTATTTCTTTCTTTTTGCTCCCAAAGATAAAAAGTAGCCCATTGAGTATATTCGTATGAACTCATTGTAGCTTGTAATTCTGCCACAGTCATACCTAATTCTCTTGCTAATCGAAAAGTAAAAGCTAATTCAGGATTAGTTTTGAAATTCCTCGGCTATTTCAGCCTGAACCTCCTCAGTAACTCCGTTCATATCTGCTATTTCAACAAATATTTTATCAATAACTAAAGCTGACTTTTCATACATAGCTTCAATCATTTCGTCATCTAATTCAGGTTCAACTACACTTGCTTTTAATAAAGCCTTTTGGTAATCAAAAGCGTCTTTATCATCAGCAGTTGCAATTCTTGCAAGTTTAACTTGCATTTGTTTAGTAATTCCTCTTACTTTAATTTTTGCATTCCACTCAGGTATTTCTATAACCTTTTCTGGAACATCAGAAATACTATTTAATATATCTTTATTTAAAAAATCCATTATGCGTCCTTTTTTAAGATTTTACTTAGTGTGTTCCTCTGGTAATCGCTCCAGTAACTTGTAATTCTGATGAATAAGCAACCACATCTCCAACAGCACTTGTCTTTGTATAACCAGTACAAATTGCCTCGCCTGTGTATTTTACTGCACCTGAACCAGTTCCTTCTGGCGAATACTCAAAAGAAAGTGTTGCACTTTGACCTACAACTGCTCCAAATATTGCATCAACTGTGCTATCCCATAGTCCAGTAACGCTTAAAGTTGCGTCTTTAAGTCCTACTATGTATGTTTTATTTGTTGCACCTAAAACAGAAGTTTCAGCTACATCAGCAGTTTGAGGAAAGTCCACATTATTTACATAAGAGCTTATGTCAGTTAGAGTTCCACCTGAATCATCTATCTTAAATACGCTATCTTTTCCGTGTACAAATGCCATTTCTTTTATTTCTCCTCTTAATTAATTCTTCCAAATCCTACAATAGCAGAAAAACTTGGTGTAGTTCCACCAACTGTAAAAGAAACTTTTAGGTATCTATTTACAGTAGTTCCTTTAGCTACTGCTTTATATTCAGAAGTTGTTCCTGTTGCTTGAGTGAAAGTTACTAAGTTAGTGTAAGTAACATCATCAGCACTATGCTTTATAACTACATCTAAAGTTGGACTTGTTCCACTAGCAGAAGTTACTAAAAGAAAAGCTCCACCGCCATTTGTAGTAGAAGTTGAGTTATCTCTAGCAGTTCCGTCTGTAGTTGTAGTTAAAGTTTGATTTTCTAATACTATTCCATTTAATAAACCTCCGTCAGCTTGTACTTCCAAAGAAGTAGCTACAACATCTCCAACAGGGCTTGATATTCCATAATTAGTTATATTTGAATTAGCAAAAAATACTCTATCAGTAGCGTCTAATCCTTGTGCTCCGTGAACTAATATAAAATCATTTCCACCTAATAATGGTTGTAAAACTGCGTCAGAAGTAGCGTCAAAAAATCCTGCTAAGCTAGAAGTTCCGTCTTTTTGACCGCTTATATAAGTTTTAGCTCCACCACTTGCACCAAAAGTAGTAGTTTCTGCAACATCTGCACTTATTGAAGTATCTGCATTATTAAAATAACTTGAATAATCATTTTCATTAATATAAATTTTTGTATCTTTGCCGTGAACAAAAGCCATTATTATTCTTCTTTCTTTTTTCTATATAATTCTTCTTTTAAATCTGACTGTATTTCATCAACTTGTGCTACTTCGTCATCATCTATTGCCAAATCAGAATTCATCATCTCGTTGTAATCAGTTACATAACTCATTCTTCTTCCTCAACTTTCTTATTTTTAATAATATCAGTAGCTTTCATTATTAATCCTTGTTCTAATAACCACTTTACACTTTTTTTAGGTATGTCGTTCACAATACTACCTGCCTTATGTACTTTTCCGTTATATTCTAATTCTTCGTTTAATATAAAATCCATTATGCTATTACCTCTACGCTAAACTGTACTCCTAAATAATCTATATTATTTACATTATACACGCCATAATCCGTTGCGTCAGTTACTCTAACAGACTGAGCCTCATTGTTCAATGAAGTATCGCTTTCTATTTGAGCCTTAACTGAATTAGCACCACTACTTTGTAAATAACTATCTAAAGTTTCTTGGCTTAATTGTGCGTCCACTCTTGCTATATATAGTAGCACAGGAATTGTATATGTATCTGCACCTCTTGACATTGTCGAATCATATTCAATTCTTTCTACAACACCAACTACTGCAGTTGGAGGTTCAATAATATCAGGAACATATTTATAAACGCTTAAACTTGTAATGTTAGATAAATTATTTCCTATTTCATTTCTTATATTAGTTAAACTAGCCATTATTTTATTCTACCATTACGCCATACAGAAGTGATAGCAAATCCTGCCTCTCTTAATAAAGCGTTTCTTTCAGGTGTTGTATCTCTAACTGCCATTTTTATAAATGGAATAATTGGAGTACCTTTCTTTCCTATTGCTTGTTGAACTGCATAAGGATTAATATCGTGTCTTTTAGCCCAACCAATTAATGCCTTAATAGGTGGATAATGAGGTTTAGTTCTACTAAATGGTGGCGATAACCTATAACTTTTATTTTTAAAGCCGTGAACATAAGTACTATGTGGAGCTCTTGAATAAACATCAACACCGTTAGGTAATCTACCTACATCAGCTAATCTTTTGAAACCAATACCTTTTTTCAAATTGCCTAAATCTTCTGGTGCTAAATCTTTTGCTTTATCAGCTACTATTGCACCAGTTAATTCAAAATATCTTCTTAATGGAAAGTAAGCTAAATTATGTAAATCTAGTCTTTTTCTTAATTTATTTGCACCAATTATATTAACTTGCATTAGCCTTAATCCTTTGAGATAATATGATTTTTAGAGTTTTCTTCTAAAAAATCCTTTTTATATGCTCTAACTACCGTGAGATTGCCCTCTCTCGTTAGCAAATCTCTTTCTGGCACTAAGTGTAACACATAGATTTAACATAGATATTGAGTATTTTTTTTAAAATTTTTTATAAAAGAAGTTGGTTTATCGAGAACACAAGCATAATATATAGGTATGTTAGATATAAATAATAAAGAAGTTAAAAAAGTTTTAGATTATTTTTCTAAAGCAGGTCATCAAGTAAAAGGTGTAGAGCCAATAAATACAACACCAATATATTTAGATAAAGACTTTGAAGATGTATTAGGTTTTATACAAGGCGACCATAATGATTGGAATATTGAAGAAAATCAAACAACTCATATAGAATTTACTGAAAAGAAAAACTTTTTGGGCTTAGGTTTTGATACCGTAATGAGTACATTTACTAGAAATCATTTTGTTATAGAATTAGAAAGCGATAAAAGTAAAGGTTTTATAGTTGTTGCAGTTGAAAACGGAATATTCAAAGTTGGTAATGGAATAACAGACAAAGCTCGAGTTACCAATAACACTCATAAAGTTGTTTATGTAGGTTTTGGAAAAAAAGAATTTGTAGATAGTTTTGGAGAATATAATACATTTAATAAAACTGAGTGGAATAAATTAACTAAATTTGCTTTAAATTTAGAAAATAGATTGTAATTATAAAACTTGTCCAGTAAGAGATAATCTACGATAACCTTTTAGTAATTCTTTTGCGTCTGGGTCAAACTTATTAAATAGTTCTACTGTTCCAGTACTTTCATTTCCAAAAATATTAAATGGTGTATCTTTTCTTTTCCATATTCTTGTAGCTTGAATAACACACGCCTCAACAACTGCGTCTGGAACTGCTGACCAGCCCCAAAGTCCTGTTATCTTTATATTTTTATTTATTAAAGGCTCAAATCTTTCTGATGAACGAGTTTCTAAAATTCTTATTTCTGTATAAGGATGATAATCTGTTCCTTTTTCGTGAATAGGATTAATTGGTCTTAGATAAAAATCTGTATCTAATGTAAGAGTTGTATCATAAGTTCCGTCATCTGTTGTATCTAATTGTACTGTTAGCGAAGTAGTAGTACTAAGGTCAGGAATGTCAATGAATACAGTACTAATAGGATTAAAGTATTTAACTGTTGCTGATTCATCTTGATAAAACCTCCTTTGGCAATATCTATCTATTAATCTAGAACTTGCGTCAATTGCTCTATCAATATTTGTATCTTGAGCACTACCAGATAAACCAAGCCTAGCCTTAAATTCAGTTTTATCTACATACTGCTCGTGAGCCATTTAAAACCTACTTAGCTTTATTTTCGACAGGTTCTTTAGCTTTAGTTTCTTTTACTTTCCACTCTTTAGCTTGTACATCAGATACTTCACTACCTGCTCTAGCAAGTAATTTACCTTTAGCCCAACCTTTAGGAAGACCACCATTTACGCCTTTACCTATATTGCCGTCATCATCTTGCCATAAATCATCTTTTAAAATCATTTTTTCTCCTTTTGCTTTGTCCTCACTCGCCTTTTTTATATATGACGAGTGAGAAACTAAAGCCATAAATTACTAATTAAAAGTTAGTAATTGAACAGAAAGCAGTTGGTCTATAGATTGCAAAACCTAATCTCAAACTTGCTTTCATCATTACTTTATCTTTTGTAAAGAAATCAGAGTGGCTATCGGACATAGCTACTTCAATTCCTTGTCTTGTAACGATATGTGCTGAAACACCACCACCAAAGTTTCCTAGTAATGCTGTTCCTGCTGAAATTGCAGTTGTAGGTACAACTGGAACGCCCCAAATACTTGCTTGAGGAGCACCATTGAACATACCTGCACCAACGAATAATGGTTGTAACGCACCAGAAGTTGTTACTGCATTAACTTCTGTTACTAAATCATACCAATCGCTTGGGTGCATAATTATTGCGTCAGGCTCTACGAAAGCATCTTTTCTGATTTCAGTAATTGCTTGATAGATTTGACCAATTCTCTTTAGATTTCCTGCGAAAGCAGAATAATCAAAAGTATTGATACCTGATTTGTTCAATACACCTGTTATATTAGGTGCAGTTCCGTTACCGTTTAATAATTCGGAATCTAGTCTTAGATTAAGCATTGTTCTTAATCTTGAGTCTAAATATCCTTGGACTGCAGTTACATCAGCCAATAATTCTTCTGTTACTGGAATAGAAACACCGAATTTTCTAATATTTTCAGTTCTTTCAGTCATAGCGAGAGCTGATTCGCCAAAAGCACTTGCTTCAGCTACTTCTGCTGCGTTATTTGTGAAAGTTGTTTCTTCCAAATACTTGTATTGATATTGGTCTGTTTGTAGAACAGAAAACAAATCAATAACTGAATTAGGATTTCGTAATGCAGTCGGAACGATAAGGTCTGAACGAACAACCTTTGGAGGATAGGCGGAAGCCTCATCCATTAAGGTTTTTGTTTCTAATATTGGGTTCCATTTTACTTCTGAAGTAATGTTCTTCATTCCTTCTTTTATGAAAGATTGAACTGCTTTACTCTCTTGGAACATTTGAGCAATAGATTTTGTTTGCTCAGGCATTTCCTCGTGTATTGGTAAAGCTTTTACTTCTTTTCCTGCTTGAACATCAGCTTCAAGTCTTTTAACTTGAGCGTCATATTCTTGAAGTTGTTTAACTTCTTTTGACAAAGCCTCCATTTCTTCGTTTCTATTTACCCAAGCTTCTTTTTGCTCGTGTGTCATATCTTCGAAGTTATGTGTTTTAGCCTCGTTTAAAGCAGATTCACGAAGTTCTTGGAGTTTTGCTTTTTTAGCGTCTAAATTACTCATTTAGATTTCTCCTTATATATCCGTTGTTTCTGCGAGAATACGCATTGTATCTGCAAAAACATCATTTGCTTTTACTCTATTGTCCTTTTTATCTTCTGGCAAACCTGCATTTAGCAAGTCATCTATATCTTGAAAGACTGCGTTCAACTTTTCTTGCAAGTGCATTAAAGCGTCAGCAGATTTAGGACTTAGTTTTTTATCTTTCTCCAAGCGTAAGGCAGTAAGCTCCTTAGCTCTTGTTAGTACTGCAAAAACATCATTAAGAGATGTTTCTACTTCTTCAACGAAAGTTTGACCACTTTCATTTGAAACTTCTTGTGAAACTTGTTCAATTTCATTTTCTAAACCTTTTGCCTCTTCGTAAGCGTTATGTGTTGCACAAGGCATATAATAAGTTTCGCCATTTTCATCAATAGTATGAGTTCCTGAACAACCTAATTCTTCAGCTCTAGCTAAAGCCTCTCTTTCAGTTGTATAAGTATCAGGCATTTCTTCGTGCATATCTTTTGTAGCTTTTTCTTTATTAGCTTTTATAGCCATTGTGTAAGTTTCTTGATTAGCTCCTACTAATACAGGACTAACCTCCCAAACTTTTAAATCTTTTAAATATCTTACTTCTTGACTATCTCCATTATCTTTTGTAAAAGTTCCAATTTCTGAATCTAGTACTTCAAAACCAAAAGACCATTGTTGCAAATCGCCCATAGCTTTAACAGTTTCATAAGCCTCTCTACCACTAGCAGTATTCATATTGAATTCTCCTACAAATTTTGCATTAACATCATCTTGAATAATTTTTCCTCTGCCAATTGGTTTAGACCAATCGTGAGCCCATACCATAGTTACGCCTTTATCTCCATATCCACTTCTTATTGATTTTGGTTGCACTACATCATTATCGCTATCAATAGTATTGAATACACTAAATACTGCTTCCACTTTGCCCTCAATATCATTTGATAATATTGAATCTATTGTTTTAAACTCTTTTGTCATCTGCGTCTTCTATTCCTTTTTCTATGGTATATTGTATCACATCTACAATTGACTACAAGGTTTGCTGGTGCTCCAAAACTACTATCTCCAGGATACCTCATTTTGTAACCACCTACATTGAACAATTGCTCATATTCAACTCTAGCATTATCAACTGCTCTATGTGGGTCACGAACTAAATTATCTCTACGAGTAATCCATTGTTTTTCAGTAACTACGCCACTTCTTTTAACTGCTTGTTCTTTTCCAAATTGTGCTAAAACTTGAGCCTCAGTTCTTGCTATTGTATTACTTCTTCCAAGTCTTTGCAATCCAAAACGATTAGATACTTCTGCTTGTACATAATCAGCTAAATCTTGTCCTACTAAACCTAATTCACTTCCTTTATCAAATCCTACTCTTAAAGCTACATTTAATCTTTTCTTTGTTGTTTTTGCTAATTCAGGCATAATAGTATCTAATCTATTAGTAACAAATTGTATTGCCTCTTTATTTCTAGTCATTGGCTCAATAGGAAAAATAGCATTTGAATTTCTTAATCTAAAAAATCCACCTGTTATAACTTCCATACGAGGTTTTTGAGTTCTGCCCCTAATAATATCTTCATCTTTTCCTTTTACTTGTTCAGGCAATAATGTAGTTATTTGAGCATAAGCAAAATCTGTCATTAAAGATAAATACATATCATACAAATCTGCTTTCCAACTCTTAGTTAGATTATCAATAATTAAACTTGCACCAGCCCCAATACCAATAATTGTTACTGGATTATTCTTAAAATAAGTATTTATTTCTTTTTCTAAATTTTGAAATAATTTATAAAATTCTAATGTTAGTTGATAGTCCCATTTAGATAATAAAGCGTCATATTCTTTCCATAAAATTGTTTTAGTTTCTTCACTTTCAAATTCATTTGCAAATATTTCATCATCTAAATCTAATACTGCATTTCTTCTTTTAATTAATTCTAAAGCAGATGATACTTTTTCATCTCTTGCGTTCATAGCTCTAACTAATTTTTGGCTCCAACTTCTACCTGCATTTCCGCCCCATAAAGCCCAAGCTATTCTTCCATTACTTGGATAACCGTCTTCTCCTGGCGACCAACCTTGACCTGTTTTATCACTTTCGTGTCTTGGAAAGTATTTAGCAATATGTCTTACTTTTTCTGCACCTGCAGTTCTATTGTTTAAAATATATCTTGCTGAATTACGACCAACTGAAGTTCCACCTCTGCCAAACTCTTTTACCCACTCTAAACCTCTACGAGCTTCTTCTTTAGCACCTTGAGGAATTGTAAAATCTAAGTCGTCGTATGGTCCTTTAAAATTCTCCACTATAAGCGTTCTCTCCGAATCTATGTATCTGTTCCAATCGTGCTTGTGCTAATTCTTCCGTAGGATAGCAACCAAACAATCTATTTGTATCAGCTGAATAAACGCAATATTCGCCATTTTCCTGTCTTATTACTTTATTTTCTAAATCTTCTTCTAAACTACTTTGCTCAATAACAGGTTGATTAGTTACTTCTTGGACTGCAGTATAAGTTCCTATTTCTTCTTTTGGAACTGCTATTTTATTATTTGGTATTAAATAAACATCATCTTTATCGTCAAAGTCAAATCCTAATTCTTCTCTAGCCTCTGCTATTGTTAAAAATCCTGCATTAACTCCTACTGCTATTCTTCTATATTTTTCATCTTCATCTTGTTGTAAAGCTCTTACTTCTGAAAAATCATAAAATGCCTCTTGATATTGTTCAGTATGAAAATCTATATTTAATAACTGATGAGTTAGTTCTTGTCCTATCATACGCCACATTGGTATTAATTTATTTTCAGTAAAATACTCTCTTAATTCTTTAGCATTTGAATAAGTAGCTCTTTCTAATCCTGCACCTAATCCTGCTAATATTGCAGGAACACCTAATACTGCAGATATTCTTTCTTCAGCGTTATATCGTAAAGTTCCTATATTTAATTCACTAGGACTAAATGCCATCTTCTCAACTTCCATAGCACCACTTAAAACTAAAGGCATACCTTTATTAGCACCTGAAACTTTTTGTTGATATGTTTTAACTATTTGTTCTGCTTCTTCACTTGTAGGACCATATCCGTCTTTAGGACTAATAATTACACTTGGAACACCACTATTAGCTAATAAAGAAGTTGCTAATTGACCTGCTGATTCATCACTATAAATTTCTCTTAAAACTGATTTAACTGGACTAAAACCTCTTTTATGATTAGTTGGGTCTAATCCAAGTCTTAAATGTACAATATCTTCAGGCATAATAATTGTTAGTCCATTTTTTTGTGTTTCATATTCATAATGAGTTATTAATTGACTTTCATTTCCTTTTGGTTTAACTTGTTCAGGCATTAAAGGATAAAGTGCTACTAATTGTCCTGCTTCATTTTTTTGTTTTAATAAATAGGCATCTCCAGAAATATGGATTGCATTAATAATATATTGTTGAATAATATCTCCTGACATATAAGGATTAGGTCTTTTCATTAATATTTCAAATGGATGATTATAAATTACTTCCATATCATTATCTTGGTTATATGTTTTAACTAATAAATTAGCCTCAGAAAAAGATACTCCTAAAGTTTGAAGACAAGCGACAACTGCTGAATTAGATTGCCCATTGCCCATATTATTAACATCAAAAGCGCCTGCATTAGTATTCCAGCCCCAAATAAAACTATTCTGTCCATATATTCCTGTATCATCTCTAAAAAAGTTATAATATTTTTCTTCTTGATTAGCTCTTCCAAAAATTATGTCGCTAAGTTTTCTTCTCTCTGCCATTTTTTCTCCTTAGTGGTTTTGATAGTAAGTGAACGCGACCCTAAAAGGTCTTACTATCTCCACCACTACTAATATGCCTTATATCCAGTAGTGCCTATAGTTTCAGTAACTGCGTAAGCTAAAGCGTCCACTTGGTCGTCGTGCTCTCCAACAGGAAACTGTAACAATTCTCTTTCTAAATCAGAATACCATAAGGCATTACGATTAAAAAACACTTGTGCAGATTCCATTTTAGCACCTAAAGGTAAGGCTCTGCTAAATTTATCTCTATCAGGCGATAGTTCTTTTACAGGTAGTCCTTCTCGTCTTGCCATTTGTATTAAAGCTAATTGATAACCTGCTCTTTCGATTCCAACATAGGCAGGTTTAAAAGCATTATAAACTTTCCATAGTAAAGGTAAAATATCAGGAGCTTCTAATCTAGCTCTTTTAACATCTAAGACCAATAAGTCATTATCTTTTGTTTTACCGACTGTAACAATTGCAGTAAAGTCTGCACTTTCTTTTGTCGAGGTAGCCAAATCCACAGTCGTAATAATTTGTATTTCATTTTTATATATTTCTTTTTTACCAAGTAAAAAATAATCTCTGGACTGCTCATATCCCATTTTATCATATTCTGTTTTAGTTGCACTTTCGTAATAATGAAACCAATCAGGCTTAATTAATCCTTGACCGCTTTCAACAAATTGTGCCTCATATTCTTGACTATATAAAAAACTTCCTATTTCATCTTTTGCACTATCTAATTCTTCTAAAGGTATAAATGGATTAGTATTTGTATGATATTGCCATACAGACCAATCTTTATTATTTTCAGCTTTTTCAAATAACCTAGAAAACCAATTAAAGCCTCTTGGTGTAGATATAAATAAAGCGTGTCCTTGTTTTTCAGTTAAAGTAGGTCTAATAACTTCTGCCCAAATTTCTTCTTTTATATAAGCACACTCATCTAAAACTACAAAATCTAATCCTGCACCTCTTAACCTTTGAGGATTATCTCCTGATTTTATTTGTAAGCTACCTTTATTAAATGTTATTAGTTTTTGTGCCTCTAAAACTTCACAAGGTAAATCAGCAACTATTTGCCTAAATTCTCTCCAGCCCTCCATTGCCATAGGATAAGTTGGAGCTATCCACCAAACACGACCTCCCTCAAGTGCATATTTAATTGCCATAGCTATTCCAAGTCTTGTTTTGCCCCAACGCCTACCTGCAACAACTATTTTAAAACGAGTTTTATCTTCTAATATTTCCTGTTGCTTAGGATGTAAGTCAGGTAATTCAATAGTTAATTCTGGTCTGACCATTTTAATTTAATTGTTAATGGCTCGTTATCTTCTTCTCCTGTAAGTTTTAATCTATCAACACGACCAAATTCCTCAGGAAAGCGTCTTTCTAAAAACCAAGCGTCTGCTTGCCATTTACCCTCTACACTAGCCTTATCAATTCTTCCTAATCTTCTCATTACATTTTCAGCATTTGCTTTATCTATTTCAGTTAAAAACTTAATTAATAAATCATTTTTTTTAGATTTTCTTTGAGGTTTAGCAATTAATTCTTCGCCCTCTTTTCTCCAACGCCTAAAAGTTTCATATGAAATACCTAAATGATTGCAAGTCATATTATAAGAAAGCCCAAGTTTAATTCTTGTAGCAAACTCTTGAATTAATTGTTCATTTAATTTGGTTGGTCTAGCCATTTTGCGTTCTCCTAGATTGTATCATATTTCTTTTTTTTATACACACAAAACACATTTTACTAGATTAAAAGTAAATATTTGCACTTTTAGACATAGAAAAGCCCTCAATTAAGAGGGCTAGTCTAAATTAAATTAAACCGTCAAAAATATTTTCTAATCTCCATTGAATATCTTTAACTGCTAATTTTTCTACTTTCTTAGAAGTTTTAACAATTTCAGTTCCGTTAATTCGAATTGTTATGCTTAAGAAATATGCTCCCATATGCTTTGCAAAACTAACTGTTGTTTGTCTATTTACATTTTCTGCAATTTCTTCATAATTTCTAACAGCTACTGTTCTATAACTTGTTGGTCTATTATGATTATTATATGAGATATCGTAATTATTAATATATATACCTCTTTCGGTATCATACATTAATTTTTGATTTTCTGTATAATTTTTTAAGGTCATCTTTTTGGTATAACCTTTATCGTCCATATATACTCTATCATCAATTAGTCCTTGGACTGCTTTTTCAATTTTGTTAAATTCTGATTTATTCACTTTTCCTCCTTTATCATATCTAACATACTTATATTTTATGCTTTAGTTCTCGCTATTACCACTACATTTATTATTTTTTTTATAAAAAATATACATTGAAATCATTGAATTCTATCTCTTACACTTAGTTAATGAATTAAATTTACTACCGAGAGAACAAAGCCTCAGGTGTGTTTTTCTATATGTTTTCTTGATTCCAAGTTTCAAGCAACGCAATTATTGAGTTTTCTAATTCATCTAGTTCAATAATTACTAAACCATTACTAACTCCGTCAGGCATAGCAACAAATAAAAATGGTCTATTATCTCCTATTGCAACATTTTTATCAGACTGTTCTTTTGCTTTTAGATATTTAGTCCATATTGGTTGTATTTGTTTTCCTGCTTTAACTTCTACTCTAACTAATCCGCCCCAACTTTCTTCATTGCCCATTAAAGAACGAAATTTAGTGTCAGGTAATTTAAGTTTTTTTCTAGCTAGATTTTGCTTTCTACGACCTTTTTGTTTATTGCGTAAGCCTCTTTTTTGATTTTCAGACCATTGAGATTTATCTTTAACATTTTTTTGACCTAAACCATTTAAGCCTTTTTCCTCGCCTTTACGCCTTTTCCAATCAGAAAAAGTTTCATCATCTCTAATATCAAATTCAGCCATTACAAAATATACATTTATTTTTAGTTAATTGTTTATCTTCAACTATTGTTCCACAAGTTTTACAAACATATAAATTTAAGTTAGCTTGAACTACGCCTAAACTAGCAATAGCTAATTTTGCTTCTTCTTGTAATGTAGTAGTAAATGGTAAAATATCTTCAACATCTATCAATATTGGTGCTGATTGAGTTTCAGACCAAATATAAATACTTGCTTTGCCCTCGTTTATTCCACGACCAATAGATATTTCATTACCAAAAACATCTTTATAGATGAATTGTTGATTACCGTCTTCGTTCCAATGCCCACTCATAATAATATGCCTTATGTTTTCTCTTACCTTTCATTTTACACTTATCTTCCTGACAAGTTATAGTTTCTATAGGCATACCAACTTTACGAGCATTATAAACAATATCACGCATATTATCGCTATGATAAGTGCAAATAAATTCGCCTTTAATTAAATCATTTACAATTGTATCTCGGTTTAAATAATTACTCTTGTTCTGCTTTTGCTTTTCTAACTGCATTATCAAATCTTTCTTTATTGACTTTTTGTGAAATAACTAATTGACTAGTAGTTTCAAAATAACCACGCATATAATCTTCTAATTGTGATTTACTTTTAAACCTCATAAAGCCTTGAAATGTATATTTATTATCTTCTGTTTTTACATCTCTAAATACAATTCTATGACTATCAGTTATTTCTTTATCCATACAACATTGACAAATTCCATATTCTTTATTTAATGATTTATCTTTTTTAATTAATTCAAAATAACAATTCATACAAACTGCGTTACTGTTATTAAGACAAAAAACTGATAATTGATTTTCTTCTTCATCAAATATTTTGATTTGACTATTACAAAAATCACAAATCCAATCACTTTCAGCTATTTCGATAACTTGAGTTGGCTGATTATCAAATTGAATTGTTATTGCACTTCCAATATTTTGTCTATGTGTTATTGGATTTTCATAAACTACAAATTGTTCTTTCATTGGTTTAACTCCTTAATTAACTCATCTAAATCTTCTATATTAACTTTTTCATCATTCCATTTAACTCCGTCTGGAGTTCCAGTTTTAAATTTTTGAAGTTCGCTATGACTTGCATTAGCTAATCTAAAAATAAAATTATTATAATTTAGACTTCTTTTTGCTAATTTATATAAACTTTCTTCATTATTTATCCAAAGTGCAACATTCCAAGTTTCATAATTTTTCCAACCATTATGGTCGTGTATTCTATACATAGCAACCTGACCTTTATGACTATGATGACTTAAACTACATCTATCACTTTCAATATCCCAACCTTTTTTTCTTAAATCTCTAATTCTTTGTGAATAAGTTGGAATAAATTTTTGTTGAAAACTTACTCCACATACCCAACCACCTGTGTTAATTAGAGTTGATAAGACTTTATCAACTTGTGATATTTCTTTTTCTTCCATTTTATTACTCATTATTTCTCCTATTATCCTTTTGTTAATGATAAACCTTGCTTCAAATAATAAGACTCTAATTCCTTAAAAGTCATATATTGTTCAGCAGGTAAATTACTTTCTTTCATTACTTTATATTCAGCTACATTTCTATCTTTCCAACTCCAAAATGGCGTTCTTTGTGCTAATAGATATGTATTTGAATTCTTATATTTTCTTTCAAGCTCTTTCCAAGTAAATGTTTTTTGAACTTGTTTAATTTTCCACTCTTTCATTATCTTCTCCTACTTGCTACATTTTGAGTTAAATGATTGCTAAATCTGGCAACCATCCTTGTAGTTCCGGTAGCACATTGTTTAACTCCTTTTGATTGTTTAAGCATAATCTCATCAGTTATGCCTAACTTTTTAAGACAATCTACACTATGATTAAAAATTCCTATCCACTCAACATCTCTATTTCGATATTCTTCTAGTAATTTAATTTGCATATCGTGTCCTATAAATCTTCCAACTAACATTAATAACTGGCTTGTAAAATATTTATTATGATTTTGATTACAACCTTTACCTTGATGAGCTAATTCGTGTAATAAAGTCAAATCATCAGCCCATTTTTTAAGATTTATTTCGTAACCTGAATACCAACTTGCACCTTGATTACTATCAACTAAGTTAATTTTACACTTTCTAAAATAGTTTTTATAAAAGAAATCACTAAAAACTCTTGACTTAACATTTTTGCGTACTATTTTTTCTAATTCATCTATAGATAATCTATTTTCGTTTTTTACATCTATATATTTAACTTTTGTTTCTTCTAGTTTTTCGTTCCAAGTTAAATTATTTTCCAAAACTGGTTTAGTTATTTCTAATTTAATTTGATAAGTATTTGCATAATAATAATTTCCGTCATTATCACGATATTTTCTTCTTCTAAAAAAACCTGAACTCATATGTATGTTCCAGTCATATTTATCATTTGGATATAACTTTGAATATTCTTCACATTTATTCCAAATAGTTTCGAATATATTGTTATCTTTCTCTAATTTAGGAACTGGTGGAGGATTTTTATCATCTCTGAAATTATATTCATACTGATTAAATTTATAAATCCAATCTTCATCAATAATTGTTTCGTGCTTTTCAGAGCCCCATATATTTTTACTAATACCATTACTAGGCTCTAAATCTAAAAATGGATTATCTTTACTTGTTACTTTTTCAATAACACCACTTGTTCCAATATGAAAAACTAATTTTGTTTCTAAAGTTTTTCTATGATTGGTTGCAGTAGCCTTTTTTATATTAGGCATTATGTTATAAGTTTTAGGCATTGCCCACTCTGAGGCATAAACCTTTTTCTTTTGATTCACAATAACTCCTTTTTTTTATCTAACATATAAGATAATTATATACCTGTTATAGAGCTATACCAACTTTATATTTTAAAAGTTTCTTCTAAATTAAAACTTTCTATTATTCTTAGTTTGATTTTTTCTCTATTAGCTTTCCACCAATTGTGAATTCTATATTGTTCTTCTAAATGTTTTGAATTAGCCATATCTTTCTATACCTCTAATATTGGTAATAACTCTTTATGTGGATGAGTTTCTAAATCAAAATGGTCTTTACAATAATCAAAATAGTGCCAAATATGCCAAGTGGCTCCTGTTAGTTTTGATTTAACCATTTGCCCAGTTTTAACTACATTCTTTCCACAACCACCTGTAGCTTTTCTATTATTATCTCCACCAAAAGAACATCTTTTAACATCTTCTGGTTTAGGTAAATTTTCTGGGTTACCTTTAAATGCCATTTTTACCTCCTATATCTAACATTTACACGATTATATAATATAACTATATCTATTCCAGAACACTTTATAACTTTTTTCTCAAATCTTAACGCTCTGCAACTAAGTTATATCTCGGCACACTTATACCAGAATGCTTTTTGCTACCGAGAGAACAAAAGGTCAGGTGTCTTTTTTTACCATAGACATTGAGGTTTTTATTCTTCTTCTTCTTTACTTAAGATTTCATTAACTTTCTGTGCGACATTATTAAGACTTAAAAGTACTGCAAATGTTTTATGACTTAATATTGAACCACGAGGAAAGCCTACTTTTTCTAAATCTGTTAATGTGCCGTCAGGTAAAGTAAATTGTCCATAATCAGAAACTTTATTAATGTAATTGTTATCCAAACTTATGACATCATCTCCAAGTAGTTCTAAATATTGCAATTGTAATTTCCAACTGCCACCTAATAAGTGAACTTTGCGACCTTTAAATGCCTCCCAAGGAACTTCTGTTCCACCATAAGAAGTTGGAACTGAAAAACCTAAAACATAATCTTCAGGTATTCTATCTATGCAATTAAATTTTGGTATAACAATCATATTGTCTGTATGAGGTGCTATTTCTTCTGCGAACTCCATAATTTTTTCAAATGTATAATATTCAACTCCATTAGCACGACATTGGTCTGAACTCATAATATCTCTAGTTGTTGCATATTTAGGTTTAAAATGTTTTACTGCAGTTAAATGTTTTTCGTGATTATAATCTTTCCAATCATTATCAATAAATTGAATTGTATGGTGCCATAAAAATCTATCTGCTATCTCAGGTTTATTAACATAACGAATTGATTCTGTTGAAATTGAACCACATAGCCAACCAAATTCTTTTGCAATAAATGAACTTGGGTCTAATGGTGTATAAGAATAAATTAAATCAATTGGTAAATTTCTAGCTACTCTTTTTCCTACTGGTTTTTTATTTATGCCTAAATCTAATGGCTCAGCAATTTCTTTTAACAATGCGTCTAAATCATCATCATCAAATCCAGTTCCATTTAAACCACTATCTTGTGCAACTTCTTTTAATAAATTAGCTAAATCTATTTCGTTATAACTTGCTAAATCAGAAATTCTATTATCGGCTAAAACAATTTTTCTAGCAGTTTTTTCATCTACATCCACATATTCAACATTAACTTCGTCATAACCTAACATTTCCATAGCCATAACTGTATGATTACCTGCTAAGATTTCATTATTATTTTTATTAACTACAACTGAACGAAATTGTCCTAATTCTTTTATGCTTTCAGCAATTGCTCCAACATCTCCTTGCCTAGCATTTTTAGGATAATATTTTAGTTCACTTATTTTAATTTTCATTATTTACTCTTTTCTATTCTACAATATTGACAAATAAATATCTGCTCTAAATCAATCCAATTATGTCCGTCTATTTGGCAATCTCTTTTCTTTATTTTAGTTTCTTCTATCTTAGTTAATATTTTTGTAAAGTTATTTGAAATACCATTAGGAGTTATATCTATATTATTCCAATTTTTCTTATACCAATTAGCTACATTTTTAATATTTTCAACAGTAGCATTAACTTCTTTTAATTCTTTTGTAGCTTTTTGTACTTTACCTAATTCTCCTCTAGGTGCTTTAGTCCAATCAATACCACATTGATTACAAAGTTCTTCAAATATTAAATCTCTTTTTCTTTCTTTTGTTAAATTGGTTTTTGTTCTATTGGTTATTGTTAGGTCATTATCGAGGACAACAGGGGTGTCTTTACCAGTAATAACAGGGGTGTCTTTATCTATGAATACAGGGCTTATAGTTCTTAATGTATATAAATTACTTTGGTTAGCTCCATTATCTTTTGGAGGTCTGCTTTGAACTGAAACTGCTTTTATATCAATTAATTCTTTTAAAACTCTATCAATAGAACTTTTACTACAATTCATATTTTTTGCTAATGTTGCTCTACTTGGAAAGCATTTATTTGTATCTCTATCTGCATATTTCCATAAATTGCCATAAAGAACTTTTGCTTTATCTGATATATTTGAAAGTAAAATCCACTCAGGTATTATTACAAATTTATTATCAATATCTAACTTATCCATTTTAACTCCTTTAATAAAACGCCAATAAAATTAAGGTTTTAGTTCTTAACACTTATACCAGAGAAAAATTCTCTTTCATCTGAGGGCAATCTCAAGGTAGTTTTTTTCAATAATAAAAGAAAAGGAGCCAGAGTTGCAGTTCTGGCTCCTAATCTAAGAAGTAACTATATTTTAAGGGGCTACTTCTTGCGTTTCATTATTGGTGTCTTGAACCACTTCATCTAATTTTAATAAATCGTGTAAGATAAATTCGTCATCTTTTATGTATAAATGAAGTGCTACTCCAAATTTCATAGCACATCTTTTAAATGCGTCTGATTCAGCAACTTTTAATCTATCAGCGTCTGTTTTCCAATTAAATGGGTGTTCAACAACTCCAGTACTTTCTTTCGTTACTTCTTCTCCATTTATTTTTGCAGTTATCTGATAAGAACAACCAACTAAAACTTTTTGTAATTGTTTTGATTTTGGATTATAAAGTTCTTCTTTTAAATGATAAGGAACTTTTTCAGTAAAGTTTCCTAAGACTGCTATTAGTTTTTGTCTAACCATAGCGTGTTCAACATAATCGCCATATTTTCCAATATCACTACCTTTTTTAACTGCTTTACCACTAAATGGTTTTGACAAATTAGCATATATTTTTTGTGTTTCTTTATCCATTATTAATACCTCTCATTGCTACTACATCACTAACTAACCATAAAGGACTTTTACCAACTAAAGTAAAAGGCTTAGGAAGTTTATTTTTATATTTCCACATCCAAACTGTATTTATTTGGACATTGTAATATTGAGATATTTTTGCTACATCCCAATAAATAGACCAAAAACTTTTTTCGTCCATTATTCCTCCATTGCTAAGTCAATTAATTTTGACTTTGTTTTTTTATATTTCAAATCAGCTAACTGATATTGCATATTGGTTTTATGAAGTTTATTTATAACAAACTCCAATCTTATTAATTGAATATTAATTAGACTTAATACAACTAATATTGCAAAAAGTGCAATTAACTCACTACTGAATCCGAACATATTATCCTCCTTATTAATGTTCTCCAAATAACTCGTCTGCATACCATTGTTTCTGGCAATTATCACAAGCTAGTAAATCATCATCAGGCTCTCCATTACGATAACCTCGTCTTAGTTCTCCTTGACAATATTTACACTTCATTATTACTCCAAACAGTAGGAACATCTTTTTCATATTCCTCTATCCAAATTTCTAAATAAGTTTTTTTAGGTCTTTCTATCCATTTTTGAATATCAATAACTAAAATTCCAAACATAATGCTCATAAATATGCAACCTATTAGTTCTATATTCATTGATTTCTCCTAATTCTTTTAACAGGCTTTGCATTATGGTTAAGACCAATATTTGCATTATCGCCTATTAGTTCGAGATTAAACTCATAAGTAGTAATTGGATTAAACAATTGAACTACTCTATCGGAACTTACAATATGAGTTAATTGAATATGTGGTCCTTTTTCATAACCAACATATTCTCTTTCATATAATAAGTTATCATTGTCATTGATTGCCTTATATATTTTCACTATATCTCCTTATTATCTAATATAAGATAATTATATAACCTTTTAAGATATAACAAACAACTATTTTAAAAAATATATTTAGAAATAAAAAATGTGGCTCACACTCATAATGCAAGCCACATTTCCAAATGAAAGAATATGAAATATTTTCAGCTATAACACAAAGTCATATATGAAAAGCACTTTCCATATCTTGCATATTGTTACCAACATACAACTCTTAGGTATTTCCTAAGATATAAATATTATAGAAATGGTGTAAGACCTTTTTATTTAACTAAAGATAAAAACTCGTTTCTAGTTTCACTTTCTTTTCTAAAAACTCCGTTCATTACTGAAGTAATCATTTGTCCGTCCGTTTTTATTCCTCTTGCAACCATACAAAGATGAGTTCCAATTCCATAAACTGCAATATCTTTTGTTCTTACTAAATCAGAAACTTCATTAGCAATATCTTGAACTAACTTTTCTTGTAGTTGTAATTTATGTGCGTGTTTATGTGCTATTCTTGCAAACTTAGATAAACCTAAAACTTTTTTTCTAGTTATATATCCAATTGCTATTTCAGAACTAAAAGGCATTAAATGATGTTCACATAAAGACCAAACTTTAATACCTTTAACAATAACCATTTGGTCTGCTTTTACTGCTTCAAAAGTAGTTCCTATTTTACCTGCGTCATAATCTATAAACTCTTTCCAAAACTTAGCAACTCTTTTTGGAGTATCTTTTAAGCCCTCACGATTTGGGTCTTCTCCAATAAGTTCTAAAATGTCTTTTACTGCTCTTTCAATTCTCGGAATATCTTTATCTCGCATTATTTACCTCTTTTATCACTCCATAACAAAATATGTAATCTTGGACTTAAGTTATATCCTCTTTCTAAAATATCATCAGCCAATTGCACCATATTTATAAAATGTTCTTTATTATTTTTGCCCTCAGGCATAATATAAACATTGTTTAAATTATTTTCTTTTACAATTTCATCTACTTCAAATAAGTCATCTTTTTCTTTTACAACAAATTTAAAAGCATAATTCTTAGCATTATCCATTATTTGTTTTAATACTATAGGTTTAATAGTTTTTTCTTTTGTCATACCTGCATTAAATAATTTAGGACTTACATTAAAGTAATCTACTACATTAAATAATTCTTCATCTTTAGCTTTAACAGTTCCATTAGTTTCAACTTCAATAACATAACCTTTTTTCTTTAATTGTTTCATACAGTTTAATAATTTACTTTGTTGATTCATAGGCTCTCCACCAGTAAAAACAATATGGCTACCTTTAGGCATATTTAAAGATAATATTTGACCAACTACTTGTTCGACTGTAAAGCCAATAGTTTCTTTTTTAGGGTCATAAACAACACCATTTAGTCCTTTCCAGTCCCAAGTGTAAGGTGTATCGCACCAACTACAAGTTAAGTTGCAACCACTAACTCTAACAAATGCACTTAATTTACCTATAGTTTGTCCTTCGCCTTGAAAAGTAGGTCCAAAAATTTCGTTAATCCGAATTAAAGGTAATGTTTTAGTACTCATAATATTTAGCAATAGTCTTATCAGTTTCCTTAACACTAACGCTATAAACTATATTTTCTATTCCTTTTTCCGATAATATAAATTCAAATTCTTGATATAAATATTTAGCTAACTTTTCAGCAGTAGGATTAAAATTAACTTCATCGTTTAAATGCCTATGGTCTAATTTTTCATCTATATATTCTTTAACAAAATTCATTTCGCCATAATCTAAAACAAATCCAGTTTCATCTAATCTACCTTTTACTAGTTCAACTATTACTGTATAGTTATGTCCGTGCAATCTTGCACATTGATGACCTTTAGGTAAATTATCTAATTGATGACTTGCAGAAAAGGTAAATTCTTTACTAATTGAATACATTTATACCACCTTTCAATGATTTCGGTAAAAAAACACCTGTGAGCTTTTGTTCTCTCGGTAGGAGATTTATTTCATTGCCCATATGCCCTACTTATTTGCTTGGAACTCTTGCTGTAATCTAAGAGCGTTTTCTAGGACTTCATCCCAACCACCTACATATTCAATTGGGTCACGCCTACCTAGTTTCCAAAAAGCTAATATTCTTTCTACATCACTTCCAGTTTTACCATTAGCTCTACCTTTTTCGTCAGGTGCATAAGAAGTATTAGTATTTGCAAAAACTGTATCAAAGTCTAAACCTAATTGATAACAATTTTTATCAGCGTCTTGTAAGATAGTAAATTTATCTCCGTCTAAATAAGGTAGTTTTAAAGCTACTTTTTCACTATCCCAATTACCAACTTGAAATGCTTTCATAGCTTCAACATAAAATTCAGGTCTGCAATCAGGATAAATTGCGTGGTCGCCACTATGAACTCCAAGTCCAATATCAACATTACAATTTTCTCTATTTGCAATTGATAAAGCATAACCTGCAATCATTGAAAAGAAAATCATATTTCTATTAGGCACAACTGTAGCTTTCATATTATCTTCTTCATAAAAGCCCTCAGGAACTTCTGTATCAGCACTTACTAAAGCACTATCATAAAGATTTCCTATTTGTGAAACATCTAATACTGTATGTTCAATATCAAATCCTTTTTCTTTTAAATAAGATAAATTTTGTGATAATCTTTCTAGTTCTAATTTATGCTTTTGTCCATAATCAAAACTTAAAGCAGATACTTTATAATCATTTGCTAAAAAATGAACTAATAAAGCGGTGCTATCCATACCACCACTTAAACTTAATACTGCTCTTTTCATTATTGTTTCTCTATATAAGCAACAGAAGTAGTTTCAATTCCACCTCTTTTAGATTGCTTATTTTCTACTTTTATCCACATTGGTTGCAAAGTATCAAATAACTTTTGAGCTATATCACTTCCTAATGCCTCGCAGAAATGTCCTACTTCTCTAAAAGTCCATAAATAAAGTTTTAAAGATTTAGATTCAATACATAATTTATCAGGCTGATATTCAATTGTTAGTTCTCCAAAATCAGGTTGTCCTGTCATTGGGCATAAACTTGTCAATTCATCTGTCCAAAATTTTACTACTGTAGTATTTTTTGGTGCCTCAAATGTTTCTAATTTATCAATTGGTTGCCTAACTTTTTGTCCTAAAATAGTCAGGTCTTTAGTATATTCTGGCTCTTGTGCCATTGCGTCCTCCTAGTTTTGTTTAAGGTTTTCTAGTACTTGATATAAGGTTAGCAGTTTAAAAAAATTTGTCTATTATATAGTCTATATCTTTAATCTCTTAACGATATAAATTAAATTGTTATATAATGGTAATATCACTGATTAACTCCGTGATTATTATCTAACATAATTGAAGTCTTGTAGGACTAGCAATAGCTCTACAAGGCTTCTTTTTTTATTAGACAATATATCTTTCTTGTGATTTAGGTAAAGGTGCTAATTCTTTTTTAATAATATTCCAATAAGTAAAAGGTAGTCCTGTTTTAGATAATCCGTGCCATTTATAACCTAATTTTTCATAAAACTCTATGCTTGGTTTATTTGCAAAAAATCTTAATAACATAACATAATTATTTTTCATATCTTCTTCTAACATTTTCATCATTTTTAAACCTATTTGTTGCCCTCTATATTCTTCTAAAACAAAAAAATGTCTTAATGTACAATGTCTAGGCTCTCTTTTTGTATATGAAATAAACATAAAACCTTTATCTTCATAACTAAATACCTTTGCACTATCTTTATTCCATTGTTTTTCTATTCGCCAATCATATAAAGCATTTTTTAAATGACTTTTAGAACTTAAACTACCACCTTTTATATGTTCAATTTCATTTAATAATTGTTCCATTTCTTCTTCTGTCTTAATAATCATATATCCCAACACTTTCTACTTGCGTTCCAATGATGTAAGCCGTCATTATACATTAACCATTTAGCTACTTTAGTCGAAACTATTGTATTGAAAGGAGATGACTTTATATTTAATTTATTTTTTAACCAAGCCCAAGTTTTATCATTAAATTGCCATAATCCTTTATCTGAAGTTCCATTTTTATTTATATTAACTGCATTTTTATTGCCTGAACTTTCGCAGTAAATAATTAATAATGGTGTTAAAGCCTCATCAATACCAAATTCTTTTACAATTAATGGAATATGTTCTTCTACTGCTTCAACTTTATATTCAATTGCTTTACATTGTTTATATTCAGAAATGTCATCAATAGTTAAAAAAGAGGATGACAAAGCACAAGCAATGATTAACTCTAACATAATATTTATTTAGCTTTTAGCAAGTTGGTCTATAAAATGAACACCTTTAGGCATATTTTCAAATACCATATCTTCGCCTATTTTATAAATTAACTTAGGCGCATCTCCAGTATATTCTATAGCGTGCAACTTTTTAGTTTCTGCCATACATATAAGTATAGTATATTTTGGCTAATATCTACAATAATTCTAAATTAGCCCAACCTTTATCATTTATTGTAAATGTTAATACTGCAGGATGACTCCAAAGCCCAGAACGCTCTGTAAAATCAATACTTTTATCTAAACTAGGTGCTTGAAACCAAGCTCTATCTCCTTGATATTTTGCTCTAAAATGATGATAATGTCCTGTAATTAATATTTCAGCCTCGCCACTAGGTAAAAAGCCATACATTTGACCTTTCCACCAATTTTCTATCTTAGCCTCTGCATTACTTCCATTACCACTTGACATATGTCCGTGTGTCCAAGCTACTTTTTTACCTTTAATTTCTAAAACTTGATGAAATCCGTCAGGTATTTTTACTTCTACATTTTTATATCTTTCTTTATTAGCGTTCATAATTTCCTCACATATTTGTAAATGCATAGTATCTGAATTATCAAGTCTATTAGTAAGCACTTGTCCTTTATTACTTCGTGTCATTTCTCCGTGATTACCTGGTGCTCCTGCTAAAACAATTTTATCTGCTAATGGTAAAAATGTATCTACTGTTTTCATTATCATACTTCTAGCTAATGCGTATTGTTCAATTAGTGTTAAAGAAACATTAAAAGGTTGGCTTTCAAAATAATTAAGTGAACAATTTTCTGTCAAATCTCCTAAACCAACTATATAAATTTCATCTATAGCTACGCCAAGTTTTCTTAAATCTTTTATTCTATTTATTGCGTCTTGTAAAGCTATATCGTAGCGTTTTATAGTATTTTCAACTCCATAATCAGTTTTACCTAATTGCCAATCAGCCATAAAGAACATAAATGCAGTATCTCCACCTAAAGTTTTATTTTTTAATGGAAGTTTTTTTGAAGTTTGTTTTAATAATTCTTGAAAATATTTATCTCTAGTAGGATTTTTCTTTTGAACTATGCCTTTAAAAGCATAAAAGGTTTCAACTATTCCACCTTTTAATTGTGCGTTCCAACTACTAGCTTTAACTGTTCCTATTATTTCATATTCTTTAGGACTAAAGCCCCAATTAGTTAATATTTCATCATACTTATTTCGATAATTAGGGTCAGTTCCTACATGCGTTATTTCGCCAATACCAGTTTCTTCATTAATTTCTAAGCTAGGTTGCCAGCCAGACTTATAAAAATTATTGCCCCACTCGGTAGGTGTTTTTTTATTCGCCACAGTAAAATCTTAGTGCAAAATACAATTTTTTTTGTTAAATTTAAAAAAAATCCGAGAGAAGTAAGTATCGCGGTAAATATTTTTTTATAAAATACTAGTTAAAAGTTGTTATGTCTAGCCAAGAAGCATAATATATAAGTATGTTAGATAATAAGGAGAACAAAATGAAACAAGGTAAAAACATTAAAAAAGTTAAAGTTGTAAAGCATTGGGAGAATGGCGAAAAGCACTATGAAGATTGCCCAACAGTAAATATTGATTTTTACGCACAATTCCAAGGAAAATGCAATTGTTTAGACAGAATGAGAAAATTTAATGGTTGGAATATACAAGACTTAACAATTTGTAGAATGGAAGCAAGAAGCGAAATATTTGATAAAAGAATGATGTATAAGACAAGAACTCAAGGAGATGTTGATTTTCATTGTACTCAAGGTTGTGCAGAAACTTGGAAAAGAGAATATTGCTAAGAACAATAAAAATAAAAAGAGAGGGGCGAAAGCCCCTTTTTTTTACATTAAGATTGTTATTAAATTAACCAAATATTCCTATAAATGTTCTATCTGCAAGTTCTGAAGAATTAGTCCTAACTCTTAAATATCCGTCTGATAAAAAATCAAAATCATTCAAAAAAACTAAACCGTCAGCAGTATGTTGTATGTCTTGAGTTATTCCTGTAATATTTGTAAAGTTGTGCCAAAATGAATTGTCCATACTGAACTGTAATTGAAACT
>Ga0208644_1000649_pt1 | contig 30756 bp, 30 predicted proteins | sample VirMetDEL_Nov_18_FD_184517 | JGI IMG/M metagenome (GOLD analysis project Ga0208644, IMG submission 184517) | Aqueous microbial communities from the Delaware River and Bay under freshwater to marine salinity gradient to study organic matter... | ecosystem: Environmental > Aquatic > Marine >...
TTAACCCCATTACCCCAGCGTAAGGTTTCCAATTATCCAACTTGGACTGAACGGAGGCAATACGCTCATCGCACGAGGCGATACATTTATTTAGACTTGAGATAGGGAACATTGTTGCTTGTTGTTATTGTTGATGTCTTGTTATAAATTATATTCTTATCAATTTTTAAAGTTGCAGTAATCAATTTTTCGTCAGAAGTTTTCAATTTTTAGCAGTGTTATTGTTCGTGCTTTATTAGTATAGTGATTTATGTGATTAGTTGCGTAATCAATTTTTCGTCAGAAGTTTTCAATTTTGCGTTTTATCTATTTTGAACCCAGTATTAGTATAGTGATTTATGTGATTAGTTGCTTAATGACAAGGGCTTCAGAAAAAATCAATTTTTCATTTTATACACTTTTCAGAAGGGTATATACGAATAGTATAGTGATTTGTTGTTGTAGTTTATATATAAAAACAAATCAATTTTTTAATTTCAATTTTTTTTTATTGTTGTATCAAGGGTTAATACGAAAAAAAAGGGTTGCCCCCTATTTAAGTGTTAATAAAATCAAGTGTGTATATTTTTATTTATTGGGGTGTTAATCGTGGAACTACCTTATCTAAATGAAGCATTGAAGGACGATAGTGTGCTTCTCTAAAATGATTTGGATTTCGCTCTATATATTCATTATGCAGTTTGTCCCATTCCCAGTTATCCAGATAACCTCCATTTGGGTCAAGAAATAAGTTTGGGTTAATAGGATAGAATGTATCAACATTTTTCATGTCTTTGTTTTTGTATTTTTTAATTTCAATATTACGTCTTCTGTCTATCCATTTGACTGATTTTAAAATATGATACATATCTTTGTTGCAGATGATATTATCTTTATAGTTGTTAAGGGATACGAAGAATTTTTGATTATATGTTTTATTACCATCAGTGAAATCAATACCATAAATTCCACTGACTTGTTTCTCAACTTCCATCTGGAACTTGAAAGAGCAGTTGGTATCCGCACTAACACTGAATAGTTTTGTAAAGTTTTCTATTAGTTTGGCTTTATTCCATTTCATTATAGCACGAACGAGATATGCTCTATACCATCCATTGGTCTCCTCATTATCCCATTGTCCGGAGGTTTGAAAATGGTATTGCAAATCATATACATGAACGAATGTCATTTTTGGTAGAACATTTTTTACCCAGAACATTTTCAGGGCATCAATACTCCAAATGTTAAGACATCTCTCAACCTCATTTACAAACATTACTTGAACGTCCCCCTTCCACCAAGTGCTACGAAATGGATATAGACCCTCTACTCTACCACCAACGTCTTCTGTTAGTGTGAGTTCATCTTCCAGATAAGTAGAAATGAGATATATTATATCATCTGGTAGTTTCTGAATCGCCTCTTTGGTGTATAGGGGTCTCTGTGTGACAGCCCATTCTTCCCATTTCTCTGCTTTTGTTTTGAGTTCAACTACATGTATTTTTTCTCGTAATTTTTGGAGTTTCTCAAGGTCATCAACAATATCAATTAGTATCCTACTTTTATCTTTCCAACCTTCTGGATTCTCGTATTGTATTTGCATCTGGTCGTTAGCAGGTTTTGAGTATAAATCTTGCTTCAGATTGGATTTCAGTTTTTCAGCATCTTTTAGCAGATATTCAGCCCACTTCTCCAGTTGATTAGCAACGGCTTCAGGGGAGTCAGTCCAAGTGATGTGTGCGTATTTGACAGGCATCTTATTATTATATAATATGATGATGTATTCGCTTTAAGTTGTTTCCTATAATAAGTTATATAATAAGATTACAACAAAACTTTTTCAATTTTTCAGAAAATGATTTCTTACCTTGTAGTAGTCTCTGTGTGTGTCCGCTTATTCTCTTATTCGCTTGTTATGATGTCTTGTAGATACTATATCTCAAAACTTATCAATTTTTTAATCGTGTTGCTTAATGACAAGGGCTTCAGAATTTTTCAATTTTTCAGTTTATACACTTTTCAGAAGGGTATATACGAAATAGTATTCTCTTATTCGCTCGTTATTATGTCTTGTAAATACTTTATCTGAAAACTTATCAATTTTTTAAAAGGTCTTCTGAAGGGTATATACGAATAGTATAGTGATTTGTTGTTGTAGTTTATATATAAAAACAAATCAATTTTTCGTCAGAAGTTTTCAATTTTTAGCAGTGTTATTGTTCGTGCTTTATTAGTATAGTGATTTGTGTGATTAGTTGCGTAATCAATTTTTTATTTCAATTTTTTATTATTGTTGTATCAAGGGTTGATACGAAAACACCCCTTTTTCTGCAAAAAACCTCCAAACACCCCTTTTTCTGCCCTGATTTCTATTTCTATCTATAAAAAGAAAGAATTAATATATATATAAGAGGACTTTATCAAATCAGGACAAAAAAAGGGGTTTGGATGTCAAAAAAGGAGGTGTCCCCCAGACGGCTTACCAGAGTAGATGATAGGATAGAAAAGCCGGTGAGAAAGGGTCAGCATCTCTCCATTTCCTATTACGTCGTAGGAATGCCTCCCTACGGCTCTCGGACAGATGTCGTGTATAGTCTTCGTAGCCCATCTGACCGAAATTGACTACTTCAAAGGTGTAAGGGTTAATAATCGCATATTTCTTGTCTTTTCTTTTAGACCTAAATAATTCAATACCGGAATCTTTTCCAAAGACCTGATGTAGTTTCTTCAGAACCTTGACAGGGTCGCTATATTTGAGGATTTCTCTGTCGTATTTACTCATTATATTATAACAATAGATATTATAATGAAAGATTTAGAAAAAGAACCCCTGCTTAAAGAACAGCCAAACCGATTCACTTTCTTTCCGGTGCAAGACGCTAAAGTGTATGAATTCTATCAAAAAGCAATAACGTCCTTTTGGAGAGCAGAAGAAATCCAAATATCCAAAGATTTACCAGACTGGAATCATAAACTGACCGATAATGAGAGGCATTTTATTAAGATGATATTGGCTTTTTTTTCGTCAAGCGATGGGATAGTAATAGAGAATTTGGGACTACGATTTTTCAAAGAAATAGAAATACCTGAAATAAGAGCGTTTTATAGTTTCCAAATGGCGATGGAAAGTATCCACAGCCAGATGTATAGCCTCCTGATTGACACTTATGTAACCAAAAAAGACGAGAAACTGAAACTATTTGATGCGATAAATACGATACCGGTTATCAAGAAGAAAGGAGACTGGGCTATCAAGTGGATAGAATCAGAAACCTCAAGTTTCGCTCAAAGACTGGTAGCGTTTGCAATCGTAGAAGGAGTGTTTTTTAGTGGAGCATTTTGTAGTATTTTCTGGTTGAAAGGAAAGAATTTATTACACTCTCTCACAGCATCAAACGAGTTTATATCAAGAGACGAAGCATTACATACTGAATTCGCATGTTATTTGTATTCGCAGATAAAACATAAAGTTCCGAATTACGTGGTGGAGAGTATGTTTAAGGAATCAGTGTCAATAGAGAAAGAGTTTATAATAGATGCGTTGCCTTGTCGTCTATTGGGAATGAATAGTAAGATGATGAGCGAATATATAGAATTTGTAGCAGACCGGTTATTGGTACAATTGGGATATAATCGCATCTGGAATACCAAAAATCCGTTTCAATTTATGGAGATGATTTCAGTGGAAGGTAAGACGAATTTCTTTGAGCGTCTTGTCACCGATTATGCACTAACAGATTCTGTAGCAGACGATTCAGTTTTTGAATTCAACAGCGAGTTTTAGCGAACCCAATGAGTAACGAGTTCATCACGAGTAAGACCTAATTGTTTCCGATGTTTATCAATAAATTCTTCAAATTCATCTAAACTATATTTAAATTGTAAGTTCATGAGTAGCCAGAGAATAACCCAACGCCCACACGTTCCACCACCCCCCTTAAGAGACTGGAGACGATTCTTATTGTATTTTATTTTCCACCCATCTTTCTTGGCTTTTTCTAATAAGGCGGTTAAATAGGTTTCATCTTGACCCAACATTTTACGCCAGAAAGAGTTGATGTATCGTAATTGTCCGTCCGGTTTGTTGGAATAAGAATCAAAGAAATATATAGTATCCTTATTTCTGGATACGACAACCCAATGACCTACATTATGACGTGATTCAATCAATATAACCTTGAAAGATTTATCCGTTGGTAATATATCCGTTATTTTTTTGACACGTGCTAAATCACTATACTTGATAATAGGTTTCTCATCTGTATTGTCTGGGAAATATCGTTTCAAATCTCCGTCGCTCATAAATTCCGGTTCTCGTTCTTTAATGTCTTCATATTGTTGTTGGGTTATACCACCCTCCTTTAGTAGATGTCTAATAGATGTCTGGTTCATAATATATATATATTCCAGATAAAAAAAATCCGATAAAATCTAATTCGTTCTATCCTAAAATAAAATCTAATTATAGATTATATAATATGAAAGTAGCATCTAATCCAAATTTTCGTAGCATCACATATCCTAAAGATTATGAATATGGGAAGAAGAAAGAAGAAGATATATATCCGATATTGCAAACATTTTTCAATAGTCCTGCTTTAGAGAAAACTCCAGAGAGATATTGCAAATATGATTTTCAAGACCGAGACGCTACATACGAGGTAAAGTCTCGGAAGTGTAAGAAACAGCAATATCCAACCACACTATTAACACTAAACAAAATCATCAATACCACTAAAGACCAGTATTTCATATTCAATTTCACGGACGAGATATGTTATATAAAATACGATAAGCCGGTATTTGATACCTTTGAGTGTAAGCCATATAGTCGGATAAATGAAGCCGAAGACATGACAGACTATTTATTCATACCTTTAGCAAATCTTACAACTATTAAAAAAAAGTAGATTAGGAAATTTAGCCAAATCAATGAAAAATAAAATATTTAGGTAATATATATAGAATGAGTACCAAATCATCGCAATCAGTCAATCCTCCAGTCGCAGTTGAAGGTGTCAAATTTGCTTACGCATCAGGTTATGTTAAAAGTCCAGGCACAGATGAATTAGGACACCAGTATCGTGTAGATTCTGGAGCAGTTGTAACCCCTATTAGTGGAGCATCCCAGACCCAGTTATACTTGCAAGTTGGTAGTGTTGGAGCAGGTGTCCCAGCAGGAACATACATCGTCTTTTCCGATGCTGTTGTTGATAACATTACTGGAGATATGAATTCCATCGTCAGAATTTTAGATTCCGCTACTGGTCTTTCAACCATTACACAAAGTGCAGCGTTTTATCAAGGAGCATTAGCCCAGTATCAATCATTGAGTCCTTCTTTTGTTTTCACAGCCCTACAGGACTGCATCATTCAGTCATTGCTACTCACCGGAGGGGCAGGTGGAACTGGAACTCCTATTGATGCTGGTTCTCTTCAGGTTGTTAGAATTGCATAAATATTTAGGATATTTAGGAAACATTTTATGATTTTTTACACTTTCAAATCATAAAATTAAAATTGTCAATTAGACAACCAAACAATATCACGAGGTAAATCTATTTTCCAACAATAATAGAAACAATCAAAGTTGCAACAGCGTTTCTGATTAATATCAACAACACCATCAACCATTTTTAAGAATTGGATTCTTTTACGTGGTATAATAATCTTAATCGGATTTTCTTCATCAGAAAATAACCTTCTAAAGTATTGGGTATTTATTTTAGAACTGGGTAATATTAGTATAAAAGGTCGGTCTAATTCCTTAAGTCTTTGTAATACTCTTTCTGTCATTGTAAAAGGAGGATTTGATACACATATAGAGTCAGGAATATCATAAGTAAAAAAATCCTTGTCTTCGTGAAAAACATTAAGACCAAGTTCTCTTAAATATTGTCCGCTTTTTCCATCGCCATAAAATGGTTCATGTATTACCTTATCCTTTGGTATGTAGTCAATAATGGATTCCCACGCATTTTTAGGTGTCATATAGTCATCGTGTTTTGAGAAAGTTTTTGTTTGAAATCCAGCCATTATATATTATACAATTAGATTATAATCAAGTCTTTTGGTAAATTCATTTTCCAACAAAAATACCACACTCCACCATTAGGTGTATAATTTTCTTTTCCATTTCCGTACATCTTTACTCTTGATTTGGGTATAATAATTTGTATATCATCAAATATATCCAAGAACCATTTACACGATAACACAATTGGAAACATAACCATAATAAAAGGTTTATCAAGTTTTTTCAATCTTGTAAAAATTGCTTTTCTCAAACTGAATGGTGGGTTACTAACTATAATTTCACCTAAATCATTTTCAAAGAAATCAATTGGTTCGTGAATAACATGAAACCCTAATTCTCTTAAATATTGTCCGCTTTTTCCATCGCCATAAAATGGTTCATATATTACCTTATCCTTTGGTATATATTGTTGTATTTTCTCCCACACTTCTTTTTTTGAATAATAATTATCAGATGCTTTTTGAAGAGTAAAATCCATTATATATATATGAATAGATTTAATTTTTTTATTTTACACAAGTTTTTATGATTTTTTGCACTTTTAAATCATAAAATTAGATTAAAAATAGAAATAAATCAAAATAAAGATTATAATAAGTTATTTAAGTGTTAAAATTTATAAATTTTAACAATAAGTAATCAAAAATGAATCTAATTTATTCATTTAGTAATAATCTTATTGTAAAAATCCGAAAATAATCTTATTTTGCTTGTATAATTGTTTTGTAAAGTATTTAGATTTAGAAAAATATATATAGTTAGTATATAATAATGTCTCTATTAAACCACGCAGACAATTCTCACGTCGTAAATACTACAAAAGTTTCCAATGTCCCAGAAGACCCAGATAATGTTTATTTAGACGTAATCATGACAAACGTTTTAGGAAACCTTACCGCTCCTATTCCTATTAATTATACGGAGAATAGAACGAACCCAATCGTAAGCAATACAGGTGATTATAATGTCTCGGTTGTCCGATTCAGTCTTGAGTCTCAAACGTTGCCTGTTTTTATTCCTGTGATTCAACCAAATCAGGGAAATAGAGATTTAACCACGTATTCAATTACAATGAAGATTACACCGGTTGGCTCACCAGCAGGAACAATATTTACCCAAGTTCAACCTTTGATATGGTCTCCACAGAATGTGAATGCTTTGCCTCCTCCTCCTCCTAATGCTACCGGAACAGGTTTTCAATCCACTTTTAATGACTACTATTATGCTTACAATTTTGACTGGTTAGCCATTCGTATTCAACAAACACTGGAGCAATGTCTATCCAATTTAGATACCCAACTTACGACCGCAGGATATTCTGACTTGAATGGTATCTATAGTCCTACTTTTGTATTTGACCCTACCACTCTGTCCTTTATAATTGGTGCAGAACAATCAGCCTTTAGCGTAAATCTACCTTATCCTAATGCTTCTACACCAAATCCGAACGCATGTCAATTATATTTCAATACGCAGTTATATAACCTCTTAAGCACATTCCCATCAGTCAGTTATGGAACGTCACCTACAATAACTGATGGTGCTAACTATAGGATATTATTCCACGATTTCGTCGGCTCTAACTTGACTTTAGTTCCTACTTTAACAAGCACAGCCCAACCAACTCAACAGAATTTCATTCAGACCTTCCAAGAGTTTAGCACGATTAACAACATAACACCGGTTTCTGGAATCGTATTTACCAGTAGTCAATTGCCTATTGTTCCGAATCAGTTGTCTGCTCCTCAAGTTATATCGGAAGGTAGAGGTGTGAATGCTTTAGGAGGTAATAACGCAAATTTCGGTCTTATCTTGACTGATTTAGAAAGTGGTGATTTAGTCTATAAACCCAATCTTCAATACAACCCTACAGCAGAATATCGTCGTATCTCAATGACCGGTTCAGGTGCTTTAACAAATATTCAAGTTTCGGTTTTCTGGAGAACGAAATTAGGAGAACTTATTCCGATGACACTCGCAGGTGGTTCTTCTTGCACCCTTAAACTCCTATTTACAAAAGTCTCGGCGATATACAACGTCGGAAAAGATAGTATCAAGGATGCTCTTATTGGAGAACAAGATGACGAGGACAAAAATAAACCATTGTCCGGTGGTAGAAGAAATGGTCGTTTGCCTTTAAGGGGGGGAACTTTAAGAATGTAATTATTTAGCAAATCTTTCATTTAGGTAATATTATTTTTTTGTCAATTCCTCTGAAAAAATAATATATTGATACAATATATAAGATGACAGACTTCAAAACCTGCTTAATTCGTGACGCAAAACTCTCCCAAATCACAGACCAGCAAGTGTATGGCGTATATCAGGGTGCTTCAAACAACACCTTCCAGAGATTTTCAGCCGTATCTACGTCTCCTTCCAGTATTGTTATGAACGTTCAGTTGCCCTCCGAATCTGTTGTATTAAACCGAGAGGTGCTTCTTGAGGCACAGAACTTTTCGTTCTACCATCGTGTTGATAATGTACCTGTAGGACAGACTGCATTCAATTATGGTCTGACGGATTCAATGTCGCCTTTTCCACTCGCAATGAGTATGCTTACTTTGAGTTCCCAAATCAATAACACAAACGTCAGTCTTAACTTACAGGATATTCTTCCCCAGTTGTTGAGAATGAATGATTCCAGAGAACTTTACAGATGGAATAGTTATGCACCCACACTACCAGACCAAGCCTATTTTAACTACTCTGATGGTGTTCTTGCTAATAACAACCCTTTGGCTTCGTTCAACAATCAGTCATATGATTTAGACCAGTGTCCTCGTGGTAGTTTCCCAGCCACTATTACTCTTACTCAATACGATTCTACAGGTGCATTTGTAAGTAATAGTCCTATCTCGGCAAATGCTACAAACTTTTTCATCGCTCAAGTTGTTACCACTTGCACCGAGCCTCTTTTCTTGAGTCCTTATATCTTCGCCAACCCTGAATACAATATGGGTGGTATGGTAGGCATCAACACCATTAACTTGGTTGCTACTCTTGATTCTACATGTAAGAGACTTTGGAGAACTTCCACATCTGGATATACACACTCCACAGCATTCGGAGTTTATGGTTCATCCAGCAACCCATTTCAGGGAAGCACCAGTTTGTTGTTGAACTTCCTTTCAACTCAATCCACTGACCTTATCCCAAGCAGACAAGTTTTACCATATATGGATTTTCCACGCTACTTAAGTAGTAATAGTTCATCATCTATTTCTGCTGGAGCAACTGCTACTCTTACCTCGCAAAACATTCAACTTAACCAACTTCCTGATAAATTCATTATCTGTGTCCGTAAGCCAATGGTTGATATGACTAACACGGATTCTGATTCTTTCTTCCCTATTACTGGAATCAGTGTAAATCTTAACAATCAATCAGGTCTCTTGTCGTCGGCTTCTCCCCAGAATCTGTGGAAATTATCTGTGGAAGCCGGAAGTTCCCAGTCTTACAACGAGTGGATAGGCTCTCAATCTATTAATGATAACACTACCGGCGTTGGTTCATCTGTTAAGACAATTGGTTCTCTTCTTGTTCTATCCCCAGCAATGGCGTTGAGTTTACCGGCGATGCTTTCATCCGGCTCTATCGGACAATTTCAATTCCAGATTCAAATTACTTGCACCAATCCATACTCTGTTGCTATCGTTCCAGAAATCGTTATCGTTTGTGCTAACTCTGGTATTATGGTTAATGCTTCCGGTTCAAGTGCTATCTACACAGGTATCCTTACAAAGGAACAAGTTGTATCTACAGCCACTGAAGACGAAGTTCCAGCCCTTGAAGTTCCAGAATTCACACGAATGGTTGGTGGAAAGATGGGTAACTTTGGTGCTTTGAAGAAAATGATAATGTCAAAGGTAGGACGTATGAGACGTGGAGGACAGCAAGGTTCTACATCTGGAGGACAATCCGCTCACTCTGGAGGTGTCCGCAGATACGTCTAATTTAAACCGGTTTAGAAATATTTTTTTTTTCTCACTTTAATATGTGGAATATTTTCTCCCATTCCCCTCAAGTATAACATAAAAATACGACCAACAAAATATCTCTTTTAGAAATTGTTTCACACGAAAATTATATATGGCTAATATATATAATGTTCCAAAACTATAACAACAATTTTGACACGCCAGAGAATAGACGCATTGCTTTAACTTTAGCGGATTTTGAGGACATGCAAAGAGGCTTCCCCAGTGCATATGTGGAATCCATACCGCAACCAGATACGTATTATGTAAAACAAAGACATTTCGGACAAATAGGTTTAGGACAAGGTGATGTTGTTCGTGATAAATACGCAAGTGGATATGAAGGTATGATTGGTGCTACCGCATTACATTATCCAGAAGTTCATGATGTTTTCTCCAAAGCAGGAATGACAAAATTAGAATCAGCCGAACGTAGTCCAGCCACTTTAATGTCTCCTTCAGGTCAATATACCGGTAGTGTTCGTATGACTCCCCCTATTTCTGGTGGAGGTCGTTATGTTGATAATCCTATCCCCTTACAACACGCTCTGAAATACGTACAAGAAGAACGAGAACGAGGGGCAGGACAGAACACGTTTCTGGTTGGGAAACGTGGAGAGAATCCGAGACCTTTGAGTAAAAGAGGTGCATTAGGAAAGGTTGGAAAGACACTTGTTATGAAGGGTGAAGATACTTTAGGTCAAATACATGATGTTTTACCGAAAAAAAGAGGAAGACCAAAAGGAAGTGGGAGAAAACCTTTAGGAAGCGACCCTGCTACTTATACACCCAAATCTGTTAGCGGTGGTAAGAAACTATTTAAAACACCCAAAGAAGTAGGTCACGAATTCAAAAACCCAAAAGAATTTGTTGGTGGGAAAGTGCATTTCATAAAACGTGGTGAATCCCCAAAAGGTTGCGAAATGGGAATTTTATGTGGAAATGGAAAAGAAACCAAGAAAGATTTAGCAAAAAGGGTAAAATCAGTAGCCAAGAAAATGGTTGCCGATAAAAAAGTTGGAAAGAAAATTACAGGAAAATTCTCCATATTAAATAAAGTCCTATAATCAGAAATATTTTATATATTGTAATATATATAGAATATGCCGAAAGGACAAAAAGGTGAAAAGACTGACAAAATTACTGGTTATGATTACGCAAATCTTCAAGGACAACCCCACTCTCAAGTCAATAACTCTGGCTTTCAATCCGCTTCTTCAGAACTGAATAGCCGTTATATACAACGTGGTTCTAATCCTTACACTGACTATTTACACCCTGAATTGTCAATGAAAAACCCTGTTGGTGGAATGAGAGGTAGTCCTCATGCGATTGGCTCTTATCAAGCACCTGATGGTGCTATTAGACAAATCGGAGGTAAAAAACACATTGGAAAATCATTCAAGAAAATCGGTAAATCCGTAGGAAAAGTAGGACAAGACGTTGCTACCGGTGTAGGCACTCAAATGTTAGTGTCTGCTCTTACGAACCCTGCCGTTGATGAGGGTCTTATGGAAGGAGCAGAGGTTGGAATGATGGCGATGGGACGAAGACGTGGAAGACCTCCTACCGGTGGAAAGAAAGGGCTTTCAAAAGGTCTTAAAAAGGTTGGAAAAGCAGTCGTAAAACACGCAACTCCTATCCTTAAAAAACAAGGCGAAAAATTGCTTGAAAAAGGTATTGAATCTCTTGTCAATTATATGGTTCAAGATGAAACTTCCGAAATGTCTGGAGGTAAGAAAATGTCTCTCAAAGATATTGCGAAGCATCCTGCTACCAAGAAAATAGCACACGAAGTCATTAAACAAACCGCTCCTATTGTCAAAGAACAAGGAAAGAAAATGATTAAAGATATGTTAAAAGGTTCTTCTCAAGAACCATCTGGGGGTAAAATACACGTTGGAAAGGCACTTAAGAAAGTTGGAAAAGTAGCAGAACCGGTTGCCGTTGGTGTCGCTTCCAATGTTTTAGCAGATGCTATTATGAGTGGAGCAGGACGTAAAGACAAAGTCAGACAAGCCATTGATGATATTGAAGATTTAGGTTCGGATATTAAACATATGGCTCGTAAAAGTGGTGGTTCGTCATCTGGTGGTGCAAGATCAAGACGTGCCGGTATTGTAAAACAGGTTATGCAAGAACGTGGATGTAGTCTTCCAGAAGCATCAAAGATTGTAAAAGCAGAAGGATTATATTAAAATGTAGAATTTAGAACAAATACAAAATAATATATAGTTATATTATATATTATGTTGCCTACTTATCATCGTGATTTAATACAAGGGGGTGCTTTATTGCCTCCAAGAAAACATATGCGTGGTGAAATAATGCTACAACCCCCAATGATGGGTGGTTTTATGGATATTATGGAAATGCAGAGAATACAAGAACGGAATAAAAAAGACAAAGAAGACAGAGAATTGAGAGGAGAACCTGAACCAGAGAAAAGTCCTTCCCAACATTCTGATTTTGATACCCCTGTTATCAGCGACCCCAGATTTCAGAAAGTCAAACAAATTCCTCTCAAGAAACTCGGTGAAGGAATTGATGCCGGTTTGATAACTTTAGGAGTTCCAAAACCTATCGCAAAGAAAATCGGAAAAGAGTCAATGCATAATATTGACATGATGAGTTCTGGAAATACCCAAGATTTGTTTGATGCACCAGTTATGAAAGCATTAGACCCAGTACAGAAAGGAGTCGTTTCCGGACAGATGGCTATATTAGATGGTGTCTCGTCTGGTGTCTCCAAAGGAACAAAGGCAGTAGGCAAATCCGCAAAGAAAACCGGAAAGAAAATTAAAAAAGCATTTAAATGAAGAAAATATATTTGAAATATTTTATATACGTGTAATATATAAAATGATTCCTGCTTACCAACGAAGTGAATTAGAATACGACAATCGCATCAAACGAAGACTCATCAAAGGACTTGAAAAGAAATACACCAATCAACAACTTATCAAATTTCAAGGTCAAGATGCAAGGGCTGATGATTTATTCCTTTCTTTAGAAAAAATGTTATATCTGATATACGCTCTCCTTCAAGAATCACATACGTATTTGTTTGCTATCGGAACGCAATCAGAAGAAGCCAACAGAAGGGAACGACACCCTCTACCACCTACTCCTGAAAGACCAACACAAGGAAGAAGAAGGCTTTTCCCTACTGGAGAAGAAATAGGACAACACGTTCAACATGCAATGGAGCAGAATCAACGTGCCGTAGTTAGAACCATTACCGGTGTCGGTTCATTTAGAAGCCAAATGGGACAACTTCTCAAACTCGGTAATACACTAAAAGAATACATTAAAGATATTTCTCCGAGATTCAACTATTTAGACCAAGACCAAGTCAATCGTTTAGACGACCTTATCAAAATGGTTTATGATATTTATGATGATACTCTTGCTTTCGCTTTACAAGAACTACAATTGGCTCGTGGTATTGGTGCGAACGAAGAATTAGTTGCGTCTCAACAACTTATAGGTGAAGTCAATAAAGAAGTTATATCAAGGCTTCCTGCATTACAACAACTTATCGTCAATTATAACCCCATTGTCGCTCCTGTTAATGCCGGTTCTGTCAATCAGAACGCAAGTGGAGACGGATATACTTTAGATGCCGGTAATTATCTCGGTCAATATGTTTAAGGAATCAAGGGTTGATACGAAACCTCCTTTTTCATCAAAAACCTCTAAAAACCCCTTTTTATGCCCTGATTTCAATTTCTATCTATAAAAAGAAAGAATTAATATATATATAAGAGGGTTTTGTCAAATCAAGGCAAAAAAAGTGATTTTGGATGTCAAAAAAGGAGGTGTCTCCCAGACGGCTCTTCCGATAAAGGGCGAAATAGGGATTATATATAAATATATCACTATTATATATAATATGTCATCACCAGAACCGGTAAATAAAAAACTTTATGCAAAAGTCAAGAAAATGGCTGATGAAAAATACAAGACTCACGGAGCATACAAGAGTATGTGGATTGTCAAGAAATACAAAGAATTAGGAGGAAAATACAAAGGTAGGAAAGATACGAGTAAAGGATTGACAAGATGGAAAAATGAGAGATGGACTGATTATGCTGGTTTAGAATATCCTGTATATCGTCCCACCAAACGTGTATCAAAAGACACTCCTTTAACGCCAAGTGAAATAGACCCCCAAGATTTATTCATTAAAGCCATTCAGAAACAATATATTAAAGGGAAGAAAAATTTACCACCATTTGTAAAAGATATTTTATAGATTATATTGGATTTTTAGCAGATTTATTTTATAGATTTAGTATATAATGAAGAGTTCTATTTCTACAAAAATTAAACAAAGAACAACTCCTAATGATGTGTTTATCACTCCTCCCAAATTAGCGAAAGTTGGTATAAGTATGATAGATTGTAAGGAAAGCGATATATGGTTTGACCCTTTTAAAAATGATGGTTCTTACTATAATCAGTTCCCAGAAAATTTCCCAAAAAAATGGTGTGAAATTTTAGAAGGGAAAGATTTTTTTGATTTTGATGAACCGATTGATATTATTTCAAGTAATCCTCCTTATAGTATGATTGATGAGGTATTATCAAAAAGTGTAGAACTAAAACCGAGAGTCATTCAGTATCTTTTGGGTATTAATAACCTAACGCCAAAAAGATTAGAATTTATGGAAAATAATAATTATGGTTTAACAAAAATCCACTTGTGTAAGGTATTTAAATGGTATGGTATGTCTTGTATTTTTCAATTTGAAAAAGGTCAGAAAAGTATTATCACGTATGATAGAATTGTTTGGAAATGACAAATATATTTTATAGATTTAGTATATAATGGAAAGTTTAAATCGTGCTGTATTTAATAGAGAGGAAAATAAAGTATTTAATCTTCTGACTATTACCGGAAGATATAAAATTGTAGGAAGCCAATCTATACCACATATCAAGTATAAAAGCGATTTTGACTTATTGGAGTATTTCAATACTTTAGACGTTGGTAAATATCCGCAACAAATATTAAAAATATTTCAGAAGAAATTTGAACGTGCATCTAAAGATCCTAACATGTTTATTACCGATTTCAAATGTGGAGAAGATGATAGCGGAGAACCCCTACGTTGGACGAAACAAACTATCAAAAAAGGCAGTCAAGTAGTGGGGGGTAAAGAATATAAATTCACTGATGTTTTATTGGAAAAATCCATCATAAAAATGGATATTATCGCCTTTATTGATGGTATAGCCACAGAATTTAGCGAAATGTATTACTTCACTCTTAATGGCTACCAGAATTATGACGAGAAACCGATTGAGAAAATATATCAGGAAATATTAGATGATGGACGTGAATACCTCAAAGAAGGCAACGTTATGAAAGCACTCAAAAGAGTATATGCATCTCTCAATCTGTTAGACAAGCAACCTGCGATTAGAAAGATACTCGTTGAATTCTTTAACGGACATACCGGTTGGCTCAATTCAGTCAAAAATGATATAGATACTCTGAAAACTCTGACTGAAAACAAGTTCAGAAAACCTCCTCGTGATAAAGTCAAAGAAAATATCGCCTTAATTCAACAGAAATTAGTTAATTGTCCTGAAAAACGACTTAAAGAAGTCGCTATTAATGAACTTGAAGAGATAAAGAATAAAGTCTCTCTGAAACAAATGCCGAATAGATTAGACGAAATTAGGGAATATATACAAAGGCAAGTCAATAAAGAATCGCATGAATTCGTAGAGAAACACCCCAGAATAAAATCATTTTTTTAGATTAAATAACAAAACGAAAAAACAAGGAATTTATTATATTTAGGTATTATATAATGAATTTAGAGTGTGAAGGTAGTCCAGTCGCTTTGATTGTTGAAGAAGGCAAGAAAAAGAACTCCATTATCAGTGTGGAAAAAAACAAGGATAAAGTCAATCATTACTTTACCGAATTCAAGTGTAAGCCACATCAACACATACAGCCTTTACCTGATGTCAGTAAGGAGAGAACCATCTTGTACGTGTCCGGTCAGAGTGGTTCAGGTAAGTCCTTTTTCTGTAAGAATTTCGCCCAACATTATAAGAAATTATTTCCGAAACGTGAGGTGTTCTTGTTTAGTGCGTTAGCAGAAGATAAAGGCTCTATTGATAAGGTCAAAGACATAAAACGTGTCAAGATACACGAAGATGGCTTCTTGATTGAACCGATTGATACACACGATTTCAAAGATAGTCTCGTAATATTTGATGATTGCGAAGCCATTGGAGACCGGAAATTACGTAAGAAAATATGGGAGATTCAGAACTCTATACTTACAACAGGTCGTCATTCAAATACTTCTTGTTGCGTATGCACTCACACCTTGACAAATGGTAACGAAACGAAACTGATTCTCAATGAGGCTCACGGAATCGTATTGTTTCCGAATGGTTTGGGAGGCAGGAGTTTGAAATATTGTTTAGAAGGTTATTTCGGTTTAGAAAAAGACCAGATTAAGAAAATAAAAAAATTAGACTCTCGTTGGGTGTGTGTTTTGAAGACGTATCCAATGTGTGTTCTATCAGAAAAAGAATGCTATATATTAAATATGCATGATGAGGATTAAGGTTATATTTATACTATTGGAAATCTAACCTTAAATTTTTACATTTATTACATTTCATCATCAGTGTCCGCCCCTTGTGGGTCTTGAATAGCATCAATTTCTTGCTGTATTATCCCTTCCATTTGAACCCAATTTAGATAGGGTGTAGGATGCATTTCTCCTGCCTCATCAAGTTGTCTGATTATATCACCGGCTTCTTCATAACGTCCTTGTATATAGGGGATTGATTGAGTTCCATATTGATGTATGTTAGCCATAATATCGTTAGTGATTTCCCTCATATAATTATAGGCTGTTTGTTGTATGTCGTTCATTGGTGGGGCATTTTGAAATATCATTGGTGGGACTGGTGGGACTGGTTCAACGTCTTCATCATCAGTGTCTGCGTCTGCTCCTCCTCTCATTATTCTACCCAAAGACCCCCTTCCAATCATTACATCTGGATCTAAACGTTTTAATGTTTCCGTTCCGTGTTCCGTTAAGGGATTATTGGTTGTTGAATCTATATCTATTGTTTCATTTCCTCCCTGAAATGGTCGTAATATACTCACTGGGTCATTTTTTGTTCGCACATCTATTTGCTTTTCAGATACCTTTTTGTTTTGCACCAAATCTGCTAATGTAGTCGGCTTATTTAATGTCAAGACTTCTTTAGAGTTTTGTCCTACTTCCTCCGATAGGCGACTTCCCAAAGAATGACCTATAGTGGTTACGTGTGAAGCACCATATTTTTCTTCGGCTTGTTGTTGGATATTTTTTGCATGTTTAAATCGTTTATTTTTGGTATCTCCAAAAAACATTCTTGCATCTGTAACCCAATCATTGAAATCGGCTGTTCCACGATGGACGACCACTGCTTGTTTAGTAGTGGGATTATACCATACTTGAACTCGTTGTCCTGATAATGAAGGGTCTATATGAAATCCATCTATTTCGGTTTTTCTTTTCTTTTTGTTTTTGGTTTCATACGATTGGGCTAATAAGTCGCTCATTACGTGCGAACTTAATGCTCCTCCTTTCTTGGCTTTCGGTTTTATAACGTTCAAATAGAATCTGGCTCTATCTTTACTGCGTTCAATAAATTTCTTCGGATTGGCTAAAATGTGTTTGGAGAAACTTTCTAAATCCATCTTGGTTTTGTTTTTCCTGTTAAAGGCTTGGAGTTGTTTCGTAAGGCTACCCCATTTTATATCGTCAAAGTCAATTGGTTCTTCACTCATTTTTATATATTTATGTTATATTTTATTATTGCATTCTCTTTTTTTAAGGATACCGGTTGGAAAGTGTCATCATACTATATAATATACTAAAACCCCCTTTTTCATCAAAAACCTCTAAAAACCCCTTTTTATGCCCTGATTTTACTTTCTACCTATAAAAGAAAAGAATTTGTATATATATAAGAGGACTTTATCAAATCAGGGCAAAAAAAGGGATTTGGGTGTCAAAAAAGGAGGTGTCCTCTCCCAGACGGCTCTTCCGAAAAAGGGCGGACAATAAAAAAATAATAATAATAATATTTTTATTTTTCTCTACTTAAATGGGGTGTATTAATGAATCGCTATTGTTTCAGCATCCTCGTCATCATCTTGTTCTACTCTCTCTCTCAATCTCCAACCAACTATAGAATCGGCAGATAGTTTCTTTCCTTTGTAAGTTGTGCCTTTGAATTTACATGAACCTTTCAGAAACTGATTACCGAGTATAACATCTTTTAAATATTTCTGGTTGTATTTCCTTTTATCCTGTTTTGTCATATTATGAAAGTAGTCACTATAACTGAATATCTCATAAACCTGCTTGAAGGTCATAATTTTACCTTCTTCTCTTTTGAACTTGTCATTAAACCAACCATATAGGTCATCACTATATTTCATATATTCATCGGCTTCCTTAACCACAGATTTTGGTGGTTTCAAAGTATAACCCTGTGATTTGAATATTTTGAAATGCTCCATCAATAACTCCATTAATGCTTGTTTGTATTGTTCTTGAAAAGCATCATCTACGTAGTAAGGATTCGCAAGATGATATAAACCAGTCTGTTTATGCTCCTCATCTAATGTGTCATATTGAGCGTGTGTCAGGAATCTACTTAAGAACGCTTGAACCATCAATCTACGTCCCATCGCATCACCAGATTCATCAAGTGGCGGTAAATCATTGAACTCTCCAAGTAAAGTCCCCTTCAATCTTGTTTCAGTATCTGTAGAGTATAGAGTTCTACAATTCAAACTTTTATCACCAGTTATTTCTTTTATGGTACTACAACAGATTTTTTTGGCTCTGTCCGGTTCTTGAAATAATAAGAATCGCTTGTTATTCGCATTCGCAATAGAAGGATTCGCACCTTCCTTGATTGGTTGGGATACCGCAGATGAAGGCAATTTATATCCGTAATTTCCTACGCATTTCATCATCAATCCGTTAATAACTGATTTACCATTCCCACCCACACCTTTTGCTACAAATAAATGCTGAATCACCTTTCCATAAATACCGGTTGATAGGATTTGAAGATAGAAATCTCTTTCTTCTTTTCTGGGGAATATTGTTTCCAATACACGCATTAATTCTTGCTTGTTTTTAGGGTCATATCCGTGAGTCCATTTCCAACCAGTAGTAAGACTTATATACTGGTCGTGTCTGGGTTGGATAAATTTATCATATTCCAAGTCATACACTTTGTTCTCAAACGCAAGTAATAAGCCGTTAGAATCAAACTCAATCCAGTCATTAGACAATACACGAGCAATATCCTTTACTAATTTGTCTCGTGTAGTAACACATCGCAAGTATTTTTCAGTATCCTTTATATATCTCAAGACTTGGTCTATCTTGAATTTCAGGTAATAAAGAACAGGGTCTTTGCCTTCTGGTGTTTGGAGGGATATGTTTCCCCATTTTCCTTTCAATTTTTTTAACACCTCATCAGTAGAGAGAACCTTTTCATCTTTGTCAAGGAACTTTTTCTCTTCATAATCAGATTCGTCCTTTTTCATTTCTTTCCTTACAGCAAAAGCCCTTTTGAGAATATACTCCCTGAAATCACCATCAACTTTGCTTGATATTTTTTTCCATACCTTTGCCTCACTTCTCTCCCAATAAACCTTATTATAAGTATATAGACAATCATAACGAACTACGAATTCTTCACTATACAACACTTTGAAATAGTCTGCATACAAACCATCATTTCCGTCTCTATTCCAGAGGTCAAATATAATATGTTTGTCAATAATATTTTCGTATCCTTCATTCAATAATTTTTCTTCAAACTTGAGAGCGAATCCAGTGGTTTCTTTTACATGCGTGTGTAATTCATCAAGTAATTCCGGTTTGTAGTATTTGTCCTGAATCATGATACCATCATTACAGAGAGAACATATGTCGTCTTTAATGTAGCCGTTATAAATCATATATTTATACATTTCCTCTAATACAAGGCATTCTTTTTCTTGTAAGAACCACGAGGTAGTTGTCCCCTGATGATTGTAATCTTTGCCTTTTTTAATGTTGTTTGCTTTACACTTTTTAAATAGTTCTTGATTATGGTAGCATACCCATTTCTGTATGTTTCCAACTTGGGATATTAATTTCGCCACTTTTTTAGGTGTAGGAATGTCCTCTGGGATATTCCACGCTTCTTTCCACCTATCTAATCCACCTCCATACAAGATACGAATAATCAGATTCTTGGCGAGTTCTTTGGGTTTTTTGTATCTTTTGTCTGTAGGCTCAAATTTCGCAAACTTGTTGTTTTCCAAGTCGTAAGCAGTAATGATTTCTTCACGCCATTTTTCTCTATTCTCATTATGGTCTATAAGCATGTCAAAATCACCTTTATAATCATTATGGGTGAGAATTTGCTGTAGTAACCGGTTATGGGCGTTTTCTACATCAAGGTCTCGTAACAAACCATTTGCGATTGTATGTCTGGTCTGTCTGTGTATAGAATGTAATCCTAAAGAGCCTACCGGATTGAAACGTCCAATACCCCACCCATTACTTCGTTTATACTCAACACGAGCAAGATTTTTTGTAATGTTTTTTTGGTAGTTTAGTAAGTGTGTTTTTTCGTTTTCATAATATTGTTTTCTGGCTTGGTCTTGGTAGTTTTCAAGGAGTAAATCGGAATTTATCACCTTGTTTAGTAGAGCGGTATCAATAGGTTCATATAGAACAATTCCATCAAAGATGGACTCACGTGTTAGAGGGATGGTGTTTGAAAGTGCGGTCATTCTTTTATTATATAATATACTAATATATTATTTCTTTAAATCAATTTTTTAAATAAATAATAAATAAAATCTGAATATTGATTTTTACCGAGAGTTTTTTTCCTAAAGTATCTTGGATAAAAAAGATTTTCAATTTTCAATTTTTTGTTGTTTGTTGTTTTATTCTCTCTCTTCTCCATCATCAAAATCACCACATCTACAAAAGTCATCGTGTCTTCCGCAACCGGAACATCTATCATTCATATCAATCTTCTCCTCCTTCTCCTCCTTAACGCTTTGGAGTTTTTTTTTCTTGGCTTCTTCTTTTGCTTCTCTTTTTATTTTTTGTTCTTCTTGTCTTTTTGGTTTGAGGACATTTATGTAGTATTCTTGTTTCTTTCGTTTCCATTCTTCTGTGTCCTTCATTTTCGCATGATATTTCTTTGCTCTTTCATTTTGGGCTTTGGCGTTGGTTTTATTATAGGCTTTGATATAGTCCAACTTCTTATCGTATTGATGAAGTTTGCGGAGTATATTTGCGTCCATCATATTTACGTTATTCATTACTTCTGTCATACTTGTATTATATAATATAATTATATATTAATTTCTTTATATCAATTTTTTATTTTATTTTTATTGTTTAACCGGCTTTTCTTTTTCGGAAGAGCCGTCTGGGAGAAAACCCCTTTTTTTGACACCCAAATCCCTTTTTTTGCCCTGATTTGATAAAGTCCTCTTATATATATATTAATTCTTTTCTTTTATAGGTAGAAATTGAAATCAGGGCATAAAAAGGGGTTTTTAGAGGTTTTTGATAAAAAAGGAGGTTTTGATAGATTATATAATAAAACGACCAATATCAATAGAACCAGTAACCAGCAGGAGGCAACCAGTTCCCTCCTATATCCTGTATGTGGGATGCAGTAGGAAATTCAATCTTATTCCCTCCTATATCCCATACCGGTAGTCAATCGTTCTTCACATAATGGTTTTGAGCCGTATCCACACTCGTCCCCATCTTGGCTACGTCCTCTTCCATACTCTTAATGGTCTCTCCGTATTTATTGGTGAGGTATATTTTCCGCAACATACTTGAGCCGACTTTCTTTCCATCAAATATTCTGTATAGGATTCTGGTGATGTCATTATTATTGTCTAAAGTATTTCCGAAATAATCCACTAAAAAAGGAATGCATGTTTTATTGGTGAGTTGTTTCTTAAGGGGGTGGTGCTTGATATACAGGTCAAGTATATCCTTAATGTCTCCACTAATGGGTTGTTCTTGGACTTTGTATGTTCCTTTGGTTTTGTAGTTGGAAAAAAGAAATTTATTATTTTCTAAATCTACTACATTCATTTTCTCTAAAACATCTCTATCCAGTTTTTTACAGATGACTGCTTTCTGATAATCTTGATTTCTACGAGGGGGTTGCATAACAAATAAAGCCAAAATCAGGAAATGTTGTAAGTCTTTGTACTCACGCTCGTCTAACTTCTTTTTCTTCCGAGCCATTTCTAAAATGGGTCTATAATGATCTACTTTTTCGTTAATCTTATCTTGGGTAATCCAGTTCTCTTCCTCTTTGGGTGTTTTGTCATTATTAGATTTCAATTCCTTGTTAAGTTTTTCTAAAATCGCATAATATTTATCATACAATTTCTTCCACTTTTTAGGGTCAGAAATAGACATGCACTTAAGGAGACTTACTATAGCAATAATATACGAGCGTTGAGTATTGGGTTTATACTTGACAAGTTTTTCTAAAATGCCTTGTTCGTCAGCGAGGAATTTCAGGTTCTTTATTTCTTTTCCTTCATTGAGTTTGAGGAGGTTGCGTTTGTATAGATTCTTGGAAGATTCGGTAATATTTTTGAGGTCAAATATCTTGTCTAAATCCATTTTATATATTATAGTAGATATTTTTATTTTCCTAAAATATCTAATTTTGATTTAAGCCATCTCAATAATTCCGATTTGAATCTTATTCGCATTTACTCTTGCATTTAAAGGGTCTTGCGTATCAATACTATCTCCAACCGGTATATTCAGTTTAAGTGATAAACCGATACCAGTTTCTACATCTCTATTCGCAAAAATCCAACTGGTGTATGGTATTCTAATACTTTCAATATTAAAAGAATTTCCAACACTCGCTACTATAAGTGGAGGAGAGAATGACTGGTCTATTAATCCTGTTAGTGTATAAACTAACTCAATAGTAGCAGAACCGGAACATATCCAACCACCATTTACAGAAGCATTATTAATACCAACACCGCATAAATAAGAATTGTATGGTAAGATATTGACTTGGTTATTATTTAAACCGATAGGTTCTCCATATTTACCACTTATACTATCACTTTCAATTAGGGGGATAGTTGAACCATCACTACTATTATTCCAACCTAATCCTGTTGTAAAAGGAGCATATAAACTCACATCATCATTTCGTAAATTAATCATAAATGTAGGGTTTAATGATTGAGGGATATTCGGAACTCCATTTGCCTGTCCCTGTGTTTGTAATATTTGGTTCGTTCCTGTTCCTAACACATTTAATAATGATAATTCTTCATTTTGACTTGCGAGAGTTGGATTATAATATAGTTGTAATGTTCCACCAGCAGAAAAAGAACATGAAGAACCGGTATTAAAGGCTTGAGTGGTGTTATTGTTAAATCTCACCTGTGCCGAATTTTCGTAAGTAAATTCAGCCGACGCTTGGTTGTATTCTAAATAAGTCGTTGTAGCACCAAAATTTTTGAATTCCAGTAAATTGTTTGGAGCAAACCGAATGTTATCACCCCCAACATCAAAATTACCAGAAGCCAAACCGCCGTGCTGGAAAGTCCCCTTTGAAAACATCGTGGAACTTCCATTGACATTCTGTATTGAATTCGCCGTCATAAAAGCGACATTAGAAATATTGAAATTACCACCATCTAAATTCGCCACCATCGGATTTTGAACTCCACCTACACCAGCAGAATCCACGTAATCTTTCGTCGCCAAATCCTGTGCTGAAACCGGATTAACGAAATTAACACCTCTATAGGTAGAAGCACCATCTAAATTAGCAGTTAAAGGGTTGGTTATAAAACCTGCTATTGCACTATCTACATATTGTTTATTGACAGCGTCTAAAGTCGCAACTGGATTAGGGATGTCTTCTATTTTATTATTATTCATACTAACGACATTATTGACTTGAATCTTATTTGCAGGGGTATTTTCCGAAATACTATCTACGAATATTTGACTCACATTTTGTAGTTGATTCGCACCCAAATTTATGGAAGCAGTAGATTGTATTTCACTACCAACATTTACACCAATATTATCTACCGCAATAGAATTTACTTGTTTAAGATTATTATTATCCATAAGTATGTCATTTTGAGCCGTAATAGTAGTTCCAGCCAGACTTCTCATTGTATTCGTAGCCAGAGAATTGGTTTGCGTATCATTTGCAGAAGCAGTGGCTTTTACATACCAGTTTCCACTTGTACCGGTCGTATTTGCGAGTAATGGTATTTCTGTATAAATCGTTGGTAAAACAACAATGGAAGCCGAACTCGTAGGAACAAACCAAGATGATGCTGGATACAAACCACTTCCCCAGTCTTGTTGATTCTGATATACGGCAAATTCACAGGTAGCAGAAGGAGTTATACAACTTAATGCTAAATAGTTGATAACACCACCAGCATCAGTTCCATATTTAATATTATTAAAAATCAAAGTATCTGATTCAGTGATGTGAGAAATAACACGAATCCCAGATTTTATGGCTAAACCCCCAATCTGTAAAGTGAGGATTTGTTTAAATCCAGAATCAAGACATCTAATAACCATATATATAGAGCCTTCAGCATCAACTCCTGTTCCAATCTTTGCGAAATCATAATCGTTTCCATTTACCACTGCACCATAATTGACATAAACCGGTGCGGTTGTTGAGTTATTTACAATATTATCTAAATAAAAAGTATCCGTTAATCCGATATTTGTAATATTGAAATTAGAAGCGTCCAAATTTGCAGTCATTGGATTGGCGACTCCACCACCTCCAACCGGAGCGGTAAATTGAGTTGTTCCATCTTCAAATGTGATACCACCACCAGAACCAGCCTGAAATTCTAAACCTCCTAAATTTAATATGGTTTCATTACTTGCGTTATTACCGGTTTGTAATACTTGGGCTATATTCTGATTACCCCCTCCTCCTCCAGCAGATTGGAGTAAAGAGTTGATTTTTTGGTTGAGAACGTAGTTTGATATGCCTGACATTTATATACTATACAGATATATTATATAAATTAAAAACCTAAAGACGATTTACGATGAAACTGCTCTAACATAAGCAGTTCCCAGTGTATTTATTGTTGCCTGATTACCTGATGCGAATGAAATTTCTGCTTTAAATCGGTATGTCTTGGTTGATTGTAATTGAACCACAATAGGACAAGAAACGCCTGACCTCCAGTGGTCGTAAGACCCATTCCAATCTAATACATAATATAGTAGATAATTTTCAGTGGTATCAGTAGAAGAGAAGAAAGTAGATAAACTTATACCAGTATTAAGTTCCCATTTTTCCATCGTTTGTCCGATTTCGTAGTATCCTGTAAAAGGGGGGGTAAAAGTTACACTTCCATAATCACCTGTCGTTATATTAACTTTTCCTGTTGTGTTTATAACTTGTGATGCAGAACCGCTGTTCCATCTACACAGAATAGTGCTTCCAATTACTTTCCAAGTTGTTCCGTTCCAAATCATCGGCATATAAGCACCAATATTACCAGCACCAGTAAAGTTGAATAAAATTTGGTCGCCATAAAGTGGTGGGGCAATAGGAAAACCACTCACTACATTAGGGTAATTATTTTTCCAAGTTGGTGGATTGATAGAACCTTGTGATACGATGACTTGATTTGTGCCTCCATATACAGCACCCCCTAATCCTATTGCCCCAGCGTTATTTATTCGTAATTTTTCAGTTACAGAACCACCATTAACTTTGGTTTGGAATCTTATTATTCCACCATCAGCCAATTCACTTTCGGCATCTATTTCGGCGTTTTCGTGTGCGTTGGGTTTGTTGTAAAAAACAATCTTGGAAGAAGAACCTGTATTGAGTTGAAAATTCCCATCTAATTCTAAATCTTCTGTCGGAACTGCGACATTAATCCCCAGTCGGCTATTTAAAGCATCAAAATATAGGAAATTATTAATGTTTTTAAGTTGTAAGATGTCGTTATTATTCATATCAATATCGTTCGCACCAGCGTTATTACCAGCCGTTAATACAGCGTCTAAATCACTTCCCCCTCCTCCTCCAGATTTACCCAATAATGCGTTGATTTTTTGGTTGAGAATATAGTTTGATATTCCGGACATTATCTATATATATTATATATAAAATAATGGTGGGCGGATGGACTCCAGAGGTTTTAGAACTTTTAGAAAAGTTGCGAATAAATTGCATAAATTTACATCACTATCATCGTAAGTCTTTTTTTTACTACAAATCATATTCTAAATACTTTCGCATACCGGTCTTGGTAATGAGTTCTCTAAATGCTACTGCTTCAGTCGGATTACAGAAATTTGTCGCTCAAAAATGGATTTCACTTACTACATGTATAATAGGAATGTTAATTGGAACAATTACTGCCGTAGAAATGTATCTAAATATTACGGCAAATATGGATTTAGAAATGAAACAAGCCAAAGAATACTATACATTGGCGATTGATATATATCGTATAACCAGACTACCGGAATCTCAACGTGGTGAAGATGGGAACTCGTATCTTTCCAAAAAGTATTCGTTGTATCATAAACTGAAAGAAGCATCTAATTTACTGCATAAGAAAATGAAAGTGGATACATTAGGCATGATTCCGAAAGACGCAAAAAACCCAGATGGAAGTGAAGGAACAACCACACCGGAAAAACTGGATAGTGAATTCCAATTGAGTCAATTATTTGGTTTAGGTAAGCATCAAAGTCAGAAGTTTTATAATTTATCTTTAAAGAATCCAGATGATTTAGAAAACGTTAATGTGGATTAAATATAATCTATTTAGAATATATAAAATGGATTATATAACTCCCATAAAAAAAATGATTGAATTTTTCTTAAAATTATTAATGGAAAGATTCTACCCTAATTATGCACCTCCCAGACCTATACTACGGAGGCAAACTAATAATGTTTCTTTTTCTATTTCAAATAATACAAAACCAGATGGATATAAGAATTCTTTATCAAGTCAATATAACGATGATGCGGAAAGAATGGCTTATGTAAGACGAGCCAGAATTACCGGTCTATAAATTATAGAATTAGCATCTTACCACCAAGAAATATATCTTCTACTATTTCTTGTAATTCTTTCATGTCTTTTATTAGACGTATTTGAGGGGACTCGTTCCAATCAACCGGACAAGTGCAACGACCCTTAATATATAAAAGGAAATCTCTACTGCGTCCGTAGAAGGACATCCATTTCCAAGCATTCCAGTGTTCCCCTAATGGATAAAACCATTTCTCTGTTTCTTTATTAAAGTCCTTTGTAAAATCATAAAATTTCCCATCTTTTTCATTTAGTGAGTGGATTTCAAATGATATTCTACAACCGCACGAACAAGCAGTAATATTATACCCTAATCTCGTCTTGTATCCGTATTGTGAGAAGAATTTTGCGTTAATATGACAGAGATTATTAACAGCAATACCAGTAATAGGGACTTTCTGAACTTTGTTTTTTATAAATTCTGGAAGTTTTTTAATTTTAACCCCTTTAGTACAAGAACTAACGCCTGAATCACTACTCTTCCATTCCTTCATCATTCTTACAGCATTTTGCAAATCGCCTCTACCAGTAGGAGTGCGTAGATAGTTCTTGTATTCGTCTGTAATATATTGTAGTGTCATTTTCGTTGGATTATATTATAGTGATTTTTAAAGTTGCAGTAATCAATTTTTCGTCAGAAGTTTTCAATTTTGCGTTTTATCTATTTTGAACCCAGTATTATTATAGTGATTTGTTGTTGTAGTTTATATATAAAAACAAATCAATTTTTTTTTCAATTTTTTTTTATTGTTGTATCAAGGGTTAATACGAAATTGTTGTATCAAGGGTTAATACGAAAAAAAGGGTTGCCCCCTATTTAAGTGTTAATAAAATCAAGTGTGTATATAATCTATCTACTCTAAATGTCCTCTGTATCCAACACAGCACATTTTTCTAATAAATTCTCTCTGCTCTAAACTCTCCTTACAATAGTCTATATATTCCCCCTCTGGTTGGACTCCATTCATTACCATATTACCAGATATATCATAAGATACCATCATTAGTTCATCATACTTGGTGAGAATGTGCTTGAATATTTCTTTCTTACCATTGTTTTTAAACGCATTCCACATCATTTTTTCAACCTTGATGAGTTTTATGTTGTTCTCGTAGTTCTTAACCTTATCCAGTTGAGGTGATTCGGAGAATACCTTTTTATCCTCATCTTTGTCGTAGAGTTTCGCCATTAACCCCATTACCCCAGCGTAAGGTTTCCAATTATCCAACTTGGACTGAACGGAGGCAATACGCTCATCGCACGAGGCGATACATTTATTTAGACTTGAGATAGGGAACATTGTTGCTTGTTGTTAATTATATTCTTATCAATTTTTTAAAGTTGCAGTAATCAATTTTTCGTCAGAAGTTTTCAATTTTTAGCAGTGTTATTGTTCGTGCTTTATTAGTATAGTGATTTGTGTGATTAGTTGCTTAATCAATTTTTCGTCAGAAGTTTTCAATTTTGCGTTTTACCTATTTTGAACCCAGTATTATTATCGTGATTTGTTATTGTAGTTTATATATAAAAACAAATCAATTTTTATTTTTTTATTTCAATTTTTTTTTATTGTTGTATCAAGGGTTAATACGAAAAAAAGGGAACCCCCCTATTTAAATCTTAAACAAATCAAGTGTGTATATACATTTTACGAAACTACAACTACAGGCTTAATATCGTCTCCCAACATCATCTCTGGGATGCAATTGCCTATAGTCTCTACTAATTCATCTACTTTTTTTAAGTGTGGGCATCTGAATCTTTTTAATTTCTCCTTTGTCATCGTCTTATTCATCCAGTTGATTGTTTTGATAAGGTGATGAATGGCTCTATTGCTGAAAACATTTTGTGAGTTGTCCTTTGTAATCATCTCTATCTTTCCACCCCATCTATAACCGAAAGTGAATGGGTCGCAATTTATTAAACAATTAATATTATCTCTTAAATGGAATTTATCCCATTTCAGCAAAGACTTTACAAGAGCCTTTCGGAGGTTTTTTGAGTTGTGGTGGGAATAATCAAGGTTTATCTTGGGTACAACGTGTTTTAACCATAAGAATTTGAGAGCATTTCCACTCCAATCGGCTGTACCCAACTGAACAGACCTAATAAACTCGTTTATAATACCTGACCTTAATACGTGGGTGCGGAATGGATTGCAAGTTATTCTAATAGTAATAGAGAGGTCGTCCTCCAAGTATTCAGCAACATAACGAATAATATCATCTGGAAGTTTCTGAATCGCCTCTTTGGTGTATAGAGGTCTCTGTGAGACTGCAAATTCCTCCCATTCATCTGCAGGGGTTTTGAGTTCAACTACTTTGACTTTATCCATAAATCGGCTCAACTCATTGAAATCATCTTTCATCTCAATCAGATTGCATACTCTCCTTTTCCTATTATCGTGAGTCTCAATCTCACCTTGTGAGGCAACATATTCCTGATGGATATTATCACTCAAGCAAATGTGAGCAGACTTAAGTAGATGTTGGGCGTGGCGAACAATTCTCTCAAGTGCTTGTCTTGTGTCAGTACCAAATTCAACGTGTGCGTATTGGAAGGGCATCTTGTGTGTGCTATTATATAATATAGTAATAAGATTCTCTTTAAATCAATTTTTTATAATATATATTATATAATAAAAAAATTATCAATTTTTTAAAGTGCCTTTTTGGAGCAAGGGTTAATACGAAAGTGTAGGGTCAGTGTAGAGTGTAAGGTGTAGGGTCCAAAAAAACCCAAATAGAATAAACATCAGACTCATCAGCAATTTTCTATTAGAATATCAGATTTACCATACACACCCTACATACCCTACACTTTTGATAATATTGGGATAAAAGAGTAGGGATTAGTGTGAGGAATCCCAGAAATCTGGAGTGTAGGGTCCAAAATCCACCCTACACTTTCTCAAATGACCCTACACTTTCGTATAGACCCTTGCAAAGGGAACTTTAAAAAATTGATGAGATTTTTTTTATATAATATATATTATAAAACAATATAAAGGAAACGTATAAGTATATTATATAATAGCATAATGGCGAACAGACCTACAACGAAAACTCTTGCATACAACGAGTGGTTAAAACTTGTGAATAAAGCGAAAAGCGGATGGAGAGCATTCTTTGTAATGCGAGACGAGGTGGATGCACTGAACGATTATATCCATCAGTTCTCTGACAGGAATAGGCAATTGAGGGAGAATCTTAATGACCCAAACTATCAAATGGAGACGTGCGATATAACTTATCTTAAAAGTCAGTTTATAGAGATGTACGACAAACTAAAGGAATACAGCGAGTGTCCAGTATGCTACGAAACGCTCACAAAGGACAATATAGAGGTACCCAAGTGCGGACACATTATTTGTAAGCAGTGTGTGGAACGAATCAAGGAAACGGCTACTCCTGTTTGTCCCAATTGTCGTAAGAAATATTAGGAAAATTAGGAGCATCATTTTATTAACACTTAAATAGGGGGGACCCCTTTTTTTACCACAACAAATGATAACTCAAAAAGGCAGGAGAAAAAGGGTCGGCATCTCTCCATTTCTTATTACGTCGTAGGAATG
>Ga0208644_1000650_pt1 | contig 30712 bp, 43 predicted proteins | sample VirMetDEL_Nov_18_FD_184517 | JGI IMG/M metagenome (GOLD analysis project Ga0208644, IMG submission 184517) | Aqueous microbial communities from the Delaware River and Bay under freshwater to marine salinity gradient to study organic matter... | ecosystem: Environmental > Aquatic > Marine >...
GTCATATGTCCCCATTTGAGCACATTGCTACACCTATGCAATATCTAGAAGGATTTGATTCAACATCTTTCGATGTTGAGGAAGGAATAACCCATTTAGACAAGTGGGGTAGTTTATGGAGTGGTAATTTTAGGGGTTGGGTACAATATAGACAATTAATAGGAAAAGATTATGGATGAAGTAAACCACCCAAGGCATTATACTTTAGGTAGTATAGAATGTATTGATGCCATTCAAGCACAATTAACTAGACAGGAGTTTATAGGTTTTCTTAGAGGACAAATTGCTAAATATAATTGGAGAATGGGATTGAAAGGAAGTATTTTAGTGGATGCACAAAAATGTCAATTTTATTGTAGTAAACTTATTGAAACATTAGGAAAATAATATGAATAAAGTGATATTAATAGGTAATATAGGAGAAACCCCTGTTTATAGGGAATTAAATAATGATAACTATGTAGCTCATTTTAATCTAGCTACAGATTATAGAAATAAAACAGAATGGCATAAAATAGTGTGTTTTGGTAATCAGGCTTTATTTGTTCACAAATATTGTGATAAAGGTAAAAAATTAGCTATAGAAGGTAGACTTGAAACTAGAAAATGGCAAGATAAAGAAGGAATTGATAGATATACTACTGAAATTATTGCTCATGAAGTGATTGGTCTATGAATTTGTATGAAGATATTTTTTTATTGATGTTATTTTTTGTATTAATATTGATATTTGTGCTTATTGTAACCGAGTAACTAATTTAAATCTAATTAAACAGACTTTAAGAGGGCTACATTCAATTATAGCCCTCTTTTAATAGAAAGGTATACACTCCCTAAAAATAGTAGATCCTGACTCATCCTAGAGGCTCATTTTTGAGCTTGTCTTAAATAATTTTCAATATTATTTAATTGTTCCTTAACAGAGGAAAGAAAATCTTTTATATCATGCTTCAACTCTTTTAATTCATCTTTAGTAGCAAGATAGGAAGCATCATGTAGTCTATGTGAATTTACTTCACCTTCTAAAAAGTCCATTTTTTCATAAATCCTTCTTAAATAAAACCCAATAATTGATATTACAGTGCTAAGAATAAAAATAAAAATTTCTGTTAAATCTAATGCCATCCTATTCCCCTAATATACTTGCTACATAATTTTGTGTTTCCTTATAAGGAGGAACTCCTTTATATTTATCTACTTTCCCTGGGCCAGCATTATATGCTGCTAAAGCTAGTTTCATGTCTCCATATTTATCTAATTGTTGTTTTAGATATTTAACTCCACCCCGTATATTATCATATGGATCATCTATATTTACTCCCAAATCAGTAGCCGTTGATGGTAGAAGTTGCATTAGCCCTTTAGCCCCCTTACTTGAAACTGCATTTATGTCTCCACCAGATTCTTGCTGTATAACGGAAAGAACTATACTAGGATCTATACCTGCTTTCTTAGCTTCTTCTTCAGCAAAACTTTGTATTTCAGGATCAAGTTTCATTTTAGTTCTAGGCTGGGGTACAAGAGGGAGTAATTCCCCTCCCCTTACATTATGATAGAATAGGCTGCCCCAGCGTTGCATAATTCCCTCAGAAGTGGTTTGCCAAGAAGATTTATAGAGCCTAGCATAGGATTTAACACCAATATTAAATGCTTGAGCATATTTAGTATTAAGTCTACCTTGAATATCAAAGGCTGGTTGTCCATCTTTAGTTACGACATAACGTAACAACCCATTATCAAATTCAGTAGATATGTTATAACCATCTGCTTCTAAAGCAGATGCTTCATTCCTAAAATAACGTGAAGATACTTCTGTATTTGTCTGTACTATTTTACTTAAATCAGTTTTAGTAGCATCATCTAAATTAAATTTTGAATCGATTGGAACATTAGCTAAACTATCTGTAATAGCATAAGTAGCCCGCATCCTATCTTTAGGTTCTAGTTTAGAATTATCTACATTCAAATATTCTGAATACACTTGAGCAAGTTTTGCGGTTGATCCCTTATTTTGAGAAATAATACAAGACTCTAAAGCTACCTGACAATCAAGTTTATTGCTCTCTATATTTTTATCACTAAAGAATGATTTAGCTGCTCTATTATTAGCATTTAGTATAGCACTACTAAAATTATTTAAATATTCCTTACCCCCTTTAGAATTTAAAATATTGTATTGAATAGCAGCAGGTAGAGTTTTTATATATTTCATTACTTCAGGTGAAGCACCTTCTGCTATCATATGTTCTTTGAAAGCCATATTAGAAAGTTTCAAATTGGCTTGTAAATCATCTATGGTTGCTTTTCCACTAACAACATCATGTACTAAATTAAGACTAGAATCTGCATGTGCTCTTAATGTTGAAATATGTGTATTTATTTCACTAGCAGGAATATCAAGCTGTTCTAAATTATATCTAAGCTGATTCTCAGCAGATTGAAGTTCATTTCTAAATTGTCTCTCAGTGGTTTTTCTAGCATTTACATCCATACCAGAGATACTATCGCCATAAGAAGAAATAGCTTCATTTAGATTTAACATAGAACCATTTAATATACTAACTCCTGCTTGTCTCCTATCTACTCTAGTAGTAGTTTTATTGGCATTGATAGATTGAACATATTGTGTTATTTCAGTAGCTTTTCTAGCATTAGTATTAGCTGTGTAAAGCTCTTGTCTGAGATCTTCTCGTTTTCTAGAATCTTCTAAATCATAAACAGAAAAATTTATATTCTTCGCTCTAAGTTGCCTTGTTAGTTCTTTTTTATCAGTTTCATCTAAAACATTTTGGGATTTTAATAATGCGTTTGTAGGGTCTTGTACATCTCTAATCCCTGCCATATATTGGATGTCCCTAGCATAGCCTATAAGCTCATTAGTATACCCTGGGTTTCTAGCAGCAGCCTCCCTAGTTTTAGCTCTTATTTGTAAATCAAATTGAGAACTAGAAAGTATTCCTTGTTTATGTGCCCTACGTAATTTTTCTATACTATTAACATATTCAGATTCAATACTTTGAAGTTTTTTAAAGGATTCATTATAAGAATCAGTATCTAAACTAGCAGCTTGTAAATGACCCTGTTTTATCTTATCACGTTGTTCACCTAAATCAGATACTTCTGAAGTGAGCATATCAATAGTATCTAGGTCAGTTCTAGCTTGTTCTGCATAAGGTTCTAATTGACCACGAAGTCTTAGCTTTTCATATCCTTGATGGGCTTGTTGTACAAGACTGCCAATATGTGGAATACTTTGGGTGATAAGCCCAATATCCCCACGTTCTTCCATAAGACCAGCAAGTTCTGATTCATCACCACCAATAGGGCGTGCTGTAACTAAAGCAAATCTTGGATCTACATTTGAAGGTGTTGTAGCACCAGCACTAACATTTAATAAAGGCATATTATTCTCTCACTTCAGGTGTTGCATTAAGTCTATCTAAAATACGTTTGTCATTACTATCAGTAGATAACATCAGATAACTTCTAAGTTTATCTATAGCTTCTGTATTACCAGATGTTTCTCTTCTATAATAATTATTAATTAATGATTCTTTTTGATTTCCAGAATACACATGTTTTCTTAGTTTTTTATCCACTTCTATAAATATTTCATTTCTAATACTATCTTTTTCCAGAGATAGCAATTTACTTATTTGTGTAGCATGTGCTAAGTATTCTTCATTATTCCCATCAGCATCATATTTTATGATGTTATTAAATATTTCATTAGCCCTATTTTTTATAATTATTTTCTCTGCTTTATCTTCCCTAAACATTTGCCAAGCAGCAAGTTCCTCTTTCATCCTATTACCAAATATCCTACCAAAAGCATCATAATAAGATGCTCTAACTCCTGTATTCATTCCTTCTCTATTAACTGCTTCTCCAAATTTATACATGTAATAAGCATGTTCTAAATTAGTAAATCCTTTTGACATTTCAGCATATTCACCTAACATCATTTGCATTGCTTCTGGTGTATCATAGGAATGTACTCTAAAGTTTTTATAAACATCATTAAAGAATTTACCCACTGTACCCATAGCTGTTATTGCTGCTAAATTTACTTCTTTGGTTTGATCTTTAAACCAAAATAAATTTAGTAAATCCATAACAACATCTACAGGGGGTATTCCTGTTTCATGTCCTAATGGAGCCATCGATTGGCTAATGGCCAATGAAGGATTTTTATCTAATGGGCTACCAGTAATTTGTTCATGTAATATAGCAATACCTTGATTAACCATTAAATCAGAAATAGCACCTTTATATTTGTTGAACATTGCTTTTGTTTCTGGACTTCCATATTCATTCATTAAATGATCAACTGCAAACCCCCCAATCATGCCCCCAGTGCCCCACCAGAATAAATTAGAAGCTATTAGTTTTCCTCTTTGTGTTTTGCTTAATAGTTCACTTGAGGACATTAATGCCATTTGTTTAGCTGAAATAGCCTGATATTTAAATAAATATGCCCACATTCCTTCTTGGTATGGCATAATATCTGCTCTAGTAGACATGCTACCTGTAAGTTCCCAACCATGTGTTTTGAATATTTCCCAATGATGGGGGTTTGCTATATCAACATTTGGATTTTTATACTTGAATTGATTTCTTGCAAATATGTATGCACCTATAGTGTTAGAAAGTTCTGCTGGTGTATAACCAATAGCCTTTCCAATTCTTCCAGGAACAGTGATTATTTGTGTAGCAACATCAGAAAGTTGCTGCCATAAATCAGGAGCAAGTTCATAATTATTATTATGAATTACACCATGTAACATCATGTTCAGGTCTACAGTGTGGGGTACACCAGAATGATAAAGACCATTAAAAATATCATCAAATTCTTCTTTACTAACAGAAGAATATATTTTATTAGTACCTAATGCTTTAGCAAGTTCATATATCTCGTCTTTATATTTAGAGAACATGGAAGCTCTACTAGATATTGCTAACAACATAGGAACAAGTAAAGGGGCTGTATTCCTAATATAATTAGGATCCATCAAAGCAAAGTTCCATTGCTGTTGCATCTGCACTTGCCATTGTCTGGCAGGATTATAATAAAGTTGTAAAGTGCTAGCTATACTATTTGGAATTCTTACAAATGGGTTTCCTTTTTTTGCTTGTTTTCTAGTCCAATTAGCTAAAGCTACATTGCCAAACTTCTCTAAGGCATCTGCACCATTATGTAGAATATTAGAAGCTACAGCATCCGTGGGGAGCAATTTATATTTTAAATTCTGATGATATTCTAGTTCACGTAAAGCAGCTTCATACTTAGCTAGATTAGCTTCTGTTGCTAAATTACCAGTTGGTTTAACTAAACCTGCAATAGTTGAAGGCATTCTACCTTTGCTTTCAGAAGAAATAAAATCATTAAATCTTTCTACAAATTTTTTAGTAATTGCTTCATCATAATCTTTCCATACATTAAGTCGCACCAATGAACGGGCATTTTGCATCATTGCTTCTGTTGGGGATAATAATTTACTTTTAATATTAGGATCTAATGTTCGTAAACGTTCACCCCGTTTTTTAGATTGCTTTAATATTTCAGTGTGTATTTTATCTATTTCAGCTAAATCTGAAATAGTGTCTTCCCTTCCTAAAACAACATTATAGTCATAATTAGGAGTTTCTTTTTTAAGAACTTCTACTAATTTTTCAGCACGTTCTTTTGATATTTCAGCCCCTACTTTTTTAGAAAATCTTTCTTGTAAAACTAAGGGATCTGTAATAAGCTCTCCATTTATCCTTACATTCTTAGGAGTTTGGACTACAAAGTGGGGGCCTACATTATGCCTATAAATATAACCTTCTTTTTTAGGAAGAGTTATATGGGGAAGTTCTTCTAGTTTATATTTAGACCCAATTAAAGCATATTCAAATCTATTATGTTGTGTAGTCTCTTTTAAACTTTTATGAATATCTTTTATTTCATTCCAATCTTTGATTACATCATCTGTAAGTTTTACAATTGTTTTTCCTTGTAAATTATTTATATCTATTTTTACAGCTTTATTAGCTTCAATATCCCATACATATTTAACATTAGCAGTATCTTTAACTGGCACAACAAACTGAACTAAAGATCCTTTATCATCATATAAAGCTTTTTGGCCCTGAACTACTCTTTTATGATAATCAATACTATTTGCCCATTTATGAAAATGATTACTGAGAAGCTCCCCTGTTTTATAAGCCGTATAGAGTTCATCAAAATCTTTTTTATTTAAGGAGGCATTATCTTTTAGTAATTCACTATAAGATTTCCATCTTTCTTTTTCCAAAACATAGGTAAATTCATTATTAAGTTCTTTTCTTCTTTTAATTGGAAGGATATAATTATTCATTATAGAAGAAACAGTGCTAGTCCATTTTGTTTCCCTAGCCTCAGCAGCCATAGCACCTTGTACTGAAGGACGTGGAAGTCTGTTTAATGGGTTTATAACAGCAGATGCTATATTTTCTCTTGATAAATTAGTAATATCTATATGTTTACTGGTGAATGGCACTGTATAAAGTTTAGTACCATACATATCAATATCATACCCACCATTTCCTTTTAATAAAAAATCATCTATATCAAAAGAAGAAGTATAATTTATTTTTACATACCATTGTTTTCTGTTTCCTTGCTGTATAAGTTCAGCATTTTTAACAAAATCTTTATCAAAATATTGTTTTAAATCTGTTAATGCACTTTCTGCAAGTTCTTTACTTTTGTATCCATATAAATTATTTCTGCCAAAATAAGCTACTCCATAAAGTTTATTACCTGTTTCATAAAAATCACTATTAGCTTGTTGGTAATAAGCTACACCATTATTTTGTAATACGTCAAATATACGTTGTTTTTCTTCTGTACGTTTAGCTTGTGAAAATAAAAAAGGATCTACTTTATTATAATTAAAATCTTCATTTAATATTCCATCAATTTTTCTAAGATGCTCAGAAATATCTGGAATAGTAATATTAGTCATTCTAATATTCTTAGGTAAACTATCTGCAACTATATTAGCTTTAGTTGTACCTAGTGCTTCTACTAAATCACTACCTTCATCTAACAAGGCTTCAACACGACTATCAGCAGCTTTAGTCGGATTTGTGGCATCTAAAATACCTTGAGGAGACATAGGAGCAGTGGCTAGCTTACTAGCTAAATGGGGAACAACAACATCTTCTTCTTTAATAGTTGGTGCATGTGTTGTTTTAAATATAGGATCTGTTTGGACTGAGGAATCAATAGTTTTCCTTCTAGCAATATTTGCACCAAACAAACCACCAAACATATCAGTAGTTCCCTTAACATCGGGTTTAAGCCATTCTAGAAAAGCTTTAGTAGCTCTAACAGGATGCCTAGCTATTGTTCCTGCTATGGTGGCATCTAACATACCACCTACATTTAATAATGTACCTTCCCACCATTTAATTTCTTCACCATCAAATAATGTTTTTAATATTTCATAATTATGCCAATTTGTGGAAGGCATATCTTTTAATTCATCTAAAATAGTTTTAGTAGCTATTTTCCTTTCTTCATTATTTAAGGAAGCAAAATGTCTTTGTAAATCTCTAACATTATTTCCTTCAAATATAGCTCTACCAAAATTTCTTAGAGCTGTTGTTTCATTAAGTTTATTGTGAATATAGGCAAGTCTACCTCCATGTGACATGGGAATAAAAGAATCTACAGCGACAGCTTTACCTATCTCTTTAGAAAGCTGTAAAGCATTTTCTACATGGGGAAGAGTTGTGGTAAAAGTATCAATAAGTCTTTGAGTTTCTACCATGTCCTGCAAGGACATATCAAGCCTATTAAATAATTCTTCTTGGGCTACATCATCGTCTTTAGTTACTGCTGTATTCTCAGATAAGGAATCAATAATAAATTGATCTCTTAAGTCATAAGTTTTATTTCTCTTATTTAAGAAATTTATAGTTGTTTGTTTCTTAGTTTTTAAATCTATTGTGGGATCTGAATAAATATCTAGTAGAACATTATTATTTTTTAATGTAGATTCCCTAGCTAAAGAGGTTCTTGTACTAGCAATAAGGGGACTTTTACCTGTAGTAGATAAATCATTATATATATTTTTATATAATGATTTATGGTAATTTCTTAAATCTTCTAATGTAGCATCTTGATTCTCTGCCAAGACATTTGTATTTCTTTTTGCAATAGCATTGCTAGCATAAAATGCTTGTTCTTTAGCTTTATTATCAGATATAGCAATATCTGTTTTATTGGGAAATGGAAATGTTTCTACATCATCTTCAAAAAAAGTCATTTTTATTTCCTAAAATAGTTTACTAGCAACACCAGTACCCGCAAGTAGAGCAATACCTGTATCAATTGCCCCACCAATCATTTGTGATGTTTGCAATTGGTTTTCCATTCTTCCAGATAATATTGCTTGTTGTGCCTGACTTTCTGCTAAAATAGCATTTTGTTGTGAAATCAAATCAGAAAATGTTTGATACACATTTAAAGAAGATGCATTAGCTAATGCAGTAGTATAAGCACTACCGGCACCACCAAGAATAGCAGAACTTCCTAATGCACCAGCATTAGCTGCGCTAGAAATGGCAGCAGCACGTAACACTCTCCCTTCACGAAGTTGTTGAAGTTGTTCTTGCCTTACACCAAAATTAGCTTGTAATAAATCAAGTCTATTTACTTCTTTTTGCGCGGCGGCGGAAGACAAATATTCTGCCTGTAAAGCGCGTCTAATTTTCTTACGTTTTTTCTTAGTAATTAATCCACCAATTAAACTTCCCATAATTTAATACCCATAAGTTTTTTATCCCCAATATCTAAATTAAGATATTTAAAGCCAAATTTAGATTCCCATTTTTCTTCTTTTTTCCCTGGGGGAATACATAGTACATATTTATATTCTTGTTGTTTTAATTGTTGGACAATGTCCTGCCAAATACATTTGATATCTTTATATCTTGATATAGAAAAATATTTTACATAAGAATGGATAAAAATACATTCTGGAAAATCTTCATGTTCTTCACCAAGAATATCTATATTCTTATCTGAGTATAATATTCTCATGGTTCATTATTAACCGTGGTTAACAAGTTCCAACCTAGAAGCTTTAAATCTTTACCCGGATCAGAATGTATATATAAACTTAAAGCTCTACCTCTACCACGTAATTTATTTTTAGTAGTTATTACAGTGTCACCATAATCAAATACATCACCATCACTTGGTGATGTAGCTATATTTTTAAGTAATCGATAAGCTTCAAAAGTTTCTCCCCATTTACCTTGATAAGCTGAATCTGCCCAATTCCATTGGGCTTGTATTTTACAAGATGATTTGTGATAAAAATCAACAGTTGCTCCAACCACATGATAATAATCTTCTGTACGTTCACAAAATACTTGTAGATAAACAGATTGCTTCATATTAAAACTATTAGCTAAATTGTAACCAGTTAATAAATAACTATCAAAACTATATCCAACATTATCAACTGAATACCAATCATAAAACCTATAGTCCCTATATTCAGATAAACTAAACACTGTACCACCAGTAGTTACAAATTTAAAATTTTCTCTTCTTTCATCGGTTGTACGTGATTTTACTATATACTGATTAAAAGTTACCGGATCTCCCAATCCATCGACAATTAAATCATTTCCAGAATAAATTTGAACAGCTACAGCTTGTTTGTAAAAAGAAGGGAGTTTTACATATTCTCTTACTAAAGGAAAATCGAAATTAGTTTCATCACTTGTAATAGTATATATAGTGAAAGCACCTAGAGTTAAATCCAAGATGAGTTCTCTATTAAAACTATCATATTGATAGGTTTCATTATTAGCCATTTTAAATAGAACCCATATCAAAAACAAAAGTACTTATTTTAGAAGTTCCACCATAATCAGCATGGTAGACTGCTGGAAATTTTGTAGAAGTAAAACCTACCCTAGGTATATCTACTACTGCATAACTTGTCCATGAAGTAGCATCAGTATCAACTACTGAAGATTCATATCTAGTAATAGTACTATTAGCAAATTGAAAATAGTCTAATTTTAAATTCCCATTATTCCAATCACGCCAAAGAAAAGCAAATCTATCATTTGTTGTAGCAATAACTGTTCCATCTGCACTTTGTTCAGTAGTAGGATACGTATAATTTGTAGTTGTATTTGTATCTATATTATATACAGCTAATTGTGGAGAGGATCCACCTACTTGTCTACTTAATATATATTCATTTGTATTCAATTTAGAAAATGCTCTATAATTATCACTATTTGATGTAGAAAGTAATAGTGTAGATTCTATTCTAACACCAATAGATACAGTGTTACCTGACACTGTTACAGGCAATAAACCTTTATATGTACCAGAATAGTGACTTGCATAAAATTGATTAGCGGTACCAGTAGAAATAATTCCCAAGCCTTCTGACACAAAACTACCAGTAGTTCTATAACTAATCGTTCCCAGACTCATAGTGCTACTATCTGTAACAGTGAGTACAGCAAAACCTAAATACTTTGGACTTGCTTGTCTAGGAAAACCAACTAAATACTTAGTAGGTTCTATATAACGTATATAGGGGGTATGATTATATGTATCATTTAAGAAAATTTCAGTTGCTATTAAATTAAATACTCCCGCAGTGATAGTAGTACCAGAAACAGAAGCTAAACTTGCCCATATGTCTTGTCCTGACACTGTGGGTTTACCAATAATAATAACTTCTGAATCACTATAGCGCTCTATACTAAAGCATGTAGTCCAATTTCCAGAACTATTTAAGGTATTCACTGGCCCCATTGTTACTACAGTACTATCTATTGCATCTAAAGTACAAACAACTCCCTTAAGATCACCTGTTGCCACATCAGAATATATAAATACATAAGTAGTAGCATTTAGAACAACACTTGTTAAATAATAACAATCCACACTTATATTAGTTGTTTCCCCTAATTTAGGTAAGGTTCCTGTTTCTATGGGTACCCCTACTTCTTTATCATACGGAGAATAATAAAGCCATCTTAAACTATTTGTATGCTCATCATATAGCACTCTAGCATTATTCTTAGAAGAATCTGGAATTTCATTATAGATTCTTTGTATAGAATTTAATGTTAAATTACGTACATCATAAGTACCCTGATCATTTGGAATGACAGCATAAATACCACTACTACCCCAAAAATAGATAATACCATCTACTTCTTCTACAGAATCTTTACTATAAACTCCAACACTACATATTTTTTTAACCTGAAATGAAGTAGCTCTAAATCCCTGTGCATCCCCACTAATTTCCCATATCCCATTTAAAGCAAAAACAAACAAACTTTGTTTTATTTGTTTTATTTTAAATATTAAACTACAACCTGGGATATGAATTACACCTCCATCAGTATCAACAACTTTATTAAATTTCCAGGAAGTAGGATCTGCTTCTTGATAGCATTTTACCAAGTTTATTTTATCAGTAAAAACTTGTGAATATAGAACAGCATTACTTAAATGTAAACTCCGATTATCACCCCCCTGAATATCACCATAAATACCACTATACCAAACTCTACCTGCAAAAGTAGCTATAGTTGATACATAAGTAAGCTCCCTGTCATTTGGAAGGGTAATTCCAGATTCAGATGTGCGAGAAGATCCCCTATTAAATAGATCAATGATGAAATGTCCCTTTGGTACTTGTCCATAATCAACTATATTTCTTTTAGCTAGATTAGGATCATACTTATCTACATCAGCATTAGTTAAATCTGCTATACGCCCAATAACCCATTGATCAGAATTACTAGGATATAAACCAAAAGTGTTATAAGTACAGTCAAGAGCATCTACACCAACACCACAAGTAGTTTCAATGAAACTATTCCAACCTTGATTTCTTAAATTATATTTATGTTCATTTGATAGTGTTGTAGGTCTAGCACTGACAGCTAAACCATCATCAACTCCATATAAATCACGGATAGTAATGCGGGCAGTTTCATAACTAATTATATCTGTATCTGGGTCATAACTAAATAAGTAGGGACTTTCTAATCCCCTGGAAATACCTACTAAATAATTATTAATTGTTGCAAATTCCATTACATAATCATTTCTAATTCCAACAGCAGTTAAAGGAACTCCACCATTTAGAACATTAGCTGAAGGGGATTCTGTTAATAAATCAATAAACCAGAGAGCATTACCTATTTGAATAACACCAATTTCATACTCAAAATGTCCATTAGGTACTACCCATCTATAAGATGAAACTCTTGCCGTTGGGATAACATTATTACTTAACCCAGTATCAACATAAACATATCCTTCTTCAAGATCAAGACCAAGCCTTCTATCCCTTGTACCATCTTTGTGAAGTTTAAAATTTATTTCATCTAAAGAAGCATTTTCAGGGTAATTTAACGGACTAACTTCCGTTATAATACCTTTATCAAATCTTGCTATAGGTTGATTTACTTTACTAATAGCCATTATTTTTTATTTGGATTTTTTACTTTTTGGTAAATTCCATTTTCATCTTTAACTTGAATATGTAATGGTTCTTTATCATTCAAATATAATTTAATTGCTTCTTCTGCCTTAGCAACATCTGTCCAGCCACCTTGAAGTCTTTCTGGAAGTTCCCCACCATTTTTAAATTTAGCTTTAACTAAAAAGCCTTCATTATAAAGTTCTATTTCTTTTCCTTTAGGTGTTATGAAAGTTTTCATTATTTCTTTTTCTTCCTTTGTTTTCCTGCTTTATTTATAGCAATAGCTATTGCTTGTTCTTGTGGATAATTTTCATGTACTAATTTACTAATATTTGTACTAATTACTTTCTTTGATTTTCCTTTCTTTAAGGGCATTATTTTTTACCTTTTCGTCCATAATCAGGGTAAGAAATTCCATTTCGTATTTTCCAAGCTTCTTGGCTCATTCTCCTTCTTTGAGTAACAGCATTTTGTTCTGCTTTAACGTTTGGAGTATTCAATATTGTTAAATACACTTGAGATTTAGCATCATTTAATAATAAGGAAAAGGCTTCAATGGGCAAATCTAAATAAGTACTATCATCTATAGTAACAGAAGGATATACTTTCCCATAACATTGAGTTTTAATAGTTTTTAAATATGTTTCTACATCACTATCAAAGGAGTCAAAAACAATTGTTTTTTCATCAAATGATGTATAATATGTAGGTTCTCTATCATTAAGAATATTAAGATATATTCCAGAAGCATCCGTAATTACATCTATATTAGATGCACTACTATCTCTAGAATCAAGTTGCTTCATAAAATCTTTTGGGAGTAGAAATTTTATTTCTACAAATTTATCCTTAGTATCTGTACTACTTCTACAATTGTATTTAACATATTGAAAATCCAATACACTATTACTAATAGTCATGTGGGTGGGAGTACTAGCACTACTTTGTGTTAGTTGAAAAGGTTTATATAAATTAGGCCAATCCTTACCATCAATTAGATTATAATAAGTAGATATGATTATATTTACTATTTTTTCACTTTCTATTGTTTGATAAATAGTATATACAGGGTGACTAGGATCTAACTCATACATTATATCCTTAGTCATTTCTAAAAGAGTCATTCTAGCCATTATTATTATCCATTCTAGTACGCCTACTTTGATAATTCTTGTTCTTTCTGATTTTCCAACTATCTGTATCAAGTTTAGATAGTATAGTTTCAACTATAAGATCAGATTTAATATTAGGAACACCCTTTAGAGTCAAAAAGGCTTTTGACTTAGATTCATGAAGTAATAAATTAAACATTTCTGGAGGTAAATCAAAATAGAATGTATCACTCTCAGTAAATGTTGGATATATCATCCCATAACATTGCGTCTTTGTTGTAACTAAATAGGATTCTAAAGCAACAATATAACTATCAAAAATGATTGTCTGTTCATCAAATGATGTATAGTATGTCGGTGCTGCGTTATTAGTAATATTAATTAGAATTCCGGATGAATCAGTAATACTTGTTACAGTACCAAGTGTACTATCTCGAGCATCTACCAAATTCATAAATCTTTGTGGAGGTAAATACTTAATTAATGTAAATTGATTAGCTGCCCCTCCTGATGTTTTAGTATTATATTTTACATAGTGTAAATTTGTTTTTGTTGTAGGTAACGTCATGTGAGTAGGAGTGCTGGCTGATGTTTCTGTAAGTTGAAACGATTTTAATAAATGTGGCCACTCACGACTATCAATAATATCAAAATAGCTAGTACGAATAATTTCTGTAATATGTGTAGATAACATATTTTGATTTATAGTAAAAATATACTCACCTTCAGTTAAGTCTAAGTGAATATTTCTAACCATTTCTAGTAAGGTCATTCTAGCCATTTACATTCTCATTACTTGGTTGTGTAAATAATATATTAAAATCTTTACTTTTAAAATTTTTACGTACTTTCCAATCTTGATCTTGGAATTTAGCTCTTTGAGTAGTAACAAAGAATTCAGCTAGTGGATTTTTAACTTGTTTTAAAACTTGGAAAGCTGTTGCTTTACTTTCAGCAAGTAGTAAACTATACATATTTGTAGGAAGATCAAAATAAACCCCATCTGTTAGAGTAACAGACGGATATACCATACCATAGCATTGTGTTTTTGTTGTTCTTAAATAGGTGTCTATTCCACTATCATAACTATCAAAGATAATAGTTTGTTCATCAAATGTAGTGTAATAAGTAGGTGCTATATTTGTTAATATCTTATATTTTATATTATTTGCATCTGTAATAACAGTGATGCTAGCTCCACTTGTTCTAGCATCTAATATATCCATAAATCTTTGTGGTTCTAAAAAACGAACCAAATTATAGGTATCATAACTTCCGCCTGAAGTTCGTGTATTATACTTAACATATTTTAAACTTTTAACTGTTGTTGCTAATGTCATATGGGTAGGTGTTGCAACAGATGACTCTGTTATAGTAAAGGTTTTCATAAAATGAGGCCATTCTCTACTATCTACTATATTAAAATAGCATGTTTTAATAATCTGTGCTATTTGTTTACTTTCAACTGTTTCAGTATAAGTAGTAACAGGATCACTATCCATATCAGATAAAATGTCTGTTACCATCTCTAACAAAGTCATTCTAGCCATTATTATCCACGCAACCCTAAAGCAGTAAGATAAAAACTGTAAATATTAACATCACCAGATGCACCATTATTTTTAAGATATATTTCAATATAATTATTTGTTGCTAAATTAGCGACATCAAATGCTACCTGTATATTAACTTTTTTACCTGACTGTGTTGTTACTGCTGTTTCTGTACCAGTTATAGCACTACCATTTTTGTATATTTTAAAATATATATCTCTATCTGCACCAGAAGCTTGATCTAAACAGATATTAGCAATAATTCTAGTATCAAGAGAATCAGTGCCAGTATAAGTAAGTTTTGCTGTTGTTGCTTCTGTATATTCTACAGCTACTCCACTAGCAACTGTAGTTGGCCCACATTTTGTATAGGCAGAAGGATAAGTAATTACAGTGGGAGTACCAATATTGCTAAAATAAACTCCCCCATGGGGATTTGCATATTTAAAAGTAGCAGTACCAGCCCCCCCTGCTATAATAGTTTTATCTACTACTGCTGTAGATGCACCTTTGCATTCATGCAAATCTGTACCTGTTAAAGTGGAATGGGCAGTCATTACTCAACACCCAGTAATGCAAAATTAATAACTAATGCTCCTGTTTCTCCAGTAGAAGCATGTAAATTTGAAATAGTAATACTGAATTGACCTGCAGCTACAGCAGAAACAAATGCAATTGGAGTTGCTACTGCACCAGAAGCAATTGCTACTACTGGTACTGTTTTTGCTGTTACTTTATTATTAGTAACTACAAATGTAGCTTCTGCTGCTGCTGCTAATGATGTTGTATCAGTTGTAATTTGTCCACAAGTAGTATTTAGAGTTACTCCTGTAGATCTATTGGTAGCTTGTGTTACAGTACTTGTAGTAGCATTTGGATTTAAACTAACTGCCTGACAAAGTACTTCTTGCTTGCTAAAATTTTGTTGTCTTTCTCTTGGTAAAATAGCCATAATTTTTCCTTTTAATTAAAAAGGGGATTTCTCCCCTTTTGGTTATTATGCAGGCAAACCACCTGGTGATAGATATTTAACTACTACTACACCTACACCAGCAGTGAATGTACCTGTAGCAGCTACTTTTAGTTGCCCAGCAGAAGCTAATGGAACAAATAAAGCATTACCAGAATTAGTTCCGGCATGGGTAGAAGAAGGCAAAACAGTGACAGTAGCATCAATTTCTGCCGTAGTAATTGCATCCCATAACTTATCAGAACCAGAACCAATAGCACTACCAGCACTATCCACGAAGTCAATATCATAACTGGTACCACCAGCAAAAGCAGTAAGCACTTGAAAATAAGCTTCAATTGGTACACTACCCGCTGGTAAAGATAATGTGTTTAAATTATTAGCATCTGAGGTAGGGAGGTCACTATAACTAAAAGTCCAAATTGCCGTTTTAATATAGTCATCATCAATCCTGCCACCATATTTTTGATCTGTGGTTCTTACTCCAAAATATTTGGATACACCACGTACTACCTGATTTTCTAAACTCATTTTATATTCCCTTTAAAATTAACTACGTGCTGTAGGTGAAGTCCAAATAACACCTAGTGTATCAGAACGTTGACCACCAAAACCAAAACGACTTAAAGTTTGGAATTTATCCATACGCAAATCATGATCTCGCCAACCCTCAACACTAGGCATTTTACGCCATGCGTGCATAACTGGTTTACAATTATCATCTGCTACACACATAAAGATAGAGGCAATATCCCCAACTTCAGCCGTATCATTAGCCAAGCCATAACTAGAAGCATCTAGTGCTTCAGTTGCAGTTTTTCTAGGTAGACGTGTAGAAGTCCAAATATCCCAACCAGCAATGTTTCGTACAAATTTATGATTACGCGTAAAGCCTGTAGTAATAATACCCTCAAACATAGGATTATTAGAAACATTCACTAAATTTGTAGTAATATCCAAAGTAGCGGCTACAATAGGGGGTACAAATAGTACACGTCCTTCTTGTGGAACGTCTGCTTCATTGAAAGAATAATTCATAACAATCAAATCTTCAATGGTCATTACACGATTGGTAGCACCTGCACCACCAGCTACCCATCGGTGGGGGGCACTATTAACCAAGTTAACATTAGCATTAGTTTGGATAGTAGCTGCTTTAGCTAGAAAACGAGATTCATGATGTTGTGCTAAGGCACGAGTAGAAGCACGTGCACGCAGTCCCATAAGTTGATCAATTTGTGAACCATCTTCACGTAAATCATCCGACACTGCCCAAGCATCGCCAACATAGTCAGAGATGGTTAGAGTAATAGTATCGGTGTCAATTGGATTAAAAGAAAGTGGGACATCTTCTGTTGCTTCTTGTAAAACAACATCACCAACAGATTTAATATTCAGAGTTGTACCTGATTGAAAATCAGAAACATCTCGCCAAAAAATTTCAGGAAGTAAATATGGTTCTAAGTTTGCTAGAATATATTTACTATAAACTTGTGCATCAATAAATGCAGTAGTGTTACTTGTAAGTTGTGTCATTCTTATTTCCTATATTATAAATTATATTGTTTTTTAATCATTTCCCTAGCTTTAGCTATAGCAATAGCATCTTCTTTAGCACCACCATTTAAAGAAACTTTAAATGGATCCTCTTCTTGTTGAGAAGTGGTTGAAATGTTTCTTACATCACTCTGAATACTTCCTGATTTAGTTTGTTGTACTTGTAAATCAAAACCAGCAAGTTTAAATAATGCCTTTGGAGAAGTAGCAGCAAGTTGATTTAAGTTTGAAACAGATACATTAAGTTCTGCTGCAAGTTTATTAAATTGCTCTTGTGCTTTTTCGCCAAATCTCGTGTTAAATTCAGTAACAACTTGATTTTGATTTTGCTTACTTTGTGTCTCCGTAGCTACTTTCTCAAGCTCTTTACGAACCAAACTAGATATGTCAGGCATCACCTGTTTTGTTTCAGGTTGGTTGGTTGTAAAATTTTGTTGTAAATCAGCTAGCACTTCTTCTGCTGATTTACGTTTTTCCAATTCCTCTTTTATTTTTTTATTTTCTTCTTCAAGATTTGCTATATGCTGTTGAGCATGTGGAAAAGCTTTATATACTTCATTTAAATTACTATATTTCTTACCAACACCAACAAGCTCAGTTAATTCTGGTGGAATTTCTGGTTGTGGTTGTGAAATATTAGTGGTTGTTTCAGTTGTAGGCTGGTCAGCCGATTCAAAAATATTATCTGTCATAATGTATAAATTCTTCTAGTTGTCGTAATGCTTTTTGGTAACCAACTTCATAAGCTTGTTGATATGCCCAAGAAGCTAATTCAAAATTAGTTCTGCTTAAAGTATTCCTTATACTTATATTTTTCAATTCATTTATTTGATCCTCAATATGGTATAAAAGATCTCTTTTAGTTAGTTTTTCAAATTCTTTTTCATCTTTAATAAGATTTTTCATTAAATCATTCCTTCTTCCAAAGGAACTTGCATTTCTTCTTGGAGAGTTTGCGTACCTTCATTCATCATTCTTTGTGTAGCCAATTGATCAGATACAGCAGCATTAGTTTGAAATAGTTTAAATTTAGTAAGTCCCATAACCTCTTCTAGTAAATTTGTTAAAGCTTTCCTAGATAGATCTGGTTGTACAATTTGTCCCATAGGACTATTAAATACTCCTGATAAATTCTGAATCAATTGCGCCCTAGCAGCATAATGTCTAGCCCCTATAGGTCTAAGCTTACCTTTAGCAGTTAAATCCTCTTTGGTAATATTAATAAATTCAATTACGCCTACATCATTATCCACTACTCTTAAAATATCAGTAGTATCTAAATGTCTTCTGGCTGTTTCTACCATTAGATTAATAATTGGTTCTAACATTTGAATAGAAAATTTTAAAATTTTACTATTAAAAATACGTCCGGCAGCATTCTCTAATGTTTGTACTTCAAATGCAGTTTTTTCCCCAGGTGTTCTAATTCCCATTGATTGTTTGGGACTTCCTGCCATTTCCTCCATAGTGTTCATATAGAATGCTAATTCAGAGTTAACTTGGAACACTGCTGGATTTGGGGGCATTATCTGAACATCACCATCTTCAGGTAAATGTATATCTACATTTGGTGCCCATTGGAAAGGTTCTACATCGCCAATAATTTTTTTAGGTGGGCATATAATTTGATCCCAAGCATCTGCTTTAGAATTTTCAATATGATCTAGTCTATACTGCATCCCCACTAGATTATCTAATGGCCCCATAGCATATAAATTATCTGGTCTATCTCTCCAACCTACTGCTACTTTATTATCTTTACCTAACCAATTTGGATTTTCAATATTACGAATTATTTGTGTTCTATCTACAATAGTAATAATTCTATTTTCATATAGAATATCATTGGTACTATCATACCAATCACCTTCAAATTCTATAAGTTCTACAATACCACTACCATAATATTCAGAGAGAGTACCAAACCCATCTGCTAAAAATCCAGCAGCTTTATCTATATCTCGTTTTTTATAAGATGAGAGTTCTCTACGTCTTACCAATAAATCCTCGAATACTTTGGAATCAAATTGTAGATCTGGTCTAGTTTTAAATTCTTTTCTAAGCTCACCTATAGATTTTAGATAGCGTCTAAATTTAATACTTTTATTAAATGATATAGCAGTAGGATTAAAAACAATATCCATTGGAGATATTCTAATAGCTTTAGGGCCCATATAGGTTGTAGTTTCTTCTTTGGAAGAAGGATCTACATGGGTTTCATTAACCCAAATTACTTCAGCAAAAGCATTACCATAATCTATAAAATCATATAATAACTGACTAACTGTTTCCCTAAGTCCACTTTGTATTGCTTTATTTTTTGAATATTGTTCTAGTATTCTTCTCTTTTCTACATTAACGGAATCTTCATTATCCCCTTCCCATATAAGCCAATCGTCATTAGGAAAAAGAGCATCCATATAATTTGCATGTAGATTATCCCTAATCTGTGTAAGTTTAGGTATAGTAGTTCTATTTCTCCAAGGAAGCGCATTATTACTGGTAGTAGTGGTATCAGTAGCAAATAGATAATTTCTAAGCTCCTTTTTTTCTTCTATCCAAGATTCCCTTTGTAATTCATAATTGTTATAAATTGTAATAAGTTCTAATGCAAGTTGATCAGAATCTTTATTAAGAACATCTTTAATTCTATTAAGAATAGCTACAGAACCAACCATTATCTAAGCCCACCAAATCTGCTATGATATAAAACATTATTATGTATTTGCATTGTTTGTTGTCTCATTGGTGGTTTTGATATAGCTATAGCATTAGCCAAGGCATCTTTAATATCATCATGTGGAGCTTTAGCTAGTCTAAGTTCTTCTTCTAAAAGTTGGCAATTCCCACCTTTATAATGCCAAACTTGCAAATTTTCATACTTTGGAGAAAGCACTGCTTCTATCCGTTCTCGTTTATCTCCTTCATTTCTTGAAGGTCTATATTCATCTATGGATAAAGAGAGTCCATCTTTTTTTATATAACTCTCTTTTAATTCTGTTACAATTGCTTGTTGTGCTACAGTGATTTCTGCTCTTATTTTTCTATATCCCCATTTACTATGGGTAGTTAATATATGCTCATAATATTCTTTTATTCTATCTGTTTTAAATCGTTTTATATCTAAAACATAATAATTATTATCCCCATCAATACCAACAACAACTAAAGCAGTATTATCTGCTTTTTTGTTACGGGAAAAAGCAAAATCAATTGCAGCAAAGATATTTAATTTCCTATCTTTTATAAACCAAACGCCTTCTTTATTATTTAATAGTTTTGGATCATAGTATTGAAACCATTTATCCTGAATAACTTGTTGACCCGGATCATTTGGATTATTATAATATTGGGCATAAAATTGAGAAGTATCTATATATTTTGCCTTCTTCCTAGCTAGAATTTGAGCATCAAACCCAAAAGCCTTTCCATCTTTCCTTTGACTTCTTGGCCATAAAAATTCCCCATCTATTTCAACTACCCTTTGAAATACCTCATACACATTTTGTTCTTCTTCTTCACCTTCATTATTAAAAAAGGTTTCTTTCATTACTATAAGATCATTATATAAATCCCTAGGATCATATCTAGTACCAACAACAAGTTCTTGTGCAGTAGCACTTTCAATAGAAGCAAGTTGTGAATATAAACTTGCTACTTTATTTCTACCATCTTCTGTATAAGCGTTTTGGGGAGTTACTAAATCATCAAGTACTACTTTACTAGCATGAAAACCAGTTACACTCCCCGTAATACCTATTGCTTTTATAGAAGGATCTGCTATGCCTTCAGCACAACGTATAGGATGGTCTACTATAATTTCCTCAGTATTCCATCTGGCCCTTTTCCCTTCCTCAGCATTAACCATCTCTGGCCAATATCTTCTATAAATATTACTTTCTAATATTCCCTTTATTTGCCCTAGTTGCTTCTCAGCAAGGGAAGCAGTAGCAGATACATATAATATTGTTTCAGTGGGATCTTTAGTAATCCACCAAGCAGCAATAAAAGCTGCACATTTACTTTTTAAGTGGTCCCTAGGCATTAAGATAAGTTTATTATCTAGTCCTTCTTGTCTAGTTGCCCATGCTAATAGTTCTTCATGTATAGCCCCCATATACATATATGGGGCCACCAATTTAATAAAAGTTAGTACATTACTCTCTGCTGCTTCTCGTATAACAGCATATTTATCTTGCATTACTTCAGTTTTGTAGTATAAGACTTTCCTTTGAAAGATAAAGTTGCTTTTCCTTCTTTTCTTGTAGCTCTAAATTTTTTATTAAATTCTTGTCCAGTTTTAGATAGTTTTGTAGATATAGGTTTTTCTTTTTTTTGAGTTTTCATTTATATTCCTATCTTATCTGTTGAAACAATAGTAACAATGGTATTGTAAACACCAACTCCCCCTAAAAACCAACTAGATAATTCCACAAGTTGTTCCTGTGTAACAGGAATGTCATATCCAAATATTGATGCGAAACTAACCATAGTGGCTAAAAAGGAAGCTAATACATTAGTAGTTACTTGCCCCCTTTTCCATGATTCGGGATTTACTACTACTTTGCCTTTTTGAAAAACTTCGGGTAGTATATTTAAAATTTTTTGTTTCATTTTCCACCTATACACATTTTAAATTCTTGTTCTCTACGTTTTGTCAAACCTTTAATTTTCTTACCTTTAGCAAAATCCCATCTTAATATTTCTTTACAAGCAGCGGGGTAGTCCCTAGTATTAAGTTTTTTTACTAATGTACTTTTACAAAAATTGCTAGTTCCTATATTATAAGCTAAGGAAATATAGGCGTCATACTCATATTGGTATAAGGGCACTTTAACACAGGATGTTAAAGCTTTTCCATAAACAACAGAAAGTTCTCGTTGCATTACTTCCTGTGCTTCTTCTTTAGTTATAGTGTTACCAAGTTTAACATCTTGGGTAGTTCCATAACCAATTGTCGGTTTTCCAACAATATCTAAATATGCTTCTTCTCGAAATCCTTCATATTGAGAAATAGCTAAAACACCTACTAAACTAACAGTGATTATCCCAATACTACTTCGCTTTTTTTCTATTTGCTTCTTTTCTAGCATTAGTTTTAGCTGAAACTATTCTTAAATTTTTTTTATCATTTGTTCCACCAGCAACTAATGGTGTTTTATGATCCACTTCCCTTGAATCACCCACTTTAAGTTTCATTTTCTTTCTTGCACTATTTCTTAATGCTCTATCTTTGACTCGAGTATTTCCATTTGCTTTTTCCCAAGCAAGTTCTCGTTTGTAGTCTCTTTTTCTATTTTTCTGAAAAGGCATTAATGTTTAGCAGCTTCTATAAAAAATTCATCACATTGTTTGTCTGTCCAACCTAACAACGCTTGTACTTTAGCTATATCAGGATGATTTCTATTTATAATAGCAGCAAAATCCCATCTAATTTTTAATTCTCCCCCAACAACAGCAATAGTATTTTCTATACTAGGTAAAATACCCATTTTTAAAAATGCAATTCTTGCTTGATAATTAGAAATACTTTCAGGTATTTCTATATGTGGATTTGTGTCTACATATACTTTATCTCCAGCCATCCAAATATGTTTTGGATCTGGTAATGCTAGAGCTTCTGCATAAGAAAGATTATTTATAAACATAGATATAATATGCCTCAATTTGTACCCAATCATTGGCAGTGTTGGATTGTCCTCCTAGAGTGATGGTGGTGGCAACAGAGGTATCCACTGATGTTTCTACAGCTAAAGCATTCACTGCGCCACAACCAGTTCCATTTAAGGTTGTTAAATTATGATGCGTGGCTTGTGAGTTTGTAGCATTTCTATTTTGTACTATTACAGATGCAGGAGTTACTGTCCAAGTAGTTGTAACTGATGGTTGATATATAGCATTTCCATTAAATCTAACTACCACTTTTTTAGTATTAGCACTATTATTATATCTAAAACTTGGTTTAATCTCTATTAAACCATTTGGGCCTATAGGAGGAATTGCTATAGTTCTAAATGTTACTTCTGTGCCTGCTAAAGCAATAGTAGGACTCCCCATTCCACCTACAAAAGTACCACTAATTTTAATAGTGGTTCCAGTGGTGTCAACAGCAATATCTGTTATTGGATAGAAGCCTGTAGTCCAATTTGTACCTGAAGAAATATATAAATCACTTCCAACAGCATTATCTGCTGTTAGTCCGTGTACTCCTGCTGAAGTTAATAATATTTCCCCACCACCTGCATCTGTGGGTGTACTATTTATAAATGTAGCTGCTGGAGTTATATACCCCCTTCTTTCTGCATTTATACCAGCATCGGTAGTATCCGTAGCTTCTGGAATAATAAAAGGAGATTGTCTTGTTTGAATAGCCACTAATACACCTGATGTATATAGATAGTTCCACTTACAGCAGAGATAGCTCCAATTTTATGTCTATCCGGAATTCTAAAAGGAACAGTGTTGTAGGCTAACAATAAATATCCTGTATTTGTTGTAACATCATTAGCTGTAGTAGACACTTTAATATAGCAATCAACAGTGCTAGTGACATGGTATATACCAGCAGCTAGTGCTGCTGTTTGGGAAGCTACAGCACTAACAGACAAATCTGTTTCCCTATTTCTATTTTGAATGTTTACAACATTCTCTGTGAAAACTTTCTGATTTTTTTCCATTATTTAACTAATATTAGTCCTACACGTTCTAAATCTTCATCAATAGCAGAATTTATTTGTTCTTCTTTTTTTAGATAGCCTTCTCGTTCTGCTTTACTTGGACGTCCTCTTTTTAGTTCATATCCCTTTTCAGCAAGCCACTTTGCTGCATTGGCACCAGCAGCATTATTTTCTGTAGAAAGAGAAAGCATATTCTTTATAGCACTTGCACGTATCTTCACTTCCATTTCATTATGCCATTCTGCTATAATCTTGCGTAAATTAGCATTATCACAGAGCTTCTTCCAATGCTTCCATCCACCCAAATGTTCTACAGCAAAATCATATTCTTGTCCTGGAACATGAACATAGCTCATGTATAATTTATACAAGGATGGAATATTCTTACCTTCTACATTAATATCTTTGTTCCCGATAGAATAATAATATTCATACTCAGGATTATGATATTCATAAAATATTGATAGTGTTCTATATCTGTCAAGAACATCTTTAAATTTATCCATATAATCCTTGATTATTAAATATTAAATAAGTTCCCTTGATATTGATAATTTTTAGTAGAAAATATTTTGTTGTAATGCAACCCTATAAAGAACACCCCTATCCCCCATACCCCTGTTGCAGAAAAACCACATACATAATTATTATGACAGGGTATTATAAACATATATTAAATTAATTCTTGACAAGATATATTTTATAGTGTATTTTTAATATATAAATATATATTAATATATTATTATTAATATTAATTATAATTATTAAATAATATTATATATTATTAATAGAAATTATCTTAAAGATAATTTCTATATTAAATATAATTAAATATATTAATAGAAAACTATCTTAAATAGTTTTCTATATTAAATTATATATTATATTAATAATTAATTAAATTAAATATTCTCTAATGAATTATTAAGTAATATAATAATAGAAACTACTTTGTGTAGTTTCTATACATAAATATATTATTATTTAATATAATATATTCTTCTGTTAAAGAAGAAACATATTATCCCCCCTCTGTTTATTTTTTTATATAATAACTAGGATGCTCTACAATCAATTATTATTGATTAAGACATACCAATATATACCCTAATAGTATAAAGTTGCTTCTAGACCCCTTAAAATCGATTTAAATAACATTCTATAATACAAATATATTGTCTTTTTTCATTATATCTATTTTATGAGCTATATTAAATATAGCCATTTAACAATAATGTTACCTGTGGATAACTCTGTGGATAAGTGTGCTAAGTCATTGATTTTAATCACACCTATTAACTGACAATATAAACTGAGTAGATACAATGTGTTATATTATACGGCAATGCCGTATAGCATAGATAGTATATTATCATAATATAGTCGATCACACGCTATATATATATATGAAAATAATACTATTATTTAAGAGATAAATAATAGTTGACTTTTAAAAAATCTATAGTATAATTGTATACATGTTTAGCGCTATTGCTAATCACCGATGTCTCAGCCGGTTGCTGGGGAAGTGGGGATATTATGCCTAAATTCATGGCTTATTCTAATGTTACTGAGGAATATTATTTTGCTAATGATTTCATATCTTTATGCAAAGAAATTATTGATTATGATTTAATCAATATAGATGATGATAGTGATTATGTATCATTATACCTGGCTGGTGATAATTATCCGATATCTACATTTAAGATGCCAAAATCAAAAGATGAGCAAGCACAATTTGAGCATATGTTAAAAATGATTTTGCGCAATCGCGGCATAACATTTTACAGTGAGATATAATATGGATAATACTCGTAAACGCAACGCTACTCGCTATATGATACAGAGAGCTAGACGACTAAAGCAATATTTACACACATTATATAGTGTAGGGCATTATCAAGCTGTAGTTACTTGTTCACGCAAATTAGCTAATTTTAAAAATTAAGGAAAAACATGGATAACTATAGAGTAGATCAGTACGGCAGTGTTTATTTATATGATTGTAATCAAAATAGCTACATTTTTATTGGTAAATTAAACGGTAAAACAGAAGTAGAGTTTTTTGATGAACTCTTTAACGATGAAGAAATTGATATTATATAATAAAATGGAGTAATAATGTATAAAAATATATTAATTTATAATATGGATAATAAAGTAGTAAAAATTGTTACTAAAGATATTGTAATATTATCAGAATATATTTCATTGCTTTTGAATGATAACATCAAATTTTCTTTAAAAATCAAGGGAGGGGAATAAAATGAGCATAACTAAATTTGATAATCTTATTGATGGCCGCGACGTTATCACGCGCATTGAGCAATTGCAAGATATGTATCAAATACATATCACTGCGGGCAAAACTGATCTTTTTGAGTATGACACAGAATTAAATGCATTATTAGCATTAGCAGCGGATGCGAGTGAGATTTGTTCCAACTGGGAATATGGCGAAACTCTGATAAGATTTGACTATTTTACTGAATATATTAAAGATTTATTATCTGATTTTGATTTTATTTACAATTTACCTGGGTATATAATAGTGGACTGGGAGCAAACAGCAGAAATTATGTTACCCGATTACAGCATTGTTACTTTTTATGATGTTGATTATTTAGTTAGTAATTGTTGATTATGAATATTGTACTAAGTACAAAAAAATTAAATTATATTATAAATAAAGGAGTCGTAATGAAAGATCCTGATTTTTATTTATTATTGGATTTGGCTTTTGACAATCCTACCGAAGATCATCCGGGTATATTAGGTAATGTCCAATTTTTTAAAGATAGAGGAAATTGGTGTTATTCGCTGCCGGTTTCGGCATGGGATATTAGCAGTGTAACAATAGATCTGTGTAATTTATTAAAAGATAAAGAGTAATTTTGGCACGAATACTCTTCACACGATGCCCGGCTTGCCACAAAAACGGCAACGACCGGGCAGGTGATAATCTTGCAATTTATCCCGATGGATCAAAATATTGCTTTCGTTGTGGCTATTATCAATGCAAGAATAGTTTTGTTGCTAAAACCGAAGCACAATCTATCCCCAAGATTACACTGCCCGACGATTGCAATACAGTTTATCCAGCTAAAATCATCGATTGGATAGCATCCTTTGATTTGTCAAAAAATGATTTGCTATTTAATGGTGTGCTTTGGAGTGATGGCATGGGTAGACTTATATTTCCCTTTTGGATGGGTAGCGAATTAATTGGATACCAGGCCCGTAGCATTAAAAAAGATGAAAAAATCAAATGGTTAACAAAAGGGAACATTAAAGAAAAAAATATAATATATTTTAATGGGAAGGTCGGTCATGCTTACAACAAAGCAAGTGCGCTTTTTTTGGTGGAAGATATCATATCAGCTATTAAATTATCGAAGTTGGGAGTGTATGTTATGCCCCTATTTGGTGTAAATTTTAAACCTTTGCAATTGCTTAAGTTGCAATTTAAAGAGTATATCATATTTCTTGATGAAAATATGCACGAATATTCGATAAAAAAAGCTAGACAAATAAGTCATTATGGTATAAAATGTTCAACAATACTTAGTAAATGTGATCCAAAACTTCACACTTGTGCAGAACTTAATTTTATAAAGGAGAATTTTTATGAAATATAAACTCACTGAAGAGATCAAGCTACACGGAGAAACTACTCTGTATAGAATTCTATCTCTTATTGAGATAGAAGGAAACCATCTCCCAAGATGGGAATGCTCAGATGTTTGGAAATGCTTTGGTGTTTGGGAATGCTAAGGTGTTTGAAAATGCTAAGGTGTTTGGAAATGCTTGGGTGTATGAAAATGCTAAGGTGTATCTGTAAAATTTAATATAAGGAAAGAATAATGTCTAAAAATATTCAAGTATGTAGTATGGAAGGTAGATCTGGTAAACCAGTGCTAAATCAATTTATTATCTCAATTAATAATATAATTTACTACCAGAGTTATGATAGTATTATCGCAAGAAAAGAAAACGGATCTATTTATCTTGATCCCGATTACTATAATTATAGTGTTACGACTAAGAAGTATTTATTGCGTTTTTTGGGAATAGAAAATAAAATCTTTAAAGATAATCTAAAGAATAATGTATATATTTTTGAGAAGATGAATTAATATGTATAAAAATATATTAATATATAATATGGACAATAAAATAATTAAAATTAATATCAAAGATATTATTACTTTATCAGAATATATATCATTGTTATTAAAAGATAACATCCCATTTACTTTGAAAATTAAATTATGTTCCTAACTATTTAGTGTATGGGAATACAGGAGAAAAATTATGAATAAGGATAAAACAAAAATACGTGATAGTGCTAGATATTTAATTAAAAAAGCGCGGGTATTAAAGCAAAAAATTCGAGAGTATTATACTACAGAACATTATATAAAGATGTGTAATACTGGATTGAAATTAAATTTAATTCAAGAAAAACTAAGATGAAATACAAACTCACAACTAACACTATCACACACCAAGGTGTTATTCTGTACCAAATACAAGCTACAAGAGACATACCAAGTATGGGTATTAAAGTTGGGGATTTGGGAGGTTGGATAGCAATAGAGGATAACCTAGCTCAACCTGAAGATGCTTGGGTGTCTGAAAATGCTTTAGTGTCTGGATATGCTAGGGTGTCTGAAAATGCTTTAGTGTCTGGATATGCTTGGGTGTCTGAAAATGCTTTAGTGTCTGGATATGCTAGGGTGTCTGAAAATGCTTTAGTGTCTGGATATGCTAGGGTGTCTGAAAATGCTTTAGTGTCTGGATATGCTGAAGTGTCTGAAAATGCTTTAGTGTCTGGATATGCTTGGGTGTCTGAAAATGCTTTAGTGTCTGGAAATGCTTGGGTGTCTGAAAATGCTTTAGTGTCTGGATATGCTGAAGTGTCTGGAAATGCTGAAGTGTCTGGATATGCTAGGGTGTCTGAAAATGCTTTAGTGTCTGGATATGCTTGGGTGTATGGAAATGCTTTAGTGTCTGGATATGCTAGGGTGTATGGAAATGCTTGGGTGTCTGGAAATGCTAGGGTGTATGATAATGCTAAGGTGTATGGAGATGCTAAAGTGTATGGAGATGCTAAAGTGTCTGGAAATGCTGAAGTGTCTGGAAATGCTGAAGTGTATGATAATGCTAGAGTATTTGGGGATGCTAGGGTGTATGAGGATGTTAAAGTGTCTGGAGATGCTAAAGTATATGGATATGCTAGGGTGTATGGGAATGCTTTAGTGTTTGAAAATGCTAGGGTGTCTGGAAATGCTAGGGTGTCTGAAAATGCTTTAGTGTCTGGATATGCTAGGGTGTATGGGAATCAACAAATTTTTACAGGACAAAATTAAATGATAATACTAACAAAAGCAGAATTAAATACAATTAATTACCTAGCAAAAAAAGAAATTAAATTTATACTAGATAAAGAGAATATAGTGTGTACTGATGGCAATATTATGTTTGTATTTAAACACCTATTTGAAATAGATCAACAAATTAAAATAGAGATTAAAGATTTAATTTCTAATTTTAATTTAGTAGACTTTAAATTATTAAAAGATAATAATAAAATACAATTTATTTATGAAAATGGTATTACTATTCTGTATGATTATACTCAGAATAATCTTAATTATCAAAAAGTGATACCAGAGTCATTTAATAATATTGGTGCTACTTTTGATATAAAGTATTTGTCAATAATTGACAAACTTTATAAATCTTATAAAAATAAAAAATATTACCATATATTATATAATGGGGAAAATCCGGCAAAGGTAATTCTATCAGATAAAAGTTTTGTAATACTTGCCCCCTTAATCTTTAAAAACTAAAGATTATGCAGTCAGCTTGCCCACGTTGTAGATCAATAGGCCATGATAGAACTGGGGACAATTTAGCACACTATCCTGATGGATTATATTGTTTTAAATGTGGATATAGTAGTAGTTATAATATAATAAAAAAATTAAATACACCAGGTAATATTATATTACCAAAAGTTATATTACCTGAGTGTGATTTAGAATATCCTAATACTGTTTTAAATTGGGTATCTAAATATCAATTAGATAAAACTGATTTGTTAAAAAATAATATTTTATATAGTAAATTTGGTTGTGTATTATATCAAAAAGGGAGAGCAACAGATTTGTTAATTTTCCCTTTTTGGGAGGGGGAAAAGCTTGTTGGATGGCAAGCTAGATATTTCGGTTCAAATTCAACGATACCAAAATGGATAGCAAAAGGACAACTAAGTAAAGTACAATATATATTTTATGATGGTGTTAGGGTCGGTCAT
>Ga0208644_1000652_pt1 | contig 30702 bp, 36 predicted proteins | sample VirMetDEL_Nov_18_FD_184517 | JGI IMG/M metagenome (GOLD analysis project Ga0208644, IMG submission 184517) | Aqueous microbial communities from the Delaware River and Bay under freshwater to marine salinity gradient to study organic matter... | ecosystem: Environmental > Aquatic > Marine >...
CCGCTAATAATAATCTAGTCACCGTTGCAGCCGCATTCACAAAGGCCAATACAGCCTGTACCCAATCAGATACAGCCGGAACTAATGCTAATACAGGCATCACAAATGCAGCAACAGCACAAGCATTAGGTGTCTCAGCATTCGATAAAGCAAATACTGCCTCATTAGAAGCAGGCGGTGCTCATGGTACTGCCAATGCAGCCTCAGTTCAAGCATCTCTAGCTAGAGGTGCAGCCAATACCAATGCATCAGACATTACAGCAACAGAGGCTGAAACTGTCCTAGCTCGAAATCAAGCCAATACTGGCGTAACAGATGCGGCAACAGCATTAGCAAGTTCCGGCGCAGCATTCGATAAGGCTAATGCTGCTAATCTTCTTGCCTTTACATCAAACGTCACAAGTCTAGCATTAGGTGCAGCCGCATTTGATACTGCCAATAGTGCTACATCGGAGGCAGCATTGGCTAGAGGTGCTGCAAATACCAATGCTTCTGCTATTACGGCAACAGAGGCCGAAACTGTCCTGGCTCGAAATCAAGCGAATACTGGTGTAACAAATGCGGCAACAGCACAGACTGCGGCCGATCAAGCCAAGGGTATTGCCAACACCGCTAATCTGACTGCTAACAACAATCTAGTCACTGTTGCATCAGCATTTACAAAGGCCAATACAGCCTGTACCCAATCAGATCAGGCTGGAACCAATGCTAATACAGCACAAGCACTAGGAGTCTCAGCATTCGGTAAAGCCAATACTGCATCCCTAGAAGCAGGTGGCGCACACTCGACGGCAAACTCAGCAACCATTACTGCTGGTGCAGCCTTTGATGCGGCTAATTCGGTTTCACCTATTGATACGACTGCTAGAACATGGGCAAACACTGCCAATCTGACTGCTAATAATAATCTTATTACTGTTGGTTCTGCATTTGATACTGCCAATAGTGCTGCTAGTGAAGCGGCTATAGCGAGAGGTGCAGCAAATACTAATGCTTCTGACATTACTGCTACCGAAGCAGAGACAGTTCTAGCACGAAATCAAGCAAATACTGGTGTTGCTGATGCAGCAACAGCATTGTCCGCAGCGGGTAGTGCTCATGGTACAGCCAACATAGCATATTCAACTGCTGGTGCAGCATTTGATGTTGCTAATACTGGTGATGCCACAGCAATCGCAACAGCATACTCAGCCGCGAATACTGCATCAAACAGAGCCAATACCGCATACGGTGCATCTAATACAGTTCTTGTAACGACACAATCTGCATATGGTGTGGCTAATACGGCTCTACAAAACACAACAGGAACATTTGCAGGAACACTTAGCGTTACTGAGAGTGTGTATATCGAGGCCGCACTAACTGCTCAGACGAAATCATTCTTGATTACTCACCCTGATAATCCTAACATGTCTCTGAGATATGGTTCTCTAGAAGGTCCTGAGAATGGTGTATATATCCGTGGTAAAAATCGAGGTACAACCATTCGATTGCCTGATTACTGGACAAATCTTGTTGATAGTAGTACCATAACTGTTCAATTGACAGCAACCAGTCCTGATCAAATGCTATATGTCTCATATACGAGCGGTCCGTTCATCAATATTGATGGTGATAATGGAGAAGATTACTTCTTCATTGTCTTTGCTGAAAGAAAAGATGTACCAAAACTTGTGGTGGAATTCTAATGGGTATCCATTATAATCCAAAGATTGTCACTGACGGATTAGTGATGTGTCTTGATGCAGCAAATCCTAAGAGTTATCCAGGTACAGGGACTACTTGGAGTGATTTGAGTGGTAATGGTAATAATGGGTCATTTAATAATGGGCCGACATATAGTGATAGTTCTATCCTTTTTGATGGGTCGGATGATTATGTTAATTTACCAGCGTCGGCAACTTTAGGAAAATCAATATCTTATACAACTTCTGCTTGGATAAGATATGAAGATACAGGTTATACTAGTTGGATGATGGTGTGCGACTCTGTAAATTACGGAGTAGGTGGAGGATATATGATGTGGATAAGTAATGATTCTCCAGCAATAGGCAAATTACTATCTTCTTATGATGGGACTTGGCGATACGCTACAGTTAGAATTCCTCCAAATACCTGGACAAATATTTGCATATCTAAAAACAACAATCAAGTTTCTTTTTATACTAATGGCAAGTTTGACATAACAAGAACATATAATTTTAATGGTAGTATAAGTTCCACTGCTGTTGATATTGGAGGAAGTCCGAGAAATTCTCCCTATCGGTTTAATGGAAACATCGCACAGGTATCCATATACAACAGAGCACTAACCGCAGCAGAAATCCAACAAAACTTTAACTCGCTCAGAGGAAGGTATGGGCTATGAGTCTAGCACACAATCCTCGAATAGTAACTGATGGTCTTGTTCTTGCTCTTGATGCAGCAAACACGAAGTCATATCCTGGTAGTGGTACAATTTGGTATGATTTGAGTGGTAATGGTAATAATGGCACATTAACAAATGGACCAACATTTAGTAGCGATAATCTAGGTAGTATAGTTTTTGATGGAGTGAATGATTATATCAATGGTACACATAATGCTGCTTTAGATATAACCGGAAATGTTACATTAGAATGCTGGTTTAAGGTGACAGGTCCTAAAACATATTATGTTAGAGTGTTTGGCAAAGGCGAGAGTGCAAACAGAACTTATAATTTATGGTATCATCAATCAAATTCTATTTTTCTTTATCAAAGGTATGGTACTACAGATATAAATGTTGAATTGTCGGCACCAGTAAATCTAAATGTTTGGTATCATATGGCAGGAACAAGCAATAATGGAACACATGTTTTATATATAAATGGTGTCTCTGTAGTATCATCGTCGGGTGGTACAACTTTTTATTCCAGCACTGATCCGTATAGAGTTGGATATCATGGGGGTGTTCATACATACGACCATATTGGAAACATTTCCAATTGTAGAATCTACAACCGTGCATTATCAGCCACCGAAGTACTTCAAAATTATAATGCTCTCAGAGGAAGGTTCGGAATCTAATGGGTGCGGCTGCTGGACCTAAAACACCATATACACTAATGAGAGACGGTACTGCTGGATTCTTCTTAAATCCAAATGTGTTATCTTCGCTTTTTGCTGATACTGCTGGAACAACACCAGCTACAGTTGACGGTGAAGTAAAAAGAATGAACGATTTAGGTCCATTAGGTCTTGCATTTGTAGCACCAACAGGCTCGCAAGTTTCAGGTGGAGTAACATATACTTTTCATGGGCCAACTCTAAGAAAAAGTAATGAGACATATTATTTAGAATTTGATGGAGAAGGTGCAGGATTACAATTATTAGATGCTGCTGGAAATTGGCCACAAGCAACAACTTCAGGTGGAAATGCAATGACATTAATGGTTGCATTTGAAACAAACAGTACTCAGACTATAGGATTTGGTGGTACTTGGTTAGGTACACATTCAATAGGTAATTATACTGGAAAATGGAACTTCGGTTTTAGGTTGTCTACCGAAAATCAACATTATTGTGTGGTAAGAAACGATGCTAATGATGGATGGATTAATATATTTGATGAAGGTACTAGATATTCAACTTTAAATTCAAGTCAATATTATGACATTCCACTGATATATTGTGCTGAAGGAAATATTGGTAATTTAGTTATAGGTGGTAAAGATTATATTAGAAGAGATTTTCAAACAGAATTTTCAAATGTAGCCGTAACAGATACTGAAAATGATTTACCAGTAGATTTTTACAATAATTTCGCTATTGGGGCAAGAGCACCAAACAACGATAATTGGATAGCTGGAAAATTTTTTGGTGGTATAATGATAGCTAAATCATTGTCAGATTCTGAAAGAAATTCTTCATATGATTATTTATATTCAAACATAAATAAATAATAAACTAATCAGAGATAGTAAATGGCACACTCAGAAAAAAATATCGTAATTACACCAAATATTGGTGCTAATGATGATCCTAAGATTGTATTTACTGGTGCTGATGCGTCTACAAACGCACAGAATATCTCTGTATATGTATACCCAACTTCTAATGGAACTCTATCGTTTGAAGGTTCTTTTGGGCAGCTATTCTCTATCACAAACGATTTAACTGGAACTATCTTTTCAGTTAATGATATTTCTGGTATGCCTTCTATTGAAGTTTTCTCTAATGGTCGAATCGAACTAGCATCGATTTCTGGTAATGTATTTGCAGAAGGTGTTGAGGTTGTTTCGGAGATATCATTGGCTCATGCACAAGCCAATACTGGTGTAACAGATGCGGCAACGGCACAAGCACTAGGTCAAGCGGCATTTGGACAAGCCAATACTGCAACAAGTGATGCTGCTGGAGCATTATCAACTGCCGGTGCTGCCTTTGATGCAGCCAACACTTCTGGCGGTGCAGATACGACTGCCAGAACATGGGCAAACACTGCCAATCTGACTGCCAATAATAATCTTATCACAGTAGCATCAGCATATGGTGTCGCAAATAATGGTGTTTCTGATGCGGCTACCGCTCTTAGTGCTGCTGGTTCAGCACATGGAACTGCTAATAGTGCGGCCTCGGAAGCATCATTGGCTAGAGGATCAAGTAATACTAATGCTTCTGGCATTACCGCAACAGAGGCCGAAACTGTCCTTGCGAGAAATCAAGCGAATACTGGTGTTACTAATGCAGCAACAGCACAAGCATTAGGTGTCTCAGCATTCGGTAAAGCAAATACTGCCTGCACGTCTGCCGATTCCGCTACAACAACCGCTGGAGCAGCATTTGAAAAGGCCAATTCAGCAACAATTACCGCAAGTGCGGCCTTTGATACAGCAAATTCTGCTGGTGGTGGTGGAACAGGAACTTCTATAGCCATGTCAATAATTTTTGGCTGGTAAGTGCAATGCGGATAATATAAATATAACACAAGATTTAAGGAACTGGTAAAATAATGGCATTTGCAAACGTATCATTTTCGGACACCTATGCTACATGGTTAATGCGAACCAATCAATTGGTTGTCGCATATAACTCTTTAGAATCAGCCAATGCAGCTACCGCAGAAGCATCAGCCGGTGCTGCATTCGGAAAGGCCAATACGGCCTGTACCCAATCAGATCAAGCCGGCACTAATGCCAATAATGCATATGGACAAGGTAATACAGCATATACTCACGCCAATAATGCCTATAATAGCGCAAATGCCGCCGTAATTGCGACTAATGCAGAAGTTGTTATTGCAAGAGATAGAGCCAATACTGGAGTTTCGGATGCAGCAACAGCCCTTAGTGCGGCTGGTAGCGCACATGGTACTGCCAATACTGGTGTTAATAATGCAGCAACAGCACAAGCACTGGGCGTTTCGGCCTTTGGACAGGCCAATACAGCCTGTACCCAATCAGATCAGGCTGGAACCAATGCTAATACCGCATATGGACAAGCCAATAATGCGTATAATCAAGCCAATACTGCCAAAAGTTTTGCCATAAGTATGTCAGTTCTTTTTGGTTAGAGAAAATGTATTATAAATAAAATCATAGAATAGAGGAAGAGAAATGGCAGCACCAAATATTGTAAATGTGGCAACAATTAAAGGAAATACTGCGGTATTGGCCGTTACGACATCGCCCGCTAATATTGTATCCAATATAGCATCAAGCGGTAAGGTATATAAAATCAATACACTGATTGTCGCAAACGTAGATGGAACTAATGCCGCGGATATAACAGGTTCGCTATATAGAGATGGTACCGAATGGAATTTTTCTAGTACAATTTCGGTGCCTGCGGATTCCGCAATAGTATTGATCGACAAAAGTTCGGCATTATATCTAGAAGAAGGTGATGCAATTCGACTAACAGCATCAGCGGATGATGATCTCGAAGCAATTTGTTCTTATGAGGAGATTAGTTAATGTCACTTCCATATTGGAGTAACGGTGGAATAATAGGTCCAAACAATATACCCAGTCCTATTGTTGCGAGTGGTATGTGGAGATTTGCTACTATCTCGAATGCAGTCGCAAGCGATACATGGCCAAAGTATTATAATCCAACAATACCGACAGTTATTGATGAAATGATTGCAAACTGGAGTGCAAATTCTTATGCATACAGAAACAATTTATGGAGCAAAAGTTCGGTAGCGGCTGGTCGAGAATCTTCTGCATCGGCAGCAGTGACAAGCACGTTGGGTGCCACATATTACACATCAACAAGCGTATCAGGAACTTTGGGCTTTTCAACACAAAATAACTATGATGCTGGTATGCGAGAAGGAAGACAAACAGATTGGTGCACCATATTCGCAAGAAATACTGGCCAATCTGCGGGAAATATTTCTTGTGAAGTGAATGGTGGTGCCGTAGCATCAGCAAATTTGCTTATCTCAACAATCATGACTGCAGGTAGTACCGGTTCACCGATGGTAACTAGATATGAACTATATCAAACCAATAATAGTTTGGATTCAATATCAACAATCTATACTGTAAATACTAAGATAAATGATAATTCGGATAATGCTCAAGATTTCTTTGTTCTTCCTGGAAGATGGAATGTAGGACAAGTTCAAACACAAGATTGGAATGCCTCGGCCGCGGCTACGCTCACTACAACATGTGCTGTGGATGATATCGTAATCGCATTTATGGCCGATGATAGTACAACAGCAACTTGGGGAACACAAGGAGGTACAGGCACATTTTCACTTCTTTTCGACAGAAATACTTATCAGAATAGCTGTTCATCACACTATAAAGTATATGTATGTACCGGTGCAGGAACATTTACCCATACCACAGCACTAGATTCTTTTTCAGTAGATACAGCATACTATAGACCAAAACAACTTATTAGACTGGAGGCAGTGAGTATCTAATGGCATTATATACAAAGGATGGAAATTTCCCCCAACCTATACCACTCAGAATAATTCTTTCAAATGGTAGAACAAGAACTGATCCAAGCACATTTACCGCCGAAGAAATTGCTGATGCGGGATTTGTTGAAGTGGCTGATGAACCAGTTTATGATCCTTTAACACAAAAATTGGAATGGAATAATCAAACATTAAATTGGTCTATTATCAATAAAACACAATCAGAATTAACAACGGACCTTCGTCAACAAAAAGATAAAGCAAAGGAAGAAATTCTTGCAGCAAGAAGTATAAAACTTAAATTACCATTTTATGCTAATGATGTAGGTGGTCTGGTTTCTAGGGATACCGAAGATATGGTTTTCACATTAACCAATATCATAACATCTATGCTTGCGACACGCGAGGGATCACCAATAAATGTACCCATTATTGATGTAAATGATAGGGTCGTTCTCTTGAATGATCAGGCTATTACGAATGTGACGACACAACTCTTCCAGGCTAATCGGTCAGATTTTTTTGAATATAGAGACGTTATATCCAATCTAAGGAATGCAAATACTGCCGTTGAGATTTCTAATATTGTATCAAATTACATTACGGGGTGATAAAAAATGGAAAATGCGCGAGTTGCTTTAGAGAGTGATGGACAATTTAGATATGAATTGGCTGATTTTGAAATTTTGGATGATGTATTTCATAGCATTCAATTCACGATCAATAAATATCCATGCGGCCCAAGAGGCGAAAAAATTACTGATAAACTTTGGTCATCAGTAACACATCAAATCAGATCCTGTGAAATAACAGATAATGGTTGGATATATGAAGATGGTGAGAGATTTAATGATCCTCTTATAAAACAAGTAATACAAAAAGCCATTGATCAATATTGGACGGAAGATATAATTGAAGAAGTGAAACTTGAAATTGAACGGCAATATGTCGAAAAATATATGCAGTTCAATGCTGGTGAAGGCGCAGTTTCACTTGAGGAAATCAACTCAATATTGGAAAATATGGGATTGGATGATGAAATTACAGAAGATACCGCCAAATAAGGAAGTAGTTCGATTTATTGAATATTACATTCGACAATCCGCAGAACTTTTACTAACTCTTAAATCGGGCAAAACAACCGAAAACGATTTTAACAATCAGTCTTTTCCAGATCATGATATTCAATCTGGATATTTTCTCAATAATGTTCCTGTGGTTCAACTTAAGGTATTCAACAAGAAACTTTTTCTTGAGAATTCCGCCAAAATGTTGAAAATAGATAATGATACTTTCAAAAAACATTTCATAGATTCTAGCACGAATAATCTGGTATATAATCCTATGTCCTGCATGGGGTGGCATACCAATTCGAATCATGTCGGCCTAAGAACTTACTATACTTATACTAAGGGCAAAGCAATTTTTCGTTATATTGACGAAAACGGAAAGATCCAAGACGACTATGACGATCCTGGAAAATGGGTTGTTCGACAATTTCAAATAGATGATAAGGATAAACTTTGGCATACAATTTGGACAGAAAAATTAAGATTCTCTTTTGGATTTGTGTTTGATGATTAAAAAAGAAGTGAGTTTTCTCAAAGAAATGGATCCAAGAGTTCTGGATCAATGGTATCTGTGGGCAAAAATAAGATTGGATAAGCCCAAGAAACTGGCCAATCTACCACATCTTATCAAGTTTCATGAATCCCTAAAGAAAATATCACAAAAACAGAAAGTATATTTCTTGTTTGCCGACCTTATTAAAGCAAAATTCCTCAATAATACTTTGATGTATAGGGGAGGCAGTCCTAATTATACACACTTCAAAATAACACCTGGTGGTGAATATATTCTATACAATCCAAAGTATCATCTATGGAGAAATCAGGATATAGATCATGATATCATGAAGAAATATTCATCATTCAAGAACAATCGATATGCACAGCCAGATAAAACAATAGAACTGCCGGAACACTACAATCTATTTGCACTACAACTAACCTCACGAAAGTTTGGTGCCTATGATCTGCCTCTAGGTAAAATGGAAATAGAAAAAGATGATCCTAGATATAGTCCAAACGGCACATTCTTTGGTGAATTGGGATTGAAAGGTATAGAATTGACGGAGGACGAAATTATGCCCAGAGATGAATGGGCAACTCGCGATGCTATTCGACATGCAAAAGAAACTAAGACATACACAATATTTAAAGCACATCCGGTAGCATCTAGTCCAAATACAAAGACATGGGACAACTTCATCAAAGAAGGCATTCTAAACGAATACTGCATCTTTGTTGATGGACATGAATGTAACGTGGATTATCTAATAGAAAATGCCGATCTTGTCTATAGTTCGGATAGCGCAGTTTCATTTACAGCAATGCTAAAAGGTAAACCGACAGCGACATACTATAACACAGACATGTCAGAAATTATACCAACCATCACAACTTCTGATGATTTGGTTAATATCAAAGCAATTCCGGAAGAAGATGTAAAGAGATTTCTTTCATGGTACTATCATAAACTATGTATTGATATTGAGCAAGATGATTATGAGGATAAGATAGAAAAAATGGTCATTCGATTTAAGAATGGCGAAAGAACAAAGGAACTATTTTCTTGATTAATGCAGTAATTCCTTCGCTAGATGATAATCTTGCGAGAATCTATAAGTCTATAAACAGGGATCGTGGACCACTTAAACAAGCAAAAATTAACAACATAAAACATGTCGATCACTTCCATAATCTTCTAAAACCGATACTCGAAAAGCATCCTGTCGATATACTTCTAGCAGATCATCATAAAGAGAAATATCTACCTGATGTTCTATTCTATAGAGGCGGAAGTCCGATATATTCGTTATTTGTGATATCACCCGGAGGTGAATATATCAATTACAATCCTTTTTATCATCTATGGAAGAATCAGAAGATTGATGATGATATTCTTGAGAAGTTGTCCAAATATGATTATAATAGATATACACAGCCGGATAATGTAGATAAATTACCAGAAGAATATGATCTATTTCCATTGGGTCTCTCTAATCATATCTTTGGATTTAATGATCATCCGTCGCAGATAAAAATATCTACGGATGACCCACGATATTGCTGTAACAAACAAATGTCTCTTCTAGGACAAGGATCGATCAAAGCGAGTTGGAGAAAGAATGTTCAGCCTAGGGATGAATGGGCCACACTTGATGCCATGAAATATGCTACCGAGAATAAGAAATTGACACTATTCAAAAATCCACATGCCCAAGGAGATAGAGTTAGGAATTGGAATGATTTGGAAAGAGACGGTTTTGTGAGTCGATATACGAGGTACGTTGAAGGAAATATTGATAAAATGATTGATGGTGCTAATAGAGTATATAGTTCGGATAGTATGGCAACTTTTCAGGCAATGCTAAAAGGAAAACCTACAGCATCATATTATAATCTAATGATTTCAGAAGTTACTCCAGTCATAACTACTGCAAAAGATATGGAAAATGTCAGACCAGTTCCTCATAAAGATATGCTGCGATTTCTTTCGTGGTTCTATCATAAACTATCGATTGATATATATACTAATGATGCTCAGGATAAATTGGAAGAATTGATTGTTCAATTCAAGAAAGGTAAAAGAACAAAGGAATTATTTAATGGATCCTAAAATTCTTGATGATTATTTAAATCAACTGAAAATGAAAATTATTAAAAATGGTGGAATATTCCAACAAAAAAAATTAGATAATCTAAAACATCTTCAATATTTCCATAACATGATAAAGGATTATGATGTAAATGCTATATTAGCAGCAAGTGTGAAAAACACATTATTGGCCGATGATAATATCACATATGACAACACTCTATTTTATGAGCCTGGTACACCAAATATTCAACTATTCAAGTTTAGTCCTGGTGGGGATTATATCTTTAAGAATCCTCGATATCATCTATGGAAAGAGTGTGATATTGATTATGACATCCTAAAAAAGTTCGATAAATTGCCTAATAATAGATACACGCAAACTCAAAGAACTATACCTGTACCGGATAGTTATGATCTTTTTCCACTCGCTCTTTCAGCAAAAAAGAAGAATGAGTTTGGTATACCTAAAGATGAAGTAGTAACTCGCGATGCTATCAGATATGCAACCGAGAAAAAAAGATATACGATATTCAAAGAATCCCATCTAGCAGTCAAGGGCAAAACATGGCATGACTTTGTAAAAGAAGGTATAACCAGCAAATATACAATATATGCCGAAGATTGTAACGGAGATTATCTGATAGATAATGCAGATAGAGTCTATAGTTCGGAAAGTGCTATGTGTTTTCAGGCAATGCTCAAAGGTAAGATTGTAGCAACATATCATGACACGGATTCATCAGAAGTGATGCCAATTATCAAAACCGCATCAGAAATTGATGATATTGAACCTTTGCCTATAGGTAAACTATATCGTTATTTGTCGTGGTACTATCATAAACTATGTATAAATATATATGATGAGAATGCTGAGGAACGAATAAATGATCGTATATCTCGGTTTATAAATGGTGAAAGAACAAAGGAATTATTCAAATGAACATAAATATGATTCCATGGCCACATCTAGAAATTGATGATTTCTATAATCCCACTCTATTCTCAGAAATGCGAAAAGAGGTGGCTTTACACTGTAAACAATTGCCCCTTAAAGACCCTAAATTTCGAACAAAAATGACATCGAAAGCAAAAGGTATACCTGGTAAAAAAAGATTGAACGGACAAGGATTTAAATATGAAGTCAATATTTCGAATTCAGAAGAAGATGCGTTTCCAGCAGTAAAGAAGTGTCTTGCGGAGAGACCTATTGATGAAAGTTGGATTAAGATGTTTCCAGCTTATCGGGAATACGGAGAACTTGTATTGCTATCGGAACTAAATATTCTCATGGATGAATTAAACTATCCTATTCATGATGAAAATCCTAGTAAGATTTTATCAGTGGTAACATATCTAATACCAGAAACTGGTCGAGGTACAGTTCTCTACGATAAAGATCAAAACTATGTGAAGGAATTGGAATGGAAACCTAATCGCACATTCATCTTTCCGGCTATTACTGGTGTGACATGGCATAGTTATAATTCACCAAAGGGCACATATAGAATTACACTAAATCAGTTTCTTATCGATAAAGAAAAGAATACTGTATTTATGGCAAACAAAGGAAAATAAATGATACGTCTAAAAAGATTGAATTTTACCCTGATTCATTCATCTATGGGTGTTCTCGTTAATAATATAGAAACATTTTTAATATTCAATGCAGTAAGATCAGAGGATATTGTTTATCCAATATATCTTTCTCATAGAATAGGATCTCAACGTGCCGAATATAATTCGAAAATTATGAACAAGATCACAAATAATCAAACAGCCAATAATATTCGGAATTTCATATATGGTGGTAAGAAAGATAATGTGACGAATGGTCAAAAACAGACTATTCTAAGTCAATTAACTTCCAATCCGAAATACTCGACACAAGAAGAAGTTAATGCTGCATTCGATGAAATGGTAGGCAGCAAATATACACAAAATTTTCCAGAAACATATCTTACTGGTGAAGATGGTTCTGGCATATTCTCAGCACAAAGATTGATCGATGAAGGTATATCCGATGCTGGAGATAGATTTGTTTCGGTCATAATGAATCCTCTTGAAAGATTTATTATCATTTTTATGAACGAGAATAATTGGGGCAAAACCGGTGAGACAGTCAATAGAACTGCCTTCAGGAACTGGATTAGTAGTGGTGAACACCAAAATCTCTCACCACAAAAATCAGGAAAACAATACAATCTTCTTGACTACAACGGAACTACTGGTGAATGGTGGTGTGCCGATCATATAAAAGATCATTTGAAACAGGATTTCATAGAATATTATGATATATCAACAACAGACATGGTATCATGGGAAACTATTATGAAGCATAATAGAAAAAAGATTCTCTTTGCATCGGAAAATTTGGATTATCATAATCTATCCACCCAAAATGCATTACAGGCACAATATCCCGAAGACTTCGATCTCTATGATTCGATAAAAACTGCCACAGACACTAGATTTGGTACATAATGATTTATATAAAAAGTTTGGGTATACCGATAGTCTTCATTGGTGTACCAAAAACGGCGAGTGAGGCAACCGCCAAATTCTTTATTGATAATGTTCTAGTATCAGGTGATATGGCATCGCGACTCCTTGAGAGGGATATAAACAAAGTCAAGAATGATCAAATCGATTATGCCAAAGATTTTCCTTTTGATGGTAAAAATCCAAATTGCCATACTTCTGCATCCGAAGCAATAGAATCTGGTATAGTTGATCCTAAATCCGAATTTATTGGAGTAATTCGTGATCCCATCGAAAAGCAACTCAGCCTATATCTATCTAAAACGAGAAAGATGAATAGAACTTCTCCATTAAAACAACCAAGAGATCCACTTTTCAAATTAGGAATTCAAGATTTCCGTGATAGGGTAAAAAATAATTCATGGGAAGGTGTGACCGAATATCAACTCCGATCACAAAAATCATTCCTTGAGGGGGCCAAGTGGAAAATTTGGTGGTGTTATGATCATCTAGAAGACCGTCTAAATGATTTTCTAGATAAGTATCAAATAGAACTTAAAGTTCCTTTCGAGAAATTGAATAGAAGCGTTGAAAACAGTTCGGCCAAAGATTTCATAGACAAGTTCTATGATGAAGAAACCTTAAGCATAGTTCGGGCGCGACATAAGGAAGATATTGAACTTTATGAAAGGGTGAAATATGGAACTTAATGGTATAATATTTCCTGATGAAGTTGATGGTATTGTTACTAAGAACAGTGTTGATAAAGATTATGAAAATGGATTTTCTAAAGCAATTTCCAAATATGTTCTGCAAGATGACATTGTACTTGAATTGGGAACAGGATTAGGATTTACTTCTGCGCTTGCAGCCAAGAAAGCGAAGCATGTCGTTACCCTTGATCCGAATCCCCTTTCAGTAAACTACATAAAGAAATTATATGAGATAAATCATATAGAAAACATTTCCTTCATTAATAAAGCGGTTTCAGCATTCCCGACAGAAGAACAAATTACTTTTTGGGTTCATTCAGAAGGACCAAATTGCAAATCTTTCGGGACTGCTTCATCCCTTATCCAAGGAAGAAAGTCTTATGATAAACACATTCTTGTCGATGCTATTTGTATAGATAATCTCTTAGAAAAATACAAACCAACTGTTATGATAGTGGATGTTGAGCGTTATGAGTATGAACTATGTAAAAATCCTGGTTGGACTAAAGGAGTCCAAGTAGTAATGGTAGAAATGCATGAAATTAAAGGATTGAATAAAGAGGTCACGCATATCAACCAAGCAAAACTTAAATTCAATTTAAAATCTAATGGGTTTAGATTGAGTAATAGCAGATCGAAACTCATAGGCACAAAGAGATGATATATATAAAACGGCACAATATTTGTTTTATAACTACAAGCAAAAATGCGAGCATATCAATAAAAAAATTCTTTAGGGATAATGTTGTTCAGCCTGATGATGTGGTCAATAAAATAAATCGGATAATAATTGCTATAGAAAATGGTGTGCCCAAAGATGCTAAATTTTTTGGTATTATAAGAAATCCTTATGAACGATTTCTCAGTTCATATTTCTACATATCCCGAAAATATCCAGAACTAGGATTTACTGGTACGTGCGCGGATTTTGAAAATCAACTGAAAATGTCAATATATAATTGCAATGGAAATGGAAATCTCCATAAGAACGGCCAAAGTAAAATGTTTGATTGTAAAGAAGACATCGAAAAAGAGATATGGTGTTTTGATTTCCTAAAAGATCATATCAATTCTTTCATCAATGAATATAAAATTGAGATTGTTTTTCCTCTAGAACATAGAAATAAAACATCTTTAAGCACAAAGAATTTGATAGATACATATTATAATGAGGAAACTAAAAATATGGTCTATGAAAGATATCAAAGAGATTTTGAACTATATGATGAGGTAAAAGAAAAATGGTCCCGGATTTACAACGCGCAGTAATAGAAGTCTTTGGAGGATGTAACTATACTTGTGCCATGTGTCCTCAGACAAATCCCGGTAGAGGTAAAGAATGGACTCGCAAGATGCCTCTACCTCTATTCGAGGAAATATTGGATCAACTTCCGGGTAAACCAATAGTCAATCTGGAAGGTTCTGGTGAGCCAACAATGGCAAAAGACCTACCGAAGTATATTCAGGCCTGCACAGATCGCGGACTGAAAAGTTATATCTACACAAATGGATTTAGACTCAAAGACCAATTCATGCGCGATTGTGTGAATGCAGGTCTTTCCTATGCCAGATTCTCCGTTATTGGATATGATCCCGTAACATACAAGAAATGGATGGATTCCGACAACTTTGATGCGGTCATGGAAAACATTGCGGCCATTCAAGCATATGGTGGTACTGAAATCAGCACATATCATCTCATTCTGGACGAACACGACATACCGGTCGAGATCCAAAAGTATCGGGAGAATGTGATTGATCGACATAACACAATCGGCTACATCTGGAAGATGCATAACTGGAGTGGTAACTATGAGCCGGGTTATGAGAGAAAGATTGATAAAAGACGATCATGTGGTCGGCCATTCTCACCGGAGATTGTGGTTCGGGCAGGTGGTAATGACGGCCATCGAGCCGCAGTAACACCATGCTGCCAGACACTCGGACCACCAAACGAGTCCAAGAGCGTTCTGGGACATCTGGATCATCAATCTCTTGAAGAAGTCTGGAATGGTGAACTTTATGAAGACTTACGCAAAGCCCATAGAGAAAAAGACTTTGATCGAATCGATTATTGCAAGGATTGTGATTTCCTCCTTCATGACGGAGATGCTCTTGTGTGGACGAATGATCCGAAAGCAGAATTGGAACATATGCTAGGAACGTCATTTTCACTAAAGGAATATATACCATGAGTTGCCTGATCGTATAAATAGTATGAATCAATACAAGGTAACCCAAACATATGTCAGTTCCAGCTTCCAGAGCAAATCTAATCGATTGGTGCAAGAGACAACTCGGTCATCCTGTCATTGAAATTAATGTGGATGATGATCAGGTCGAAGACCGGATTGATGAAGCATTCCAATATTTCCGAGATTTCCACTATGATGGTGTTGAAAGATGGTATACGGCCCATCAAATCACTTCAACGGATGTTACCAACAAGTACCTTACAATTTCAGATAATATCATAGGCATTACTCGAATCTTTCCATTAGGTTCGACCAATGCATCAGTCAACATGTTCGATCTTCGATATCAACTCCGGCTTCATGAACTATATGACTTCACCTCAACATCCTATGTCAGTTATGTCCTTACACAACAGCATATCCGAACACTCGATTTGCTATTCTCGGGTGAACAGCCCATTCGATATAATCGACATACCAATAAACTCTATATCGATTGGGATTGGGGTAGCGATATTCAGGTAGGTGAATATGTGATTTGTGAGGGATATATCGTAATCGATCCCGACACATATACGGATGTCTATAATGATCGAATGCTAAAGTCTTTAGCCACAGCATATATCAAGAGACAATGGGGCAACAACCTCAAGAAATTTCAGGGTATGCAGTTACCTGGTGGTATCCAAATGAATGGTCAACAGATATTCGAGGAAGCACAAGCAGAAATAACTCAACTGGAAAAGGATATTCGGGAACAATATGAAGAACCGCCTGGTTTTCTTGTGGGCTAGATTCATGAAACAATTCTTATAAAGGTAAATGAAATATGCTAACATTCAAACAATTCATGGTACAAGAAGGTTTTTGGGATAAGGCTAAAGCGGCTGTATCGAGTGCCGCTGGCGCTGCCGCTGGTGTAGTGAGATCATTACAAGGTAATACACCTCCAAGAACAGTTCCTCAATCCACAGAATCGAAACCCCAAAAAGTAGCAAATCCTATGAGTTATAATGATGCGTTAGCAGCCAAAAAACGAAGTTTGGCCATTGATAGTAATATCAGGAATGTCACATCTCGGGCTACACCGAGTGGTTCTAACAAAGTTGATCCGGCAGCTTTACCATCCGCATTAGCGGCTGCAGCCAAGAGAAGGGGCGAAGAAATGAAAGCCAATGCTCTACCCGCTAAGAAAACTGCGGGTGATGAAGGTTTTAAAACAGCATCATTACAGAATGCGGCACATAAAATCAAGTTACAAACAGCAAAAACGGCGGCTGATTTGGCTAAGAGAATGCCAGTGCCGAGACCTAATCCCATTGCTCCAAAAACAACATCCAGTGATTATACTATTAAGAGTGGCGACACATTATCATCTTTAGCTAAAGCTCACGGCACTACAGTTGCGGATTTACAGAGAATTAATAATATTAAAAATCCTAATAAGATTCGGGCTGGCGCGCAATTGAGATTCAAATAATGGCAGTGAATCATTATTTCCACAATTTTTCCCCCGCCGTAATCAATGAACAGCGAGTTCTTGAGGATCTCATTGGTGAGTCCGTGCAGATATACGGTCATGCATGTCAGTATATGCCTCGGGAAACATATGATGCAATTGATCTTCTATATGGTGAAGATCCGGTATCAAAGTTCACTCGCGCATATACGATGGAAATGTTTATTGCGAACGTCGAGGGCTTCGAGGGCGACGGCGATTTCTTCTCCAAGTTTGGTATGGAAATTCGGGACACATCAAATTTCGTAGTCCCTCGCCGTGCATTTGAGAAATATACTCCCGGATCCGTGCGGACACGACCGCGAGAGGGCGATCTGGTGTATGTTCCCGTCATGAGGAAAATATTCGAAATCAAGTTTGTGGAAGAAGAACTTCTATTCTTCTCACTAGGTAAGCGCGAACCTTACATGTATGAAATGCGATGTGAAGTGTTCCGGTACAGCCAAGAGAACTTTAGCACAGGAATTGGAGATGTGGATAGAATTGAGGACAGAGTGGCATATACAATAGAACTTACATTAGGATCAGGTTCAGGAAACTATACTATTGGCGAAACAGTATATCAGGGCGTCGATCTATCTTCTGCCACAGTTTCGGCCAAGGTAAAGGACTGGGATATCACAACCGGCATCATGGAAGTAATCAACATCAAGGGATCATTCACAGATGCTGGCACACTTGTTGGCGCGACATCCAATACTCAATATAATCTGACAAGTAGTGAAGGTCAAGATGAATACAGCGACCATGATATATTCGATAACAAACTCCTACAGACAGAGGCAGATGAGTTTATCCAAACAACCGAGACTAATCCTTTAGGTGTCTCATATAATGATAGGTAAAGCCGGTGCTGAGTAACGTCCACTATTACTATAAACTCAATAGAAAATATGTCACGCTCTTTGGCAGTATTTTCAATAATGTGACCCTGAAAAGGATCAAAGCATCGGATAGTACCGAAATCGAAAGATTTAAGGTACCGATCATCTATGGTCCTAAGGAAAAATATGTGACACGCCTTCAATCAGATCCGGATCTGGATCGTGAAGTGTCAACCATACTGCCTAGAATGTCATTCGAAATGACCAATATGCAGTATGATCCTACAAGAAAACAAAACTCACTTCTCCGTGCATCAAAGGCCAATAGTTCTACACGGACAACATCATCATATATGGGTGTGCCATATGATATTACATTCGACCTGAATATATATGCACGGAATATCGATGATGGCAATCAGATTATTGAACAGATTTTACCGTATTTTGGGCCTGACTATACAGTAACAGTGGACAATCTACCTGATATTGGCATCACTAAGGATGTACCAATCATTCTGAATTCTATTCAAGAATCCACAGAGTATGAAGGAAATTTCGATTCAGTTCGATATGTTACATGGAATCTAAATTTCACGATGAAGGTTTACTATTACGGACCTATCACATATCCCAAAATCATTCGGACTGTCATTACCAATATCTATAACGATCCCGAACTTCAAACAGGATATATCGTTCGAATCAATACGGGTGGTGGATCAGGTGTGTTTCGACCCGATGATTATGTCTATCAGGGAGATTCATATCTCACAGCCAATGCGTATGGTATCGTGATCGGATGGTCTGCCAATACCGGAAAACTACAGATCGGTGGCACTCAAGGCTCATTCAAGGTGGGTCAGAACGTCCATGCAGTCTCGACTAATGGTGTCTATACGATTTCCAGTTTTGATGCAACACCACTGAAATTGGCTGAAATCACGATTACGCCAGATCCGAGTGATGCACTTCCGAATTCCGATTTTGGGTACACCACAACAATCACTGAATGGCCGAATATAGACTAAAGGAATAGATTATGGCAGATACAAACAAGACACTTTCCGAAGCACTCGGCATAGAGCATGAACCGCATGTGGAATATCTACCTCCTGCAATTCAAGAACCTCATGTCAAGGAAGAAGAAACCGAAGACGCGAAGGATGACTATATTCTATCTAGACAGACATATCGAAAACTCATTGAAAAAGGTAATGATGCACTCGATGGTATTGGTGGATTGGCTGTTGAGAGTGAAAGCCCTCGCGCATATGAAGTGATGGCCACACTCATGAAAACGATAGCAGACACGACAGGCCAGTTATATGATCTCCAGAAGAAGCATAAAGACCTTCGAACATCGAATAATACTCGCGTGGACGAGGGTAATATCACAGTCGATAAAGCGGTTTTCGTAGGTTCTACAGCCGAACTCCTAAAGAAACTCAAGAAAAAGGAATCTGAATAGTGCTATCATTCAAGCAGTTCATGATAGAGATGAAGAAGCCTAAATGGGAGATACCAGATGAACCTGGTACTAAACCCATACCTAAAGACCATGTGAGATTGTATCACCAGACACAAAAAAAGAATCTGAGCAATATTCGACGCAAGGGTATTCTACCACATCAACCAGTTGAAGGGCCTAGAGGTATATATGCAGATACTAAAGGATTCTATGGTAAGCCCACAGAAACACCGACCGCCGAATTTTCTGTCCATAAGAAAGATTGGCACGCGCCATTTGTCACAAGAGATAAGGTCGAGAAGAAAAAACTGATAGCCACTCATAAAGATTGGCACCATACTGTTCGATATATTGATGATGATCCAGATCTAAAGAAAAAGGTTTTGAGTGGTGAGCATGACGATCTTATCAAACAAGGTAAACACGACAAGTTTGCCAAGGCCGTGCGGTTCGTAAAAAGACGGGAAAGAGCCAAGAATAATGCTTAGTTTTGGAGAATATCTCGCAGAGATCGCCAGAGCATATGAAAAGATACATCACAATGTCACTGTCAGGCAGGCGATGAAGATTATACCTCATGTCAAAAATCAAACAGTGAGATATGTTATCGACAAAAAAGATAAGTTGCACATAGGAGCATCTCATATACATACCCATGATGATTTGGTGAATCCTAAGGACTATAAGCATGTGGGTTCCATATCACATCACGAAGGCAAATATTACTATGATGCAATGGTACCTAAAGGTGATTATGAATATAAGAACAAGAATCATGATCATTTCAAGAAGTATGGATTTCACCATTCTCCCGGTCTAACGGAGCCATAGTAATGCCAACACCTAATCTTGGATACCTCGGTAATCCAAAACTTCGGAGAGCATTCACCCAGATTGCAATGACGCAACATGAGGTGGATGAATACGAAAAATGCATGAAAGACCCGGCTTATTTTATCAAGAACTACATGAAGATTGTGGTTCTCGGCAAGGGTATTCAGCCATTCCTTCTCTATGATTTCCAAGAAAAAATGATTAGGACCTTCCAGAGAGAAAGATTTTCAATCTGTAAGATACCGAGACAGTCTGGAAAAACTATCACAACGGTCGGTTATCTTCTCCATACTATACTTTTCAACGAACAATATAATATTGCCATTCTCGCGCATAAAGGTTCGGCCGCAAATGGTATTCTTGCACGACTAAAATTGGCCTATGAGAATCTCCCACCATGGTTACAGTCCGGAATTATTGAATGGAATAAAGGTACTATCGAACTGGAAAATGGATGTAAGATAGCCGCATATGCAACATCAGCCGACGGTCTTCGATCAGGTTCTTATGACATCATTCTTTTGGATGAGTTTGCATTCGTGCCGAACAACATCGCCGAAGAGTTTTTTACCTCAACCTATCCAGTGATCACGGCTGGTACAGACACAAAGATCATCATCGTTTCAACTCCCAAGGGTATGAACCATTTCTGCACAATGTGGATGAAGGCTGAAAAGGGATTGAGCGACTATTTCCCCATCGAGGTTCATTGGTCAGCCGTACCTGGTCGAGATCAGGCATGGAAAGAACAGACTATTCGGAATACCTCGGCCGAGCAGTTCCAGCAAGAGTTTGAGACGGAATTTATTGGATCTAGCCATACACTTATCAATCCAGTGAAAATGCGCCAGTTGATAATGAACATGCAAAATCCTATAGAGTCTATCGAAAAACTGGATATATATGTGCAACCAGAACCTGGTAAGACATATGCGATAACAGTGGATGTATCGGAAGGGCAGGGTCTTGATGCATCTGCATTCTCAGTCTTTGATGTGTCTCAGATACCATACAAACAGGTAGCCAAGTTCAAGAATAATAAGATAACATCATATCTATTTCCAACAACAATCTTTCAGGCTGCCATGAAATATAATGAAGCATTCATTCTGGTAGAAATCAACTCAATCGGATTGATGATAGCCGACTCGCTCCATAATGAACTGGCCTATGAAAATCTTATCAAAATCAAGACAAAGGGTAGACAGGGTCAACAAGTGAGTGGTGGTTATCAAAAAGGATATGCACTGGGTCTAAAACAAAGCACTCAGACAAAAAGAATTGGTTGTGCAAATCTCAAGGCTCTAATAGAAAATGATCGACTTGTGCTATGCGATACAGATACGATTACTGAATTGACCACATTTGCAGCCAGTAAGCAGTCATTTGCAGCCGAAACAGGTAATAATGATGATTTGGCAATGACCTTGGTAATGTTTGCATGGATGACATCTCAAAAATGGTTCAAAGAGGCAGTATCATCGGATGTTCGGCAGTCTCTCCAAGAAGAACAAATGAATCTTATGGATCGCGACCTGGTACCGTTCGGAATTATTGATAATGGTCTTGATGATAACAAGTATGAACAGTCTGGTGGTGATGTATGGGTAAAAGATAGACGAAATTATACTCCGTGGGACAATGTAAGCCATTTATGGAACAAACTGTAAATCGCTGGAATGATAAATATCATAGAATAAATCAATAATACCTTCTACAAGGAGACTCTAAAATGGCTTTTCAACTTTCTCCCGGCGTAAATGTCTCGGAAATCGATCTAACAACTATAGTTCCTGCAGTGGGAACTACGGAAACGGCCATTGCCGGTTCCTTCAACTGGGGTCCAATCAATGAAGTTCGCACTATTTCGAGTGAAGTTCAATTGGTAGACACTTTCGGTAAGCCGGACGCAAATACCTTTGTCGAATGGCTCTGCGCGGCCAACTTCTTGACTTATGGTAGAAACTTGAAGGTCGTTCGATCATCAGGTACTGGCACACTACTGAATGCTACAGCAAATGGTTCTGGCATTCTTATCGAAAATGAAACCGACTACACAGAAAATCATAGTTCGGGTGCTAATACCAATGGTGCTTGGGCAGCAAAGTGGGCAGGTGATAGAGGAAACTCACTCAAGGTTTCAATGTTTGCCTCATCCAACTCTACGGCTTTTGCTGCATGGGTATATAACGGCTACTTTGATGGTACTCCCAACACATCAACTTATGTCGCTAATCAGGGCGGTGCAGAAGACGAAATGCACGTGGCCGTGATCGATGAAGATGGTGTTTTCACAGGCACTCAAAACACAGTTTTGGAAAGATTCTCATTCGTCTCTAAGGCATCAGATGCCAAGCGCGACGATGGTGGATCTAACTACTATGTGGATGTGATCAATAACACATCCAAATACATCTGGTGGCTTTCACATCCAGATGGTGGTGTAACCAATGATGATTATTCAAACACAACAAATTGGGGTACGGTTGCCAATGGCACAAGATTTGGTCTTGGTAACAATTCAACGAATACCGCACTAACTCTTTCGCTTACAAATGGGTCATATAATGTTTCGACTGATGCCGAACATATCACGGCCTATAACAAGTTCAAGAATGCCGAAGAACAGGATGTTTCATTGATCATCACAGCCGATCATGGTGATACGGTTGTTGACCACATCATCGACAATATCGCAGAATACCGCAAGGATTGCGTGGCTTTCGTATCACCTCTCCGAGCCGATGTTGTGGATAATGCTGGATCAGAACAAACCGCAGCCGTCACAACTCGAAATGGTTACTCAACAAGTTCTTATGCAGTGATGGATTCTGGTTGGAAGTACCAGTTCGATCGGTATAATAACACATATCGCTGGGTGCCACTGAATGGTGACATTGCCGGACTATGTGTTAGAACTGACTTTGAGCGAGATCCTTGGTTCTCACCTGCTGGATTCAATCGAGGTCAGATCCGAAACGTGGTTAAACTTTCATGGAATCCGAACAAGACTGAAAGAGATGAACTTTACAAGGCTGGCATCAATCCAGTTGTAACATTCCCGGGAGAAGGTACTATTCTTTACGGTGATAAGACAATGCTTGCCAAGCCCAGTGCTTTCGATCGGATCAATGTTCGAAGACTATTCATTGTGCTTGAAAAGGCAATTGCCAGAGCAGCCAAGTATTCACTCTTTGAATTCAATGACTCCTTCACAAGAGCGCAATTCGTATCTTTGGTTGAACCTTTCCTAAGAGATGTTCAAGGTAGACGTGGTATCTTTGATTTCCGTGTGGTTTGTGACGAAACAAACAATACGGCCGAAGTCATTGATCGAAACGAGTTTATCGGCGACATCTACATCAAGCCAGCCAGATCAATCAACTTTATTCAACTTAACTTCGTGGCAGTAAGAACTGGTGTCAGTTTTGATGAAATTGTGGGTCAATACTAAGGTCTAAGCGCATAAATATAAGCAACGAATAGGAGTAAATAAAAAATGGCTTTCAATATTCAACAATTCAGATCATCAATGGCCAATGATGGCGCTCGACCTAATCTTTTTGAGGTAGCATTCAACTTCCCTCAGTTAGCCACAGCGGGTGTTCCAGCAACGGCCAGAGTAGGATCTGATGGACTAGGTGTAGCAGAACAGTTCCGATTCTTCTGTAAAGCAGCACAACTACCCGGTACCCAAATCAATCCAGTTTCGGTCAACTATTTTGGTCGAGAATTGAAATTTGCTGGCAACAGAACATTCCCAGAATGGACTGTTACACTTCTTAATGATGAGGATTTCAAGATTCGAAACGCATTTGAACTATGGCTAAACGGAATTAATTCCCATAGAGGCAATCTTCGACATCCTTCTTTCCGCTCACCAACATCTTATACGGTGCAAGCAACTGTTACTCAGTTCGCGAAGACGGGAGAAGCACTCAAATCATATACCTTCATCGGAATGTTTCCGATCGAAGTCACTCCAATTGAAGTGGATTGGGCAGATAATGATCGTATTGAGGAATATGCTGTCACTCTCAGTTATCAGTGGTGGGAATCTTCACCAAATGATACTGGTGTTACTGGCGCAGCTCCTCCCGTTCGAAACGTACCAGTTTACTAAGCGACATATATAGTATTGGGTCTAACAAGACCCTTTACTTTGATTGGAAATATGATGTCGATATTTAATGCACTCACGCAAAAGTTGGGAATATAATTTTGGTTACAATGTTCGGATTCGAGATCAAGAAACGTGTCGATCCTGTAAAGGAAGCCGAGACCAATAAGACGTTTGCGGCTCCACAGAATGATGATGGAGCCGTTACCGTTCAATCAGGTTCATACTACGGTACGTATGTGGACATGGACGGTATTATCCGAAACGAGATTGAACTTATTACTCGGTATCGGGAAATGGCAATGCAGCCAGAAATCGAATCCGCAATTGATGAAATAGTCAATGAGGCCATTGTTACCGAAGATAATGGTAAATCTGTTGAGTTGAATTTTGATGAATTAAAACAGCCTCAAGCCGTTCGAAAAAAGATTAAGGATGAATTCGATACTATTCTAAAAATGTTGGGGTTCGGCGCAAACGGACATGACGTTTTCAAAAGATGGTATGTTGATGGTAGACTATTCTACCATGTAGTCATTGACGAAACAAATCCTCAAAAAGGCATTCAAGAAATAAGGTTCATCGACCCGCGCAGAATTCGAAAAATTCGTGAAATTCAGCGTAAGAAGGATCCAGCAACTTCGGTTGATGTCATTGTCCGAACAAATGAGTATTACCTCTATAATGAGAGAGGTATTATTGGCGCTCATTCGAATATGGGTACCAAGATTGCTGTTGATTCCATTGTCAATGTCAATTCAGGTTTGATGGATTCTCGTCGTGCAATGGTTCTTTCCTATCTACATAAAGCAATAAAACCTCTCAATCAAGTCCGAATGATGGAAGACGCAACGGTCATTTATAGACTGTCACGCGCACCAGAACGTCGAATTTTTTATGTTGATGTTGGTAATATGCCCACAATTAAGGCCGATCAATATCTTCGTGATATCATGACCAAATATAGAAACAAACTTGTCTATGATTCATCAACAGGTGAAATCCGAGATGATCGAAAGCATATGTCCATGCTCGAAGATTTCTGGTTACCGCGGCGTGAAGGTTCGAGAGGAACTGAAATCACGACACTGCCTGGTGGACAAAATCTAGGTGAACTGGAAGACGTTAAATATTTCGAAAAGAAACTATATAAAGCATTGGGTGTTCCGATGAGTCGTCTTGAGCAAAATCAAGGATTTTCTCTTGGTAGAAGCACCGAAATCACTCGCGATGAATTGAAGTTTGCCAAGTTTATTGCACGCCTAAGAAGTAAATTCTCCACACTCTTTGATGATCTCCTTCGAGTCCAGTTGGTTCTAAAAAGAATCTGCACAGAAGAAGAATGGAATGAGTTCAAGGAAGATATCTGGTATGATTTCCTCAAGGATAATAACTTTGATGAAATGAAAGAAACGGAGTTATTGACCAATCGAATTCAACTCCTCCAACAGATTGAACCATTCGTTGGTCGATACTATTCGAAAGAATGGATCCGTCGGAATCTCCTAAAACAATCCGATGAAGATATCGAAGAAATTGATGGTCAAATGGAAGAAGAAGCTAAGGCTGATGCAGAAAATATGGAAACGCAGGGCATTGATCCAATGACGGGTCAACCTCAGATCGATCCAAATGATCCTCAGCAACAGCAACAGTTGGGTGGCCCTCCACAAGGTCAAGCACAACTACCGCCACCTCAGCAACAGCAAGAGAAACCGCCTAAGTTTCAGGTAAGAAAAGAAGATATAGAGTTTGTGAAATGAAAAGTTACCTAGATCATATAAGAGAAGATTTGAATATAGCAAAGACCGAAGTTAGTGGTAGGGCTGCCAAACAAGCCAAGGACATGGGCCTTGAGTATGTAGGATTTGGTCGATATGCTGATCCCAAAACTGGTCAAGTTGCCTATATCGTCAAGAATGACCAGTTAGTACCATTCTCGAAAGCCATGAAAACAAATGACTATCAACAAAATCGATCGGATGATTTTGGTACAATGGCAAAAGCGCAAACACAAGATAATGCAGATATTCTGGAACAATTATCCAAAGCCTATGATGCAATGAAATATGATGAAGCGGAATTGGATGCCATCAAATGGTGGACAGATACCGGTTATTATGAAGCAGGTGATATGCTAAGCGGTATGCCCACTGGTGTAGATTCGAAGCAATTGCAGCCGGGTGGTCCTCAAGATTCTAGTCCTGCAATGATACAGGCCCTTGATAGTGCAATGACCAAAGTCCTTACACCGGCTGAGATTATTGTTTTCTCTGCTATTGATGAGGGCAATGAATTTGCACCGGGCGTGTCATTCATCACGAAGGGATTTAGATCGACAACCCTCAGTATGGAAAACGCACTATCAACTGGATCGAACACAATTCTACAGATATATATTCCACCAAAAATGCCGGGTGTTTATGCAGATGATATGTCAGTCAACCCGGGTGAGCATGAGTTCATTCTACCACGAGGTGCAAAGTTCAAAATAACAGGTGGTCCTAATCGTCTTGTTGGTAGTAGTGCAGAAATGCCTGATCAACATAAGGAAATCAACTATTACACCTGTTCTTTAGTATAAATAGAAAACAACACGGAGAGACCAATGTCAAGAGAAAATATTGACGCAGCCATCCAAGATATCGTCAACAATCAGTTGGATGATATGCGCGAAAGATTCAATGCCACTCTATCATCAAAGGCTGTCGAAGCTCTTGATAATCGCAAGATCGAAATTGCACAGAACTATTTTGGATTTGAAAGAGCGAGAGATACAGAGTAATGAAAACCTTATCCCAAATTAGGAAGACATCAGAAGATGTGTTATTAGAAAGTGCTGATAACACAGATATTAAGAAATTGACCACACTCGTTCGGAGTGGGCTTTTTGATCCTGCTAAACTGATGCTCCTGAAACGGGCTTTGGCTAAAGAGAACATGAAGATGACCAAGGCCGAAAGGCAGGTTCTTCTTGATCTTCTCGACAAACTCCTTGAACTTGTTACGAATGACCGGCAGATGTTTGGCCGAACACGATCCCTTGTTCGCGAAGATGTGGAAGATGGCGAGTTTGAGGATATACCCATCAATGAAGTGACTGCACTACCCGCAGTCGGTGATAGAGGTATAGGACCAGGTGCGCTGGCCAAATCTATTTCAAATGCCAATAAAGGCTATAAGGGCAACGTAAAGATAGGTGTTGATACGAATCAAATACCTGCACTCATTGTTCTAAAACGTCGAGCCATTCGAGTTTTTCCAGATGGTCAGAAGGTTGCTCTATATTGGGCAGATCGGATCAACAAATACATCTCAGTTCCATTTCAGACAATAGGCATCAGCGAGGAGTTGAACGAAGGTGCTGTAGCCGAGTTTGGAAAAAGTTTAATACCCGGACATGATGCTTATCAAAGTTACAAGAAAGGCAACTATCTGGGTGCTGCAGGTAACCTCGCGCTTGATGCTGCAAGTCTGGCTGGTGTAGGTATAGCAGCAAAAGTGGGTATTAAAGGTATCAAAGCACTTCGAGCGGCAAGGGCTGTGAGTAAAGCAGGTAAAGCATCAAAGTTGGGCAAAGCAGCAAAATTGGGTGCAGCCGCGGCCGCAGGTTCTGCGGCAACCTCTGGTAATAGTGATGATAAGAGTCCGCCCGAAAAGTCTACCGCTAAGTCGTTGAAACGGGATGGACCAGCATTTAATGGCACAAAGATCAAAGCATATTCTGCGGTTCGTGCAAAGCAACAGCGCGACCAAAAGGCCAAACTAGATAAACTCTATTCAACTCCTGATGAAAAGCCTGCCAAGAAAGATGATATTACAGAAAAATACATCATGGATTCTGCCAGATTCCACAATCTCAACATAAATTCCACATTTGCGGGTAAAGTATTGAATACTTACAACTCCTTAAATGAAAATAACAAGGCTGTGTTTCAGGAAATGATAAATAGAGATAAGGAATCATTCACCCAAGTGCTTAATTTTACGCTAAAGAACTAGGAAAACCACATGGCAAACGTACTAAAAGAACACAAAATTATTGACACCCAAAATCGGGCACTTGTCAAATATGTATGGATTTCAGATGGTACAGCCGAAGCCAATACGACACTGATTGATGTATCGGGTCTAGCATATTCATTGAATGCTAATGGGCAGATCATGGTATCGAATACACATCCTAAATCTTCATATAGAACGACAATACGAAGAATCTATGGAACGGTAAAAGCCAATACATATGTTGCACTTCAATGGTATGGTTTGAATGGTCTTGCTAATGATGAGATTGTCACAATCAACTCAGGTAATATTGATCTAAGACCAGACTATCCTGGGCATCCAGGCACATTGCCAAATCCTAATGTTGGCGATCCTGCGAATACCAACGGCGATATTGTCTTCTCAGTACCAACACCAGCATCCGGTGATAACTTTACTCTGATATTGGATATCAAGAAAGATAATCATGATTATGATGCGGGCCAAACGGCTGATCCTAGTGCTTTCAATAGAGGTGTTTCGGCAGGGCCCCTATAATGAATAGACTGATTCAAGCCATCTCTGAAAAGAAATATGAATTAGCCAAAAATGTTTTGGATGAACGGATATCAGATGTGGTTAGCCGGAAACTATTTGAAGTCAAAAAGTCTTTGCTGGCTAAAATCAGTGAAGCAGATGTGCCGATTCCAAGACCGAGTCCGATACCCACACCAAATCAAACGAATGCTGCAAAGGGCGCGATTCGAAAAGAATTGGGTATCCAGAAAATCATTAAGGATCAGGGTAATAGTCCTTCAAACTGGAAAGAAAAGACCGGAGGTGAATTACCCTCAAATCCTCCAAAAAATCCTACGCTTCGACAAAGTAAAGTTGAACGATTCGCAGAAGAAACTAGGGCCGAGAAGTATGCAGCAAAGAAGGCTGCATGGGAAGCCAAAGAGAAGCCTTATAAAAAGGAAAAGATGAGCGATAAAAGACTTGATGCACTCAAAGCCAAACTCGGTATCACAACCAAGAAGTTTCATGATGATATTCATTCCAAAGTGGCCAAGATTGGTCAATATGCTCAAGGTTCTCTTGAAGAGGAAGAAGACCTGCAGGAGGCTTCATTCAAGATTGTTAAGGCCCGAGTGCGTGGTGGTAAGATTCAACGCCGAAAGAAAGTATCGACACGACCAGGATATACATTTAGAGGTGGTAAATTGGTTAGAATGTCACCCGCTGAAAGACGAAGAAGAAAAATGGGTGCGCGCCGCGGCAAAATCAAGCGTCGGAGCAAGATGAATAGAGCCAACATGAAACGAGCCAGATCAAATCGCAAGAGAAATGCATTAGGTCTCAACAGAAAACCAGGAAGAAGATAGCATGACCAGAGAAGAAAAACTAGAAGTCTATGCAGAGATCATTTCCGAGGCTATTCAGTTGCAGGAGATATCCATAAAAAAGGCAATCAATGCCTACAAAAAAGCAGATTCGGCCGAGAAGTTTGAGACTGATGATGATTATGGAAATGACCGTGCGGCAAGATCCTATCGTAAGCAAAAGAATAAGTTCAAATCATATATTGCGAAAAAGGGTGGAGATAAGGCTGTAGCCGGGGCTGAAAAGGCTGCAAAGGTTCATCTGACAGGTCGTCGTCCAGGCCAGATCTTAGGTCAACCAGACGATCCTCTCAAAATTCGACAAGAAGTTATTGGTCGTGAAAAGAAGAAGGGTGGCAAATGGTATACACCCACTCGCGGCAAGAATAAAGGTAAGATGCCAAACTCAAAAGAGTTGACAAGATATATCAAGCATTTCAGGCAACGGGATCACTACAAAAATTCCGATGATAAATATTCATAAGGAATAAGAAATGAAACTAATAACCGAAGAAATTCAGGATGTCCAGTTTATCACCGAAGAAAAGAACGGTGTCAAGGAACATTACATTACTGGAATTTTCATGCAATCCGAACAAAAGAATCGCAATGGTCGAG
>Ga0208644_1000653_pt1 | contig 30691 bp, 47 predicted proteins | sample VirMetDEL_Nov_18_FD_184517 | JGI IMG/M metagenome (GOLD analysis project Ga0208644, IMG submission 184517) | Aqueous microbial communities from the Delaware River and Bay under freshwater to marine salinity gradient to study organic matter... | ecosystem: Environmental > Aquatic > Marine >...
CGCCCGCAAAACCAGCGGCGTGGGACTCACCGACCACAACATCTTGCGCCGCAGCGGTTTCAACGTCTCCAGCCCCCGCGCCCCCTGGAAAATCCGCGACAAAATCACCTGCGTCAACACCGCCCTCCTGGATGCCTCTGGTGCACGCCGCACCTACATCCACCCGCGCTGCAAAGAGTTAATCAAATCCCTCAGAACACTAACTTATGCACCTAACACCGGCCTTCCCAACAAAAACTTAGGCGTAGACCACGCTTTCGACGCCTTCGGCTATCTTTGCCTCCAACAATTCAACCTCGCCAAGATCGGCACCCTCGGCCAAACCTCCTACCGCCTCTACTAATCCCCCATAAAATATCTATATCGCTGGAGCTACATGCCTCTAAAGCGCGGCTATTCCGAGAAAACCATCTCCGAAAACATTCGGATGTTGGTGAAGGAGGGTTATTCCCAGAAGCAAGCCGCCGCTATTGCGTATGAAACAGCTCGCAAGGCGAAAAAGTCTGCCTCCAAGAGGAAAAAGTAGTTATGGCCGCCAAAAAGAAGGGTCTTTACGCAAACATCGCCGCCAAACGCAAGCGCATTGCCGCTGGCTCAGGCGAAAAGATGCGTAAACCCGGCTCCAAGGGCGCCCCAACTGCCAAAGCCTTCAAGGAAGCCGCCAAAACCGCCAAAAAACGGAGGAAATAGTCATGGCCAACGTCGGTACAACCCAAATCGACCGCTTTACCAACACGGTCGAGCACACGGGCAACGTAATGGACGCCTTGGACGAGTGGTTTGAGGTCCACGCCCACTCCGCGTCTTACACCTTTGCCGCCAACGTCACCAGCGAAGCCAACTTCACACTGGCACTAGAGGCCAACTTCAACGGCAACGGCGCCTGGTTCACGATTGACACGGGCAAAACAATTAACACTGCCGGCCAATACGTGTACTTCTACGACGGCCGTCCCGCCACAAGAGTCCGAATGCGCGTCGCCTCAATCTCCTCTGGGACGGTATCGCTAACCCCGCACATTGTGGTTGGTTACCACGGCTAAAACTGCGCCGTGGATTCTCACAGTTAAAGAGTTAGACTCCGGGATATAGACCCTTCCCCTGTCTAGTCATGGCCATTCTTCGCGGCGAAGAAGGTTCTGTTCAGTTCGATGCTGCTGGCTCTACCAACGCAACCATCGTTGGCACCCGCAGCTGGACGCTGAACATTACCAAAGACACCCTTGATGTCACCGACCACGGCGACACCTTCCGCTCCTTTGTTGGCAGCCTGATCTCCGGTTCCGGCACCGTCGAGCTGGTTTACAACGCCGATGCCACCGGCCAACCCGGCTTCATCGAAGACGTGCTGACCACCGGCGACACCGCAGACGCCACCTTCGAGCTGTTCACCACCGGCAGCACCTCCGGTTCCGACTCCGTGAGCTTCGCTGGAATCATCACCAGCATGGACATCGCCTCCACCGTGGGCGATCTGGTGGTTGCCACCTGCAACTTCGTGACCAGCGGCACCATCACCGGCAACCTTGAATAAGGAACTGCCAGGAGGCTGAGATCATGGGAACCCGCATCTGCCCCGGTGGTTGTACCCACATGGAGGTGGATGCGGAAACTCGCATGACCACAGCCACCTTCACTTTCTTGACCCCCACCGACCCCGGCGACTTTGGTGCGTTAATGACGCGCCTCGCCAGCGGCGTGGAGGTAATGATCGAAGTGGAGGATGAGGACGATGATTGAGCGTCGCGGCGAAAAATTTGCTGGTTACAACAAACCCAAGCGCACCCCGAACCACCCGACCAAATCCCATGCCGTCTTGGCCAAGGAAGGGGACAAAGTGCGGTTAATCCGCTTCGGGCAACAGGGAGTCAGTGGCTCACCGGCACGCAAGGGCGAGAGCGAGGCAGCAAAGAATCGCCGCGAAGCTTTCAAAGCACGTCACGCGAAGAACATCGCAAAAGGCAAGATGTCAGCCGCTTATTGGGCGGATCGCACCAAGTGGTGACTAAATGACTTACTCCGTCCCTGGCCGCATCCGAACCCATCTCGTCAGCTCCACCTACATGGGCGGATCTGACAACCCCTTCACGCGCACAGCCGCCGTGATGGACCAGATGAAAGGCTGGGAAATCATGAAGGCCGTCACGCTTGGGACGGAATACCTGCGCGAGAACAGCGAAGCCTTCCTCCCGCTGGAACCCCGCGAGGACTACACCGCCTACCTCGCCCGCGTAAACCGCGCTGTCTTCTCGCCTTACACGCAGCGACTGATCCGCGCTGCCGCCGGCCTAATCCTGCGTAAACCCGTCACGCTGACCGGCGACCCCTACTGGAGCGAAGTTTTCGCCAAGAACGTCGATGGTTGCGGCTCCGACCTAGACGAGTACGCCCGCCGCAGTTTGATCTGCGCGTTGACCTACGGCCACAGCCACACCCTGGTCGATTTCCCAGCCCCGACTGGCGCCCGCAGCCTCGCCGAAGAGCGTGCCCTCAACCGCCGCCCCTACTGGATCGAGATTGACCCCGCCAACATCTACGGCTGGCGTCTCGACCGCGAGGTCAACTACGGCAACTTGATCCAAGTCCGCATCGCAGAAAAAGCTGTCCTCCCCGACGGCGACTTCGGCGAAAAGGTGTACGACCAAGTCCGCGTCATCGAACCCGGCCGTTACCGCATCTTCCGCCAGACGGAAACCAAGAAAGAGCAGGTCGGCGGCTTCCCCTATCCGAATGCCTTCGATGCAACGACCAGCACTTCTGACTTTGAGCTGGTGGAATCCGGCGATTACAGCCTGGGCGAAATTCCGCTCGTCACGCTGTACTCCAACAAGACCGACACGCTGGTCAGCAAGCCCCCGCTGCTGGACATCGCTTACCTAAACCTGGCCCACTTCCAGCGCCAAGCCGACCTCATCCACAGCCTCCACATCGCCTCCCAACCCATGCTCGTCCTTGAGGGCTGGGACGACCAGACCAAGGACATGGCGGTCAGCGTGAACTACGCAATGGCCACCCAACCGGGCAACAAGGTCTACTACGTGGAGCCCGCATCTAGCGCATTCGAGGCCCAATCCAACGAAATCCGCGAACTCCAGCAGCAGATGTCCACTCTGGGCATCAGCACCCTGAGCCAGCAGAAATTCGTCGCGGAATCTGCCGACGCCCGCCGCCTCGACCGCGTAGACACCAACTCCATGCTGTCCATGGTCTCCATGGACCTGGAGCAGACCCTGCAAGGCGCCTTCAACCTGGCCGCCCGCTACCTCCAGCTGGAGCCACCCGAAGTCAAGATCAGCCGCGACTTCGACCTCGACCGTCTAATCGGCCAAGACATCACCGCTTTGAACGCCCTCTTCGAGCAAGGCGTAATGGACCGCGACGAATTCCGTCAAATCCTGGTCCAGGGCGAAATTCTCCCCACAGCTACCGAATCCACGGCCGAAGAGGAACTGCTGGAAACTCCTGAGCAGGAAGTAGCAGAAGACGAAATGCTCTAGTGCAGTAAAGTATTACTGCACTGTGTATCTTTGTCATGGCTCTATCGCTTGACGAAGTTCTGCAACCAGACGGCACCTACAAGTGGCAACTTGTGGATTTGAACGACGCCTATGTCGGTCGTGCTGATGCTGCGCCTGTAGAACCCCCCAAGGCAAAACGCCGCACCAAGACCGAAGACACCACTCCCCAAATCACTAAGGACGAATACTGAGTATGGAAGAGCAAGTCATCCAGGAATTTCCCGTGGAGACTCCTGCCCAGCCTGTGGCTGGAACCGACACCGCTCCCCAACCTGACCAATCAGCTCAACTTCGAGCTGAGTATGAAGGTCAGCTTGCTGCGTTGAAGACTCAGGCGGTCGAAGCCGAGGAAAAATTCCAAGGCATCAAGGCCAAGCTCGACGAGGTCTACAAAAAGCAGGACGACCAGCGCAAGAAAACGCTGGAAGACCAAGGCCAGTGGAAGGATCTCTGGGAGGAAGCCAACAAAACCGCCCAAGAAAAAGACCTTCAAATCGCCGAACTAAACCGCCAGCTGGAGGAACTCCGTACTTCCAACGAGCAGGCCACCATCCGCACCAGCGCTCTGTCTGCGATCAGCCAATCTGGCGCGATCAACGCGGAGCAAATGCTGCAACTCCTGCAAAACAATCTCCGCAAAAACGACACCGGCAGCGTTGTCATTTTGAACGGCGGCGTGGAGCAGGATATCAATACTTACCTCTCCAACCTCAAGAACCCCGGTTCTGGATTCGAGCATCATTTCAAGCCAAGCAGTGCAGCTGGAATGGGCGCCAAGCCCACTCCAAACGCGACGATTGCGCCTGGAATGACTAATCCTTACAAGGAGGGTAGTATTAACCTAACGAGGCAAATGGCCTTGGAAGCTAGCGACCCCGATCTTGCAGCTGTGCTCAAGAGAGAGGCGGGTCGTTAAGTCCCCGTGGGACACCACTCAAGTCTGTGACTTGAACCACGTAAACCTTTCCCCTGGAGTTTGAAATGGCCGCGCCGTTTCAGAACTATTCCGGCGGTGTCCTTCTGGCGGACATCGTCAAGCGCAATAATCTCAGCACCTACGTGTCTGAGGCGATCAAAGAGCGCAGCCTCTTCCTGAAGAGCGGCGCCGTTGTTCGCAACGCCCTGCTGGATGCCCGCGAAGGCGGCACCCGCATCCAAGTTCCCGAGTTCAACCCCGTGTCTCCCACTGAGGAGATCATGAACGGGACCGCCACCTGGGGCACCAGCACCGCTGGCTACCTGACCCCCCAGAAGATCGGCACTGCCACCCAAATCGCCACCATCTGCCATCGCGGTTTCGCGTATGCCGTGGATGACGTTGCGATGCTCGCGGCCGGTGAAGACCCCATGCTTCACATCCGCAACCAGCTGGCCGATGCCATCAACAAGCTGAACAGCGCCCGCCTGTTCTCCCAGCTTGCTGGTCTGTTCGGTTCCGCCCTGAGCGGCCACTCCCTGGACGTTGCTGTTGGCGCCACCAGCGGCCAAGCCGAAGCCAACTTCCTGACCGCTGCCACCGTGGCCCGCGCCCGCGCCCTTCTGGGTGAGCGCGGCGACGAGCTGGACACCCTGGTTGTCCACCCCTCCGTCGGCTTCTACCTGTATCAGGTTGGCCTGCTGACCTTCTCCACCTCCGCACTCGCCGCTTCCGGCGCTGTGACCTGGGGTGGCGGCGGCGTCGGCGTTGGTGCACGTTCGATCGGCGAATTCGCCGGTATGCGCGTGATCATGGACCCCGCAGTCAACACTGTCCGTCCTGGCACCAGCACCCACGTCAGCGAGTTCCGTTGCTTCCTCGCCAAGGGCGGCAGCATCCTCGAAGGCGTCCAGCAGGACCTCCGCATCGAGGCCGACCGCAACATCCTGTCCAAGCAGGACGTGCTCTCGGTTGACTACCACTCTGCCTACCACGTGATGGGCACCAAGTGGACCTCCGCCAACGACAACCCGACCAACGCCACCCTGGCCACCTCGGGCAACTGGAGCGCCACCTACGACATCGACCTCATCCCCGTCGTCGAAGTCATCGTCAACACCCCTCTGGACACCACCGCTATCCCCTAACTAGCGGTTTCAGATCCAACCTCGGCCCCACTTCGGTGGGGCTTTTTTATTAGCGCTACACTGCAAGAAAGTACGTGTAGTAGTTGTGGCCGCCACGATCAACGCCACATTGAGTAGCGCCTCCGCTAACAGCTATGTGACGCTGGCCGAGGCAAATACCTATTTCGAGACCGTACCCAGCTCCGCCACCTGGGACGACAAAACCGACGACCAAAAGAACCGCTCGCTAATTTCCGCGACCCGCTGGATCGACAGCCTGAACTTTTACGGCGACCGCTGCGACAACGACCAAGCGCTGAAGTGGCCCCGCAACAATTACCACGTCGATAACGTCGAGCTGGTCTGCAGCGCCATCCCCGCCGACATCAAATACGCCACCTACGAGCTGGCACGCGCATTAGCCAACGACACCGGCGCCATCACCGACGCCACAGGCGAAACCGGCCTCTACGAAGCCGTCAAACTGGGTGACATCGAAGTCAAATACAACAAATCCAGCCAAGCTGTTGGCACCATCAACAACGTCTTCGATGTTTATCCTTGGCTGCAGTCTTATCTCGGTGCTTATTGCCTTGGAGGTAGCGGCAGCTATCAAGTACGTGTTGTGAGGGGTTAATCATGGCCGGAGCACTCGACAGCCTCTTCAAAAGCGTCGCCAAATCGGTGGTATCAGACCTTGGTACTGCTCTCGACACCAGCATCACTTACACCCGCAAAGCGTCCCCTAGCTACAACTACGCAACTGGCGCACTAACCACAACCGACACCAGCTACTCCAGCATCAAAGTCCCCGTCGAATTTGTCGTTTCTCAGGAAGAAGAAGGACGCGAAGAACGCCAAGCCAAGATTTACATCACCCCAGACAAAATTGGAGGTAACCAGCCCACCTTCGAGGACCAAGTCACTCTTAGCTATGCCGGTGCCTCTCGAACCGCGCAGATAACCGACATCCGCACTTATCGCGGCGGTCAAGAGTATCTCTACATCCTGCTGGTGCGCTTCTGATGGGACGAGATATTAAGCACATGAAAAAAGACCTTATGAATCGTCTGGAGGACGATCTAAATGGTCTTATTCAGATTGCGCTCGACGAACTCGCAACCCCGGAAGTTAGCCCTGTGTTGACGGGCTTTTTTGCTTCTAGCTGGAAAGCAGCTACCAGCCGCCCCCGTGCCCGCGACGAACGAGAAAACTTCAGCCCTTGGGACAAGATCGAAACCGTTACTATGCCTAGCGGTTATGTAAAACTCGCTTCAGGCAGCCAACCAATCATCCAGCCCCGCCATTCGGTCCCCCGATTCAAATTGAACCAGTCCGTATTTATCGGTAACACCGTTAAATACGCCTCAGACGCACTTGCGTCGCCCAAAAACAACATCTCGAACTATGTGCAGGGCGAATTCAAAGACCTAGTGAAGTACGTTTTTAGCGATAAGAAGTCCCCAACCCGCATCCGCGTCGCGTCTGGTCAAGGTAGCGGTGGTAGGAATCTGTTCAATCTGTTCTCCCCTGGGACTAAGTATGTTTCCTATGAGGTTCCGGGAGAATCATCATGACGCTAGTAAACGCTCGCGCTGCCTTCGAGAAAGCAGTTACCGACGCAGTCAGCGATGCCGACAGTGCCGTGAGGATGGTGTACGACAACGTCACCTTCACCACCCCTGGAAAAAGCACGAAGTACGTGCTCATGTCGGTCAACTTCAACCGATCCACGCTTCAAACCCAAGGCGCCGCCCAGGATTATTACTCCGGGGTAATCCAGTGCACTGTCTACGTCCCCAAAAACGCTGGAACGAGCGTGTTGTCTGCAATTAGCGAGGCCATAATTGACGGCCTGACATCCGTCAACGCAAGCGGCTACACCGATACCTACAGTGCATCCCCTCGTGTGCTCGACATTGTCGGCCCCACCCCGATCAATACGGAGGACCGCTCGCACTTCATCGGCATCGTTTCTTGCCAATTCACCGCACGGGCGTAGTATTCTGTAGTAACCAACAACTTCATTTATGCGTGCTACCGAACTGCTCCGTAACAAGTTCGGAGTCAGCCAGCTCTACAAGCACGAAGTCAAAGTCGAAGGCGAAGTCGTGCTGGAGATCTACTGGCACCCCTTGACCATCGCCGAGCGCGAGTCAATCCAGAAAAAATCCGACTCCGAGGACGCCAACGACTTTGCTCTGAGCCTAATGATCGAGAAGGCTCTCGACAAAGACGGCAAGCGCTTGTTTTCCGACGGCGAACGCGCTGCTCTGCGCCGCGATGTCGAAGCCAGCATTCTCCAAGAAATCCAGCTGGCGATGCTGACTTCTGGCGCCGAAAACAAAGTGGAGGAAGCGAAAGCCGCCCTCAAAAGCTAATAAAGACTGGTTCTTCATTTACTTCCTCGCCAAAGAGCTGGGTCAGACAGTGACCCAGCTTTCTCAGAGCTTGACGACCGAGGAGCTTGTCGGCTGGGCGGCGTTCTTTGAACTCCGCAACGAAGAAGAGCAGAAGTCGATGGATCAGGCCAAGATGAAAGCCCGTACCGCGTCAAGGTAGTCGCAGTAGACTGGGGCACAAGACCCCTGGCGCACCACAGTGGCTGAATATAACGTCGATATTCTTGTAAAGGCCAAGATCCAGCAGGCTGAGCGTGCGCTCGACGCGCTAAAGAAGAAGATTGACAGTATATCTAAAAACCCTGTAATAAAAGTAGGCGCACGTGGTATACAAGACCTTAAAACATACAGTGGTGCACTTAAAGATTTAGGGCTAAAAGGAGCCGCCGTTCGCGGAGGTTTGGCCGCCGTCACTCTGCAACTTGGCAAGTTTGGGAACGTCACAAAAGCGGCTACAGGTTTTGCAGCCACCCTAACAAGTGGGTTGGGCGGCCTTGTTGCCAAGACAACGGCCGTTGCCGCTGGCTGGGGAACTCTCGGCACTGCAATTGCTGCTTCAGGGCAAGCTTTTAATCTTACCACAAAGGCAACAGCCGGGGTCGAACAAGTTCTTGGGCAAGTACTCGCAACCCTGGGGCAGCTGCCTGCCACATGGGGAGCTGCTGCGATTGCAGCACTGGCGTTTGCCCCACAAGTTGCAAAAGCCGGGACAGCGCTAAACAATGCCGTTGGAGAAAAAGCTACAAAATCTATTGCAGCAACAGTACAACAATTTAATAACTTAAACGAGCAAGTTAAATTTACGGCTACATCTTTTCAAGACTTAATTAAAGGTTCTACACTTAATCAATTAAACGCCCAATTACAGGACGCTAACCGTCAAATAGGAGCGTACCGTTCAAATACTGAAGAAGCGAGAGTATCAGCTCAGCAACTTCTAGCTGTAACCAAAGCGCAAGTAGCAGAACAACGAGCAATAAATGATTTAGTGCGGCAAACTCGTGGCATAACACAAACAGAACTAGAAGAATCCAAAGCTATAAAAACTTTGGAGACTAAGCGACGCAAACAAGCTTATTTAACCGAAGAAGCAAATAAGTACAATCTCGAAATTGACGAGTACAACCGTTTAGCGCGGGAAGCAGCAGAGGTTACTAAAAAGTGGGAACAGAGCCTGAGAGCTGCTAACACGGCCGCTAAAGCAGGTGTTCTAGGCAGCACTAACCAGATTCGTGCGCGTCTCCAAGAGATGCGTGAAAATCGTCAATCGGCGGAGATTGCACGCCAACGCTCCGCCGTGCTGATGGGTACTTCAGGCGCAATGCAAGGCCCTGGTGCTCTGGGTGACGTTGCCCGCGCAGAAGCAAACAGGGTAGCGCTGCGAGCGCAAGCTGTGAAATTGCTGGAACAAGAGCGCCAGAAGGCCCAACAAAATATCCAGTTAATGCAGAACTGGACCAATGTTCTACGACAGGGACCAGTAATCCTCACGGATATGCAGCGCCTTCGTGCGAAGGAATTGCAGGACAGAAAAGATGCCTTTGTAGTTGCTAACAGAGAACTACAACTTGAAATTAAATTGCGAAATTTACAAGAAGGACGAACGGCACGCGCAGGTTTAAGAAAGTCTGCTCAGGGACGTCTTAGTTCTGCAGCAATCGGTGGTGCATTCCCGCTGTTGTTTGGTCAAAGCGGTTTAGCAGCCGCAGGCGGCGCTATCGGCGGTTTGCTTGGTGGCGCGGGTGGTGGTTTTGCAGGTTCTTTGGTTGGCACCTTAATCGGTGATCTAATCAACGTTAAAAACGGCATCAAAGAGCTAGCCCGAGAAATGGGCTTAGGTGCCGAGGGCACCAAGCTTTTAGGTCAAGCATTTAGACAGGCTGGGGCAGACGCCGATAAATTCCAAGCAGCAGTCCAGAACATCAGAGGCGTCGGTTTTGTTGATCGTGACGAACTAACAGTTATCCAGCTTGCTTCAAGACTTACAGAAGACTACGGCGGCAAGGTAGATAGGCTTTCTCAAGCCTACGCAAACATTGCAAGTACGGGTAAATCTAGCTTGGCAGATATAAATAAGTTTACTGCTCAAGGCGTCCCTATCCTTAAGCAACTAGAGAAAAACCTCGGCGTAAATCGTCAAGAACTACTCAAACTAGCTAAAGATGGAAAAATCAGCGCTCAACAAGTATCCGATGCACTTATAGACATTGCCAATGCCGGAAGAGACTCCAGCTTGGAAACCGAAGATGCTTGGTACGATTCTTGGAAGAGTATCAAGGATAGTGCCAACAAATCTTTGAACGCAATAAAAGTAATTTTGCGACCTTTTGTATCTGACATTAAAAAAGTTGCCTTGAAGATCATGGAGTACTTTGCTGAGGTGTACAAGTTTGTAGTTGAGGGAGCTGTAAAAGCTGCAACTGGAATGACCCGGGCCTTTGCCGGAGGCTTTGAGGGGCTAGCGGACAAACTTACGGAGCTAGACAAGCTCCCTGGTGTACGACAGTTTCTCGGTGGGGATGGATTACTGCAAGATGCAAAACGCCTTAGAGCTGCCGCTAAAGATTTTCGAGGCAGTGCTGACGAGTTAGAAGGGGTGCTAAAAACCCCAGAGCTTGAGCCACTTGCCAAGCCGACACTACCCGGCCTCCAAGAACTCTCCAGAGACAAAACCACAACCAAAAAAGGACGCGAAAGCCAGTTGGCACAACTGCAAAATGCCTACATTTTGCTCGTGGAGCAGACAGCTGTCCAAAATGAACTGTACGCCGCACAACTCAAAGGCAACGAAGTTGCTGCCGTTCAACTGAACAAAAAACTAAAACTTCTTGAAATCAGCAAACAAGAAAGAGACGTTAATTTAGAACGCATACCTGCCCAAGAGAAAGCTGTTAAGTTACAAACTTTGCAAGTAGAAAAGTACCGTGCAGAGCTAGAAGCGCTATACCAAATTAGCGTTATTGAGCAAAAAATTAACGATGCACGTGATGCAGCTTTAGGAGACAGCAATGCGCGTATAAACCAGTTACAAGCAGAAATACAAGGACGTGGACGCGACTATGAGCTGACCCAGCGTATTCAAGAGCTTGAAAAAGCCGGTGTTGAGAATGCCGCAGACCAAGCAAATGCAGAGTTCCAGCTCTTGGACATTAAAAACCAGCAAATCGAAGCACAGCAACAATTAAATAGCCTTGTAAATCAGCTTGGTACATCTACGACAAAGGTGTTTGAGGACCTTATTTTTGCGACCGACTCTTGGCGTCAAAGTCTTGCCAATGCTTTGCAGACAATGGCAAGCGCCTTGTTCCGCTTCGGACTCAACACACTTGCCGACGCGGGAGATCCTGCGGGCCAAGGGGTCGGGCTGTTCAGCATCCTTGCAGGCAGGTTTGGTAAGAGGGCTAACGGCGGACCCGTAACTTCCGGCTCGCCTTACCTCGTCGGTGAGCGCGGCCCGGAGCTGTTTGTCCCTGGCGCCAGCGGCAACATCGTTCCGAACAACGCGATGGGCAGCAGCAACATCGTCGTTAATGTGGATGCAACCGGATCCAGTGTCCAAGGCAATGGGGACGAGTCCAAGCGTCTGGGCGAGGCCATCGGCATTGCCATCCGCCAAGAGCTGATCAAACAGAAACGTCCCGGAGGCTTGCTCGCGTAATGGCCACTTTCCCCTCGATCACTCCCCGCTACGGCGCCCAAAAGACCAGCCGCCCCAACACCCGCACGGTGCAATTCGGCGACGGCTACCAACAGCGCCTGCTGTACGGCATCCCTTCGCACATGAATCCGAAGGAGTGGAACCTGACTTGGGAAGTGTCCGAAACCGACGCCGACACCATCGAGACCTTCCTGAACGCCCGCGCCGAGGATTCCGCCAGCTTCGACTGGACGCCACTAGACGAAACCACGGCATATAAGTGGATTTGCCCAGAGTGGAGCAAGACCATTCCCTATAACAACCGTGCCACGATCACAGCCACCTTCCGCCAGGTCTTTGAGCCCTAATGGCGATTCCGGTTTCTGAATTACAGAAGATCAACCCAAGCAGCATCATTGAGCTGTTTGAGCTTGAGCTGTTTGCCAACATCCACGGCAGCGCCTTCACCTACCGCTTTCATGCTGGCACCAACGCACTGACGACAAACGGCGACATCGTTTGGGACAGCAATACCTACAGCAAGTTGCCCATTGAGGCTGAGGGATTTGAGTACAACGCCGAAAGCGGCAGCCTGCCCCGTCCGACAATCCGCGTCGCCAACCTGCTGGGCAGCATCACAGCAATTCTGCTTGACGTAAATACCACCACGGCAGGCAACGATCTGACTGGTGCCAAGCTGACCCGCATTCGCACCTTGGTGCGTTACATCGACGGTGCAAATTTCACTGGCGGTACCAATCCTTACGGCACCCCAGACACCACTGCCAAGCTGCCTTCTGAGATTTATTACGTCGCCCGTAAGGTCACAGAAACCAGAGATCTTGTTGAGTTCGAGTTGTCCGCAGCTTTTGACCTCGCTGGTGTTCGCGCCCCCAAGCGTCAGTGCAGCGCCAACCTTTGCCCGTGGATTTACAAGGGTTCCGAGTGCGGTTACAGCGGCAGCAGTTATTTCGACGAGAACGACAAAGCGGTGACGGCTTCTGCCGACGACAAATGCGGCAAACGCTTAAGCAGCTGCCAAGCACGATTTGGCTCCACTGCTGAATTGCCTTTTGGTGGCTACCCCGGCATTGGAGCATTTAACGGATGAACCCGACCGCTAAGGCTGCAGCATTGGAACACGCCAAGGCGGAAGATCCACGCGAAGCTTGCGGTTTGCTGGTGGTCATCAAGGGTCGCAAGCGCTATGTCCCATGCCGGAATCTGGCAGAGGGCAATGAGTTTTTCATTCTTGACCCTGTTGATTACGCCGCCGCCGAAGACAAGGGCGAAGTTGTTGGCGTGGTGCATAGCCACCCGGTCACGCCACCGATTCCAAGTGAGGCTGACAAGGTTGCTTGCGAGAAATCTGGCTTGCCCTGGTACATCGTCAACCCCAAAACCGAGCAATGGGGCGAGCTGTCGCCTGAAGGCTACAAAGCACCTCTGATTGGGCGGTCATGGGTTTGGGGCGTCAGCGATTGCTGGACGCTGGTCCGCGACTGGTACGGCGAGCAGGGAATTGAGTTGCCCGACTGGGATCGTCCGACGACTCCAGAAGAGTTCAACCAAAACCCAATGTTTGATGACTGCTGGCGTGAGGCTGGCTTTTACGAGGTGGACATTGCCGAAATGCAGGCTGGCGACGCCATGTTGATGGCGATTGACTCCAACAAACTGAATCACGTCGGCGTCTACATCGGTGACCAGCTGGTGTTGCATCATTTACGTGGTCGCCTGTCCAGTCGTGACTTATTGGGCGAGTGGCTTTTAAAATGCACCGGTAGGGTCTTGCGTTATGGAAAAGGAAATTAGGCTCTACGGACCACTGGCCAAGTTCATCGGTCAGCGCAAGTTTTTAGCGGAAATCAGCAGCGCAGGCGAAGCGGTCAGGATGCTGCTGGCTAATTTCCCCGGACTGGAACGCCACATGGTAGACCAGCATTACAAGGTAATAGTTGATAACTACGAAACTGATTTAGATGAGATCCACTATCCCGCTAGTCAAACAATCAAGATCGTTCCTGTACTGGGCGGTGCTGGTGGTGGGACGGGCAAGATTTTGGCTGGTGTCGCCTTAGTTGCGGCTGCGATACTTGCCGGTCCAGCCGGATCTGTCTTTGGCTTAGGCGCGGCATTCGGACAAACTGCAACATTTGCAGGAGGCATTGTTGGTGGTGCCTTTGCAACCGCGGTCGGCTCAATCGGTGTCGCCCTGGTTTTGGGCGGTGTTTCACAGCTGCTATCACCTACGCCTCAACTGGCTCAGATTGGTCCAGCTTCTCAGTCACTAGGCGGCGGGCGCACTACAACAACAGAAGGCACTGAAATGGACCCGCAAGAGTCCTACAGCTTTAGTGGGATTCAGAACACCAGTCGCCAAGGGACTCCCGTGCCTGTGGTGTATGGCGAAACTATCGTGGGATCGGTGGTGATCTCCGCTGGCATCGACGTTGACACGATCTGACATGGCGAAGAAAAAGCAGAATCAGATCATCGGCGCAGGTGGTGGCGGCGGTGGTGGTAGTCAACCAGTCGTACAGCAAACGGTCGTTGTCCAGCAGTCAGCACCCCCAGCTGTCAGAACGCCAATCCGCACGGCGGACAATCTGGCGTCTACTGCCTTTGGCAATATTCTCGATTTGCTTTGCGAAGGCGAGATCGAAGGATTCCCGTCTGCGCGTGATTACACCCGTGGCACGGATAATTACAACAAAGCACTGCTTAAAGATGTTTATCTGACTGATACGCCAATCCTGCGATCTGGCGCTGATGTAACAAATCTTACGGAAGCAGATTACAACTTCAAGGGTGTCACCGTTGAGGCAAGGTATGGCACCAACGCGCAAACCTACATTCCCAAGTTTGGTGAGACGACTGAAGACATCAAAAGCGTCAACGTAGAGATTCTTCAAGCAACGCCAGTTACTCGGCAGATCACAGACTCCAACGTTGATGCAGTGCGCGTCAGCATTGCAATTCCAAGGCTTGAGCGTGGCACTGCTGAGGGCGATGTGCTTGGCACTAGCGTCACGATCAGCATCCAACTGCAATACAACGGCGGCGGCTACACCACCGTCAAAACTGACACGATCAGCGGACGCACGGCGGACAAATACGAACGTGACTATCTGGTCGATATTGATGGCGCATTTCCTGTTGATCTGCGCGTGGTGCGTGATTCAGCAGATAGCACTGACACTGACGTAAGTCCGACCTACTTCACGGCTTACACCGAACTGATTTACCAAAAACTACGCTATCCCAACAGCGCATTGGCAGCGGTCAGATTCCAAGCAGAACAGTTCAACAATATCCCTGCACGGGCGTATCGAATTCGTGGCATCAAGGTCAAGATCCCGAACAACGCCACTGTCGATGCCGCTACTGGGCGGCTGACCTATAGCGGCACTTGGACTGGCACTTTTGGTGCTGCTCAATGGACCACCTGCCCGGCGTGGATTCTGTATGACCTGCTGATCAGCAAGCGCTACGGTTTTGGCGATCACGTTGCTGAGGCGCAACTAGACAAATTTGCCTTCTATTCGGCATCGCAATACGCCAACGAACTTGTAGACGATGGCACGGGCGCCGGCACTAAAGAAGCGCGTTTTAGCTGTAATGCCCTGATCCAAAACCAATACGAGGCATACAAGCTGATCAATGACCTTTGCTCGGTCATGCGCTGTCAGCCGTATTGGGCGACTGGTGCGCTGACGATCACGCAAGACAAGCCGACTGATTCCAGCTACCTGTTCAACCGCTCCAACGTGCTGGAGCCAGGGTTTAGCTATGCCGGCAGCGACCTGAAGACCCGCCACACAGTTGCAGTTGTCAGCTATTTGGATCTGGACAGCCGCGAGCAGAACTACGAAATTGTTGAAGACCGCGACGCCATCGACAAATACGGCTGGGTCGCTACTGAGATCAAAGCCTTTGCCTGCACCTCACGCGGTCAAGCCAACAGGCTGGGGCAGTGGATCCTTTACTCCGAACAGCAGGAAACAGAAGTCTGCAGCTTTAGCGCATCAATCGACGCTGGCGTTCTGGTCCGTCCCGGTGCTGTTGTTGACGTGCAAGACCCAATGCGGTCTGGCGTTCGTTTCGGCGGCAGGATTGTCGGCTCTGGTGCAAAGACGGTTTCGGTTGATGACACCACCGGACTGCCAAGCAAGGATGCAACGATCAGCGTCTTGCTGCCTGATGGCACGCTTGAAACGCGAACCATTGTTAGCCGCACTGGCGTTCTGATCACGGTTGACAGCAACTGGACAACGCAACCGCAGAAGAACAGTGTTTGGGTGATTCAAACCACCGCAATTCAGACCCAGCAATATCGCGTGCTGACGGTCAAAGAGCGTGAGGGCAACGTCTATGACATCACCGGACTGCTCTACAACTCCAGCAAATACGATTACGTCGAGCGTGGGTTCAAGCTGGCGACGCGCAGCATCACGAACCTAAACCCGATCCCTGCAGCACCCACCAGTCCAAAGGCAGAAGAGAAGTTTTACGCCGCCAACGACCAAGCCAAGGTCAAGATCATTCTTAGCTGGGCAGCGGTCAAGGGCATCCCGCAGTACAAGGTGCGCTATCGCGCTGGTGACGACAACTGGGAGCAACTAACGGTTACTAAGCCTGACACCGAGATTCTCGATACCCGCGCCGCCACTTATACGTTTGAGATTTACAGCATCAACTCGCTGGGTCGGCAGTCATCTGAATTTGCCAGCCTGACGTTTAACGCCATCGGCAAAACTGCTGTTCCGACTCAGGTCCAGAACCTGCGGTTTGAGGCGACCAGCGAGAAAGAAGGCACGTTGAAGTGGGACGAATCGACCGAACTTGACGTTAAAAACGGCGGCAAGGTCTACATCCGCCATTCGAGCCTGACCGATGGCAGCGCCAGTTGGAGCAACTCGGTTGACCTGATCGAGGCTGTCGCTGGTTCTGCCACTAGCGCCACGATCCCGCTGATTGAAGGCGAAGTGCTGGTCAAGTTCGCGGATGATGGCGGACGACTTAGCACCAATGAGACGAGCATCATCATCGACCTGCCCGACACGCTTGGGCGGTTGCTGGTGGAAGATCGCCGCGAGGATCAAGACGCCCCGCCATTCCAAGGCAACAAAACCGACACGTTCTACAGCGAGGAATTTGACGCGCTGACGCTGGATGGCACCGAGGATCTGGACGACAAAACGGACTTTGACGACATCCCATCGTTCGATTTTCTTGGTGACATAACCAGCAGCGGTGAATACGCCTTTACCGACACGCTTGATCTTGAGGGCGTGTTCTCGCTGGATCTGGAGCGGCGGTTTGTCACTCGCGGCTTTTACCCCGGCGACCTGATCGACGCCAAAACCGAACTGATCGACGACTGGGACGACTTTGACGGTGACACGGTGGATAAGGTCAACGCCAAGCTGCTGGTGCGCCGCACTGACGACGACCCAACCGGCACGCCAACTTGGACTAGCTGGCAGGATTTCGCCAACGGCACGTTCAAGGGTCGGGCATTCCAGTTCAAGGCTGAGTTGACCAGCACCGACACCGCTCAGAACATCCTTGTCGATGAATTGGGGTATCTGGCGCAGTTTGCTCGCCGCCAAGAGCAGAGCAGTGCAGCGGTTGCCAGCGGTGCAGGCGCCAAGGCAATCACTTTCGGCAATGCCTTCTTTACTGGTACGGCATCATTGCTGGGGACCAATAGCAACTTGCCTAGCATCGGCATCACGGCTCAGAACATGCAGAGCGGTGATTACTTCGAGGTGAGCAGCGTCAGCGCCACGGGGTTCACGGTGACGTTCAAAAACAGCAGCGACACGGCAGTGGATCGTAATTTCAACTGGACTGCTGTTGGCTATGGCAAGGCTGGTTAAAGTAGACGAAAGACTGTGTGAGCGGCTGTGGCTACCCACGATTACAACATTGCTAACGGCACGGGTAGCGCCGTCCGTAGTGACATAAACAACGCCCTCGCCGCAATCGTCAGCAATAACAGCAGCAGCACGGAACCCGCCACCACCTTTGCGTTTCAGTGGTGGGCAGATACCAATAACACCCTGCTGAAAATCCGTAATGCGGCGAACTCGGCATGGGTAACGGTTGGCGATTACAGCACTGCCAACTTCGGCTTGCTGACCAGCGCCACTGCTAACAGCACCTACTTGGCATTGGCTGGTGGCACCGTTACTGGTGCGCTGAACATTGGCACCGCTGGTTCGCTGGTGTTTGAGGGCGCCACGGCGGATGACTTTGAAACCACGCTGGCGGTTACGGATCCAACTGCTGACCGGACGATCACGCTGCCCAACGCCACTGGCACGGTTCCGCTGCTCAGCTTGGCGCAGACCTTTACGGCAGCACAACGCGGCAGCATTTCGGCAATCTCGGTTGCTTCTGGCGATACCACCAAGACGCTGGACTTTGCTACCGCTAATAACTTCGCCTTGACGCTTGCCAATACGGCATCGTGCCAGCTTGCCAACCCCAGCAACTTGACGGCAGGACAAAGCGGTTCGATCTTTGTGGTGCAAGACGGAACTGGCGGGCGATTATTGACTTACGGCAGCCAATGGGATTTTGCGGGCGGAACTGCGCCTACTCTGTCCACGGCTGCATCGGCGGTTGATCGTATTGATTACGTCGTCCGCACGACCAGTTCCATCCACGCTGTCTTCACCGCTGCTTACTCATGAGCATCATTGGTAGCAATATCCTTGCTGGCTCTAGCGGTCAGGGCGGCGGGTATGAGATCGAGCAAAGCTTGCGGTTTGATGGGAGTTCTAAACTAAGCCGTGCCTCGGCTTTTGGTAATGCCAATGCCAGTTGGACTTTAAGTTTTTGGTTTAAGAGAAGTCGTCCGCTGACAACAACAGATGGAGACTCGCAAGTTCTTGTCTGGTCCGAGCCGGGAGGAGGCGATACAAACACCGGAACTATTCAGTTCTTTTATGACAGCCGCTATACAGCAACAAAAACTAACAGAATCTTGTCAGTTTGGAGCGATACTACCGAAATGTACACTCCGGGTGTGCAGCGTGATTTTAGTGCTTGGTATCATCTTGTAATCAAATCAGCTGCTACATCAGGCACATCTGGCACGGTTACTTACTACTTAAATGGCGTCGAGCAGGTATCCAATACCGTGGCAGAGGCGTATATGTTTGGACCAAATCGCCAACCGAATATCGGCGCTAGAGCAAGCAGTGCTTATTTCAGCGGATACATGGCTGAGTTCCATTATGTGCATGGAACCACAAAAAATTATACCGACTTCGGTGAGTTTGACGATAATGGCGTCTGGCGTCCCATTGAGTACACAGGCGGTTCCTACGGCGCTAACGGCTTCTACCTAAAGTTCGACCCCAGTGCCACCAACGGCATCGGACACGACCACAGCGGCAACGGCAATAACTGGACCGCTTCTGGCTTCACCACCTCCGGCACTGGTACGGACGTGATGAGCGACACGCCGACGACGAACTATCCAACTTGGAACGCACTTGAAAGGGGTGACGATCCGGCAACCTCGATGGGCGTTGATCTTAGTGAAGGGAATCTCGTTGCGGCAATGAATCGTGATGTAGGTGATGGTGCTTGGGTTGCAAACTTCACGGTTCCTACATCAGGAAAATGGTATTGGGAAGTTGAACAGCTTACTGCTGGATCGCCTAATCCGTTTATAACGACAGGTATCATTGCTTATCCGTGGACTTGGAATAGTTCGGATCACGTTAGATACGATTCACGCGGGAGAATCGGTAAAGACTGGAATGATGTAACTTACCAAAGCGTGAGTGCGTGGGGTGCAGGTTATGGCAGTGCAAGTGATGTTTGCGGAGTTGCTGTTGATGCAGACAATAATACTGTCCAATTTTATAAGAATGGGACATCTCAAGGGACAACAGAGTCTTACTCTGGCAGCACATATACCTATGTCCCGCATTGCACGACCGCTGCAAATACTGCCCAGAACGTGCGTTACAACTTCGGTCAACGCGCCTTTGCCTACACCCCACCGACCGGCTACAAGGCACTGAACACCGCCAACCTGCCCGCGCCGGACATTGCGGATGGGTCGCAGTATTTCAATACGGTGCTTTATACGGGTACGGGTACAACCAATGCTCGAACTGATGTTGGGTTCCAGCCTGATCTTACTTGGATAAAAACTAGAAGCATCGGCAGTAATCACAGTTGGTACGACGTACTTAGAGGCACAAATAAAGTTATAGGTTCTAGTGCGCAGGACCCTGAAATTACGGACGGCAGCGTAACTCCAACAGCCACAGGTTTTACGTTGGGTAGTGATAACACCAGCTTTGGATCTACTAACTACAGCGGTGCTACCTACGTCGCTTGGAACTGGCTTGCAGGCGGCGCTGGCTCAAGCAACACCGACGGCAGCATCACCAGCACGGTAAGCGCCAACCCCTCCGCTGGGTTCTCGATTGTTATTTGGAACGGATCCGCTGCAAATGGCACGGTTGGGCATGGCTTGGGAGTGGCACCTAGTCTGATAATTTTTAAGCGTCGAAACGCTACTACTAGCTGGCCGGTCTATCACTCAACCATTAGTCCAAGCAACGTTCTTTATCTGAACGAAACTGCTGGTCAAGCATCGTCTGGCAACTCATTTGGTTCTACTCCAACGGCTCCGACAAGTACTCTTTTTTCGGTAGGCGATAAAGGAGACACTAACTATGGCACTATGGTTGCCTACTGCTTTGCCGAAGTCGAAGGCTACAGCAAGTTCGGCAGCTACGTCGGAAATGGTTCCACAACAGACGGACCTTTTATTTGGTGCGGCTTCACTCCCAGATGGATTCTAATTAAGTGGTATCAGGACGTGAACAGTGCAGAATCGTGGCACATTTACGACACTGCGCGTCAAACATACAACGCCAATAACACTATACTTCAACCTGATTATGCTGGTATTGAGGAGACACCTTCTGACCGCTATATCGACATCTTGAGCAATGGATTTAAGCCCCGCCAAAACGGACAGCAGATCAATCGCTCTGGTGCGTCTTACATCTTTGCCGCCTTTGCTGAGCATCCATTTGGCGGCTCCGGTGTTTCGCCCGCCACTGCTCGCTAAGATTTAGCTATGGGATTCCTACTCAACGGTCAGCCGCTCCGCGTTGGTCGCCCCTTCACTGATGCTGACGGGGTGCAATACCCCTCGAACTGGCTTCGCCTTGCTAGCGAGGCTGATAAAGCTGCAATCGGCATTACTTGGGAGCCTGACCCTGCCCCAGTTGATACCCGCTTTTACTGGGACCACGATCTCCCTAAGCGGCTTGAAGATGAGCCTGCGGTGGATGAAGACGGCGACCCCGTGCTGGATGCTGACGGCGTTCAGATCATCAACAAAGGTCTGAAGACTGAGTGGGTCAAAAAGCAGAAAGAAATCGCTGGCAGCCTGTTTGCCCCAACCGACTGGTACATCATCCGCAAGTCTGACACTGGCATTGATGTGCCTGCAGCAGTCAAGCAATACCGCGACAACGTTCGCATCACCAGCGGCTTGCGCGAAGACCAGATCGCCCAAGTGACTACCACCGAAGAACTGGCAGCACTGGTGACAAATCCTGCGGAAGTCTATTTCGAGGATCAAAACGCCCACATGCCGAATCCTGAACCCCACCTCACCCCTTGGCCTGAGGCTGACTGATGGCGGTCAAGTCGAAGACGGCACTGGGGCGGGTTGAGCACAAAGCCGGTCGCCCCAAAACAACATCCCAGGGTTACGGGCAACATTCCCGCCCTCGCCGTCGCGGTAAGAAACCCTTGCGCGGTCAAGGCAGATAAATGAACAACCGGCTGTCGTTGCTCGGTGGTGCACTCGCATTGCTAACCACTGTTGTGGCGACAACGGTCACCATCGACTCGCGCTACGCCAAGTCTGCCGAAGTCAAAGAACAGTTCTGCCAAGCACGCAAACAACAACTGCGTGATCGCATTTTTGAACTGGATCTAAAGGCGGACAAAACACCAAACGACAAAGCCTTGCGAGAATACCTACAGCAACAACTCAACGACGGCTGCTAGCCGTTTTGCTGCTGTGGACAAAATCAACATCGAGTTGATTGGCGGCATTCTTGCTATCGCCGTACAGGCTGGTATTGCTGTCTGGTGGGCAAGCGGCATCAACTCCAAGCTTTATCACGTCGAACACGAACTGATGAAGATGGGCATGAACGTCGAGCAAAACACGGAGTTCCGCATCCTCTGGCCGCGGGGCGAAATGGGAGCTTTACCTGACGACGTTAAACAGGATTCCGCAATTCAGGTATTGCAAGCAGAAGTGGAGCGACTTAGACAGCGGACAGTATGTAATCGCTAAATGGACTCCCAAAGGTTAGAAAACTGGAGGAAAGTAAAAGAAGGACTTGAAAAGGCAGGCAAAACCGATTGTGACTACTACCGGCGAGCGGTTGTAATTCTGCAAGGACAACCGGATCCTTGGCGTCCACCTTCGATAAAATAATTACAACGATTGACGCCCGTGGACCCCTTTCTGACGCCACTAGCCACGGCAGCGATCATCGCTGGGGTCGGCGCACTATGGCGCATCGACAAACGCGCCAGCATCATGGACACCCGAATGGCCTTGATCCTGGAGCAAATCACCGCGCTGCGGAGCGATCACAAAGAACGGCTCGACGATCACGAGCGCCGCATACGCACCATCGAACAGAAACTGTGACCACCATCGTCCACTCCACCCGCTTTGAAGGCGGCTTTGCACTGGAGCAACTGGAGAACGAGCGAAACGAGATTTACTACCGGGCCTGCAAGGACAGCATCTGCCGGTATGCCGAGGACGAATACATCGCCCGCATGTACCTAGAGGGCATGGGCTGGGACCCTATGCAGCCTCCGCTTCCCGAGGATCAATCCACTCCTCAATCTCAACCTCCAAGCGTTGATCCCAAAAATCCTGCTCCCGAAACCACTCCCGCCACTCCCGACTCGCCTTCCGCACATTGCACGACAGACAAGCCGGAATCAGATTCCTCGGATGGGTATGCCCGCCTTTACTTTTAGCCAGCACATGATCGAGTGTTGCTGATCGCCCCAGATCCGAATTGCAGTAAGCACACCGATTTCTCCACTTCCAAATTATTTCTTGCCTAAACCTTAACTTGGCCTCCTTTTTATTTAAGTATTCGCCACCCTCTATGCGATGGTCCATACCTAGGCGTCGCTAGTCAGAAGGTAGCCGCAGAAACACTTAAGTGCTGGCTCTTCTTATCTAGTACAGCTAAACTTTCGCAAGATTCCAGTATTCAATGGATCCCACGACTCTTGCAGCCATCGCAATCCTGGCTGCCGCCGGAAGCGAAATCCTCACCCTGCTGCCCATCCGCAGCAACAGCTGGGTGCAACTGGTGATCAGCGTCCTCAACGCCATCTCCAGAAAAAAGTCCTGACCACGACCTGGCTGGTGCGATTCAGTACGAGGGATTGGCGCGACAACGTCCACCAAGCGGCAAAGGACTTCAAGTTCCAAGCCACCCTCAAACCCCGGCTGGATCGCACCATCGAGGACTGGCACGCAGCACAACCCGAAGCACTCAAACCTGTGGTGAGAGAACACGCTGACGGGGGTTTCAGTATCCACGCTCCCTGGTCCGATGGCGCAAAACAAGATCCGCCTAGCTGATCTCTTCCGGTACTACAAAGCGCTGCCCCACCAGACAGCTGCTATTACCGAGCTAGAGGAAGCCATCAACAAGGCCAACCCCCACGTGCTGGGGCGCGACCAGGGCTGGTTCAAAACCTGGAGTGTGGCCGGCAAACAGACCAACTTCCCCAACACATGGGAAGGCGTGCTCGAAGCCGCCCGAGTTGCTGGAGCAAAATTTCCCGAACTCGTCGCCGCCCAGTGGGCTTGCGAATCAGGTTACGGCAAACATGTATCTGGCCGAAATAATTTTTTCGGCCTAAAAGGGGATGGCACCGCCACCAAAACTCAAGAATTTATCAACAACCAGTGGATCACAATCACCGACAGTTTCATTGATTTTCCCGACCTCGTCTCCTGCGTCATCTACCTCGTAGATCGCTGGTATCGGGACTATAAGAAATACAAAGGCTGCAACAACGCCGCCACCCGCGAAGAAGCAGCCAAGTGGCTGGTGAAGGAGGGCTATGCCACCGACCCCAACTACGCCGAAAAACTAATCAAGCTCATGAAAGAGCACGCTGGAACTGAACCAGCGATCAAGCCTCACGAAAAAATTCTGAAGGTGCCGTATGAGTACCAGCTTGGAGCTGACGATGGCCCCCAGGGTTACCGCCAGTGCTTTAGCTCCAGCTGCGCAATGGTGGCTCGCTTCTACGGCAAGATCTCGGGCGACTACGAATACAACAAAGTCCGCGCCCGCTTCGGCGACAGCACCAATCCCCAAGCCCAAAAGGCCGCTCTGCATTCGCTGGGACTGAAGGCCGAGTTCGAGATGGATGGGACGGCGGACATGCTGATCGAAGAAATCTCAAACGGCCACCCGGTTGCAGTCGGCTGGCTCCACCACGGACCCGCGAGTGCCCCAACCGGCGGCGGCCACTGGACCGTCGTTGTCGGCTACACGCCAACCCACTTCATCCACAACGACCCCTACGGCGAAGCCAACCTTGCCGCCGGGGGCTACTCCAACCACAAAGGTGGTGCTGGCGCGGCCTACTCCCGTAAAAACTGGTTACCACGGTGGCTCGTGGACGGACCTGACACGGGCTGGTACATGAAAATTCGCCCATGACGCCATGCGCCCCATCGAACACTCGACCGAGTCCTGTTTCCACAAAGCGGCCACCGACCAATGGTTAGTTGACCGCTTCAACGCCGGCGATTACCGAGGTTTGCTGGAGGCGGCGCTAATCCTCAACACGCTCCACCAACTGGAAAAAACAAAAGCCAGCTGGGCTATCCAGGAAGCGGCGGATAACCTAGCTGACCATTACGGACTAGACCGCGACTCAGCCTAGTTTCTGGAGCGTGTACTTCTGGTATAGACCGGTATAGGTCCCGTGCAGTGGATGGCTCACTTGGTCACGGCCATCCTTAAAGAACAGCTCGTCCAGATAGTCAGCCCGCGCCATCTCGGCAGCGGCCTTGGTGAAGTTGAGCTTGGGAGGAGGCGTCATTTTCCTTCAGCGGCTTTTTTGCGTCGCCTGTCCACCAGGCTGGGGCTGGTGTGCGAACGAGCCAGCTTAGGTTTCTTGGCCGCCTTCGGGGGCACATCCACCCGGCAATTCGGGTAACGATTCTGGGCAAATTGAATCGCCTGCTGGAGCGACTCCGCCCGAATCAAATCCCGCATAGCGCCCTGCCCGCCAATCCAAATCATCAGCTCGAACAGCTCAGACTTTTCCGAGCTGGTGCGGGACCGACCTTCCCCGAGTCGCTGGGACTTCTCGAAGTCCTCTTTCCACTGCATGACTGCGTTGTTCATGACTTTCGGTAGGAAGGTTCTTCAATGCTGTGCACAGCCACCAGGCTGTTGGTGCAATCTGCCGCAGCGCGTGCCGCAACTACTGCCCTCTCGTAATTCGGCCAGCTGGAGGCATCCTCCCTATTGCTGGTGACACCAATACCTTTTCCGGGTCCATAGATCGCAGTGACCCAGCGGTCTCCCGCCATCACGACGTAGCGCGTCATTTCAAATTAAAAATTTACTGTGTAAGCTTAAGGATTATACCGGACTCGGACCAGACTATGAAGCATTGCGACTGAGTCTTATGCGTCTTTACCTGACTCATTTTTGTCTTGCTTGGAGCGTTGTCTGCCCTCTACCCGCCTTTGGACTGATTCTGCCCAAGCCTCCTTATCCGCCTGCTCGGCAATGCCATATTCCTGCGGCTGGATCTGAGAAAGCGCCGAATAAACGAACTCGCGCAGCATGGCGGTTACGCGCACGCCTCTTTCAGCTGCCAAGTTTTCGGCCAGTTTGTACCGATTGGAGTCCAGCAAGAGCTGGCAGTACATTTTTGACCCGTGTTTCAGCGGCATCGCCCTACCTCTAGTCTCCTACACAATAGCATACTGAGACACAGTAGACCTACCACCTGACATCCCGATCCACACCTTTTCTCCACGCATTGGCCTGAGCCACCCGAGCCCCACCCCTCTGCTTGGAGCATCCTTTCCGAATCCCCCGCGCCCACTCCAAGAAAGCGGCAGCCCTCTGCAAATCCGCCGTCTTCGCCAGCCGAATCTCCTTATACAACCACTCCAGCATCATCTCCCTGCCGGTGCGACTCATGAGACTCGTTCTTCGACTAGATCAATCAGGGGTTTAATCGCCAGGATCCGATGATCGGGGTAAACCCGCCGGGTGTACTGCTGTGCCGTGTAAACGTCTGGGGCTTCCATGTAAATGTTCTCGGTCGCCCCATGCTTCGGGTACAGAGTCACCCGGTATTGGGTGAGTTTGATTGGATTATTTGGCGTCGAGCCAACTGCTTCCGACATGAGCTTCCGCTAGTGCTGGAACTTTTCCTAGCCACTCTGACTCGGCCTTTTCCATTGTGGTCTGAAGAATTTCAGCCCATTTTTCGGCTACATCTTCACGCGCAACGAGGATGATTTCGTCGTGCACGACCCCGGACAGCCGAACTTCATCCTCACCGCTCTGGAGCAATAACGGCCAGAGCATTCCCAGTGTCCGCTTGAGAACCGCCGCGCCAGCAGCCTGTATCGGCGTGTTGCAGCGCGTGGTGAGTTTGTTGTGGTCGCCAGGAAGAAACCGCCGGAGGTTCGAGACGCGAACCCGGACCTGACCAATTCCCTTAGTCGTGTCAGCCGCATGAGCAGCTCGACGCTGCCATGCGTTGATGCCCGCATAAGCAGCGTGGAATTTCTGGCGGACTTCCGATGCTTCATCCAAATCCATTTCGATACCCATCCCAGCGGCGTACTGCCGCAGACCCTTTGCGCCCGATCCATATAAGAGTCCGAAGTTGGCCGACTTGGCGATCTGACGCTGCTCCTTGGTGACAGCCTCCTCGGGCACGTCATAGATCTCCATCGCAGTCAGCGTATGCAAGTCGAGCCCGTCTTGGAAGGCTCCAATCATTAGTTCATCCTGTGCTTCCGCCGCCGCCAACCGCAGCTCCATCTGCGCGAAGTCGGCCACCACCATCTTCCAACCAGCTGGAGCCTGCACACAGATCCTGAACCGTGGATCCCTAGGCACCTGCTGCAGATTCGGGTTCCGGCAACTCATCCGAAAAGTATCTGCCCCGGCCTGCATATAGCTGGCACGGATATATCCATCCGGCTCCAGGTGACTGATCAGCGTCTCCACCATCTGGCGCCGCTTCTCAACCTTCTTCCACTTCAAGTACGTGCGAATAACCGAGTGCTCGGCCACGTACTGCTGCATGGTGACCCGATCCACGCTCGGCTTTTGGGTCTTCTCACTGATTGGAACTTGTCCCAGGATCACCGTGAATTTTTGCCGCAGCTGTGCCGGCGAGTTGATATTGAACCCGGCCAGCTTCTTGGTGCCCAACCGCACGTGACCCTCAGCCTTAGCCCGAAGATTCAGCGACCCATCAGGATCACGCGGCAACTTGTGCTCCTCGGGCAGCGCCTCATCCAACTCCTGAATGAATTGCTCACCCAACTCGACCTGTTCTTTGCCGAGATCTTCCTGCAGCTGGAGCAGCAAATCTTTGTCGAACGGCAGGCCATTCCGCCAGAGCGACGCCATCGCCGGCAGCGCAATGCACTCCAGCATCCAAGCCTTGTGCAGATTGCCGGTGGCCATCATCTGCTGGATCGGGTTGTAAAGCTCCATCAGCACGCGCACGTCATTGGCGCCGTACTCCAGTTGCGACATGGTCAGTTCCGCCGACCAATCGCTGCGCTGCTCTTCCTTACTCAGCTCCTGCTTGAGATACCGCTTCACCACTGACTGGAGCGTGTGCGGATGCTTCGGCAGGATCATGCCATTGGTCAAAACCCGGCTGGCGAGCATGGTGCAGAACACCATCCCGCCCGGATAAATCCCGTGCGCCTGCAGCCACCCCAGGTCAAACACCGCGTTGTGGGCAACCCATTTCCGCGACTCAGAAAAGAACTGGCGCAGCGTGTCCCAACCTGCGTCGTCTAAGTCCCAGCAGTCGATCACCACGGGTAACCGATTGTGGGTAGCCAGCTGGAGCAAACGCATCTTGCCCTCAGCCGGCTGGAGCTGAGTGGTCTCGCAGTCAAACGCGACGACTTCTGCATCCTGCAGAGTGTCGAGGTGCTGCAGGCCAAGTAGGAAGTTCATGCCAAGTTAGGCAACCGAATCCTTACTCTAGCACACTAACAGTCTCCCGTGCCGGACAATCCGCCGCGTAGACCGAGCCAGCCTCTGGAATCCCAAGCAGGCACCTGTGCTCCCAGTGCACGCAGTTCCGACAAGTCGCCCCACCATCCAAGCGGGCATACTTCCGCATCATCACCTCACGCTTCATTTCCACCCGCCCTGCTGGAGTTTTGTTGTAACACTTGCAGCAATAGATGGGGTTGCGAGTGTTCTTGCCGCAGCTGTAGCAAAGCCGCTCATTGATGTTCAGCGAAACCTGAGTCATTGTTTTTTGAATAGAGAACAATCCTGGGCAAAAGTTCCACCAGCTTCGGGTAGTTGCATGGTGCAACCCTTGTTATCCCAGTGGATGCAGTCATAACAAGCATCGCCCTCAAGGGTATCAAGCTTCATGTATTTGAGAACTGCCTCCTCAAACTTTTGAAGCTTCTCAAAGTGCTTCATTTGAGACGCATCAATCTCAAAAGAAGTCGCAGCGTATCCACAAGTAAGACACTTGCGTCTAATCCGCGTGGCTGGAACCCGTTGCCGCACCTGAGGTTGGCGGTCCCGTATTTCTGTGGCGCGGAACGTTTTGTTACCGCACTTCGGACAAAATTTCACTTAAGCCAAGTCCAAGCCTGATTGTTACAGATACGCCAAGCGTGTTTTTCATCAACATCAAATTCAAAGGCCAGTTGCCTGTAAGACCAGCCATCTTTCTGCAGCTGGCGCATTTTGCGAACCAGCTCAGGCGTTAGAAGTGCAGCGATGTTTTCCTCGCCGCGTTTGAATTTGACTCCTTGGGGCATTTGGTTAGTCATTCCAGTGACGAATAACTCCGGCGCAAATGAAGAGGTTTGTGGTCATGTAAGCGCTGAGGATAAAAAGACGCACCAGTGCAACCTGATCAGCGATCCGATTGTGCTGGTGCGCTTTTTCACCGACAGCGAGGGCGAGAACTCGCCACCAATGCCTCATTTCTCGACGTAAGCCTCCGTGGCCATCCGGTTAATGAGGCGAGTCAAGTACCACTGAGCCTTGCGGGCATCTTCGTATGCGTCATTTTTTAACCACATACGACTGAGATACTTGATAACCTGCCATTGAAGGCCCCCAAGCACAGGATCGGGCGCGGCCTTCACCCAGTCTTCGAGCACATCAATCACCTCCGTCTTCCCAGCTGTGTAGTGGGCGGGGTGATTAACGGAATCCACAGAGGTCAGTCGAAATTCGTTCATCCTTTAGATGCCTGAACGGTTTGATCGCCCTGGTAGCGCCCGGTCACTGAATAGTCGTTATTCGGCAGGAGTGACATCTTGTGGAACACAATCTGCGCAATCCGCATTCCTGGCCAAAGCGGCACAGGGTGAAGTACACGAGCATTCACGAGTTCGAGCGTGAGGCGGCCCTCATAGCCCGGGTCGATGTACCCGGCCATAAGGTGTTCGATCCCTTCTCGCGCCCGACTGGACTTAAGCGCGAGTTGCCCCGCAACAACGTTTGGGACCTTGAACTGCTCCAGCGTTTCCGCCAGTACGAACTCGCGTGGCTGGAGCATGAACGGCGCTTCCTTCGTATGCCCAGCGATCGAGAAAGGCTGTAGCTCGGAAGTCTGCTTGTCCTCAATCAGGAGATTCTCGCCAAGCCTTACGTCCAAGCTGGCCGGATTGACCAGCGTTGGATCGTAAGGATTGACCATCCCCCTTTTGCTGAGACAAACAATCTCGTAATCAGGAAGGATTCCCATTCCGCCTCAAACGTTGACGGAGACGGGAGTTGCATCCTGCTGGATCGAGACGTGCTTCCAGGTCAGGCCGTACTTGATGCTGTAGATCACGTTGGCGGCCACGCCGTAATCCCGAGCAATCTTGGCAGCGGACTCACCAGCCTCAAGACGAGACTTAATGGTGACGACCTTGGTTTCGTTCAGGATGTTGCGACGCCCCCGGCGGGTGCGGCTGGTTGCCTTGGGCTTGGCGGCGACAGTGGCCTTAGCCACCGGGGCACTAGCAGGCTTGGAATCCAGAGAGACACTTACGGAACCACCAAGAATCGACTGGAGCTTCGAGAGAGTTTCAGTCAGTTCCTTGTGTTGAGAGTCAGAAAGGATGTGCATTTGCATGGGTTGGAACGTGGGGACTTTAGTGCAGAGGGAGCTATTTGGTTAGCTCGATCTGAATGGCTGCCTGAAAGTAGCCAGCCATCTTCATGCGGCGGTACTCGCCTTTGGCATCGTCGGTCTGCTTGTCTTCAAGCAGCTCATACCGATGCCTGGATTCATTGAGTGCCGAGCGGGTGTCGATGTTGAGCATATTCAGCTCATCATCCGAGAGCTTGTCCAGCTCATTGAGATAGACGACCCGATTCAACAGAAACGAGCGATAGAAGGGAATCAGTGTGCTTTCAGTCATCAATCAGCCGAAGTAGTCCTGTCGTTTTTCTTCGACCCAAGCATCGTATGCGGCACGATCAGCGAACTCGTGCTTGAAGCAGTCGGGCACGGCCAGGTCAGTCCGACGCTTCTGCTGGCGCAGTTCGCGCAGATCGTTCCAGTTGTACCCGCGTGATTGGCGGTAGTAGTCGGCGTACCAGTCAGTCATGCGAAAAAATTGGGGTCTTGGTGTTTTAAGCGGGTGAGATCAGTAAGTCTCAGTTTGAGAATCTCGTGGATGGCAGCGCTGGCGAGTTTGCTGGAGCAAATCGTGTCGCTGGTGGTGAAAACGTAGATGAGGTGGCGGTAAAGCTGGGTCAGGGTGCGGACCTTGACCCAGT